>Ga0209048_10000857_pt1 | contig 32367 bp, 22 predicted proteins | sample FrelakmetCRP12CR_FD_187146 | JGI IMG/M metagenome (GOLD analysis project Ga0209048, IMG submission 187146) | Freshwater lake sediment microbial communities from the University of Notre Dame, USA, for methane emissions studies - CRP12 CR (SPAdes)... | ecosystem: Environmental > Aquatic >...
CTCCTCCCGAGTGTCGATGCACTGATCGGCCGTCCGATCGGGTTCTGTGGCGATCAACGAGACGTTCGGACATCAGGCTGCAATATCAGGGTCAGAGGCGAGAAGATCCGGGCCGGTCAACATGGGCTCGCGTTCCGGGGGTCCGTTCGTGGTTGGGGTTCCGCCGATGGCGCCACCCTGATTCGTCATGTGGTCGAGTGCTCCATCGGGCCGCGGCGCGGTGCCGGATGGTCCGTCCTGCACGGAAGGCATCGACGGATCACAGGCGGCACTCGAGGGGAACCACCGGTTGGGCTGCGGCCGCACCGGCGACGGCATCGGTCCCGGCCATTCGGGGGCCCGGGAGCCTCCTGCTCGACCTCCTGCCGCCTTCGGACGCAGGAGCCGGGCGTGCCAGGGCCGACCACGACCGGAACCGTTTCGGATTGATGCCGGCCGACGGGACGTTCTCGAAGTAGCGGGAGAAGAGGGCGAACACCGGGATGAACTCGAAGACGAGGGACCCGACATCGATGGTGTCGATGGTGGCCGAGCTCACGGCGAGGCCTTCCTCGTCGGTCGTGGCGGCCACCTGCTTCCGGATCACGTTCCGTCCGGCGGCTGGTCCTCCGGCCCCACCAGTCTCTGGTTGGTGCGCTATGACCTGCCCTCCCGTCGACCGGCGACGTCCGGTGCGGACGAGCCGGTGGTACGGCGATGATAGGCCGTGGCAGGTGTGGCCGATGCACAAGGGCTGCGACGGAGCGATGGGCGGCAGAGCCCACCCACGTTCCCGTCAGGGCCAGCCGCCTAGACCACCTGCCCCGTGGACTCTTCGACGAGGGCCACCACGGAGGCCGTGACCTCTTTGGTGAGCGCGTCGACCATGTCACCCAGCCGGGACTCGACCATGTCCGGGGGGATGGCCACCAGGATCTCCTGGAAGTCCGTGCCGAAGGACGCCTCTACCCGTACCAGGACCTGCCACCCGCCCTTCGGCTGCACCCTCTCGCGATCGAGTTCGATCTTCTTGATGGTCAACATGTCTTGTGCCTCCCGTTCGGTGATTGGTTGTGCTGGTCTGTCGACCGTCGAGCGCCCAGCGGGCGTCTGCGCCGCCCTGTTCCCCGCTGTCGGAACTCCGGTCGGAGGCGATCATCCGCCTCTCCGCCCGACGTGGTGCCGTGTTCCTCGTCAGCATGTCCGGATGCACGACGGGTCGCCAGGGTCGGAAGTCCACTCATGGCGGACAGCCGACGGATCAGCGCTCAGCCCCGGGCCGGTCAGGGATCTCGGGGCCGATCCCCGAATCGGCTACCGGACCCGACTGGCCTGTCACCGTCCGGGTCTCGGTACCACCAGGCCCACTGTTCGGCTTCCCCCGCGCGTCGGTGTGACCAGTCACGACCTCGGCTCGACCGATGGCCGGCGTGCGGAACGGGTGACGAGACCGTGGGTCTCAGTCGGCTCCCTGTTCCTCCAACTGGTCCAGCGAAGGCTTCGCGAAGGAGGACGCCTCTTCGACTCCGGTGCCCGACTCCACTTGGACCGGACGGTGCTCGATCGCGTCGGTCTTCGCCTCACAGGCGGCGACGATGTCCGGGTCCCCGTCCCGCTCGTGGGCATCGAGGTACTCACGCGCCTCGCCCACGGTCGCCGGGACCCATCCCTTGTGCCAATTGCCCATGGTCCAGACCGTACCGGGTGCGGGCCCGCCGCGCCTCGGGGGCCAGCTACCCGAAAGGCGGAGGCCTCGATCCGGGGCCTGGTGCCGGCCCCGTGGAGAGGTGAGCGTCAGCCGGTGGTTGTCGGGACCACCGGGGCTCCCGAAGGCGGTCCCGCCGGATGCTCCCAGGCCGGTGCCCCCTTGCCGGGATGCCCGACCCCGAGGCTCAGCCCACCGGTCGGGTGGGCCCAGTCCACCTTGGTGTGGGAACTCAGCGGCACCTCCCACATCAGGCCCAGGCACATCTCGTCGGACGAGCCGTCGCCCCAGGTGATGTAGTGCGGGGCCAGCTTGCGCAGTGCCGGGAGCTCCTGGGCCAGTTTGGGATCGTAGGTGCACGAGACCTTCACCGATTCGCCCGGGGTCACCTTCACCCACGTCTTGAGGTTGTAGGCCTTCTGGTAGTTGAAGTCGTACTTCGGCACATTCATCAGAACCGAAGCCTTCGGAGTGCCCGGATTGAGGGTGATCTTCATCGAGGTCCCGACCAGATGCATGTGCGGGGCGACCCGGACGATGTATCCCGGACTGCTGGTGTGCCAGACGCAGGAGGTCGAGTTCCCCTGGGGAGGGTCGGCCGGATTGTTGCCGCACACAGCTTCCATACCGGCGTCGAACAGCGTCATGTAGGGGCCGAACCGCTTGGCCAGATCGGCCAGTTCGGCCTGCCGGTCGCACAGTGGGCCGGTCACCCCGGCCGGACAGGGGATGTTCGGCGTGGAGACCAGGGGCTGGATCGAGGTCGGGCGGAGATTGGCCGACGCCGGCACCGTGTCGAGTTGGGTCCGGGGGGAGACCGGCAGGTCACCCGCCAGCAGGTTGTAGTGGACCTGCATGATGATCAGGCTGTTGGCCGGCAGAGGCGTCCCGGTGCCCAGCGGCATGACGTCCTTGCCGTGACCCGGAGCCCAGGCGCTGAGCCAGGGCATCGACAGGAACTGCCCGAGTCCTCTGCCCAGGACCGGAGGCTCGCCGAAGCAGGTCCACCCATGACCGTTGTCGTCGGCCGTCCGGGCTGCGGTCACCAGGTCCGGCGGCACCAGGAAGAGAATGGCGTGATGGACCTCCCTGACGGAGGGGCCGCGGCCGGGGAAGAACTGACTCGACACGATGAACGAGTTGCGGGTGGCGTGCGGGTCGATCAACGTGCAGTGGTAGTCGTCGGTGCCGCCGTTGATCGCCTGCGGTGTGTACGGCGTCGCGGCCTTGGTGGTCAAGGTTGTGACCTGGGCGTGATCGATCTCGGTGGAGGCCGACGACACGCCCGTGGGCACGGCCACCAGCGTGAGAGCGCTGCCCACCGCCAGCGCTGCCGCGAACAGGATTCCGGTCCGTCGAGTGGTCCCCATCCGGGCAGCCTAGGGGTTGCCCGCATCCCACCGTCATCGGGGAGCGGACGCGGTTCGATCCGGCGATCCGGTCGGCACCGGCCAGTTCGTCCTAGTGGATGTTCTGCTGCCCGATCGTCGTGAAGTCGATCCTCTCCACTGGGAAGTTCACACCCGTCTCGTAGAGCACCCCGATCCGGCCACCGGGAACTCCCACCAGATCCGAGTAGCCGGCTGGGCCGGCGGTGATCGTCGTGCCACCACTCCACGTAGCCCCGCCGTCGGTCGAGGAGCGCACCGCCAGGTTGCGTCGGTCGGACGGATCGGAGGGTGCCGAGAACAGAAGCGGGCCCGTCGTCCCCGGCGCCTGCAGGAGCGAGCCCTCCACCACCGGTGTCAGCAGGCCGGCCTGCTGGGCGAAGGGAGCCGCGAACGATGCGCCGGCCGTGCTCGACGTGGTCTGGAGCCGGTTCCACTGTGCAGACCCGCTCTGGTTCCTGCTGGAGAAGACGATCGTTCCATCAGGCTGCTGTGCGGACGTGCACTCGTCGGGCTGCACCGGACCACCGCCCGGCGTGTCGACCGCCGCGAGCTTCCACGTACCCCCACCGTCATCGCTGAGGAGCAGGTTGTCTCCCTCGTTGCCGCTGGTGTCCGTGTGGTCGGCGCAGGCGAGCAGCCGTCCCGCGTGGGGGCCGGAGGTCAGCTGGATGCCATGGCCCGGGCCCACGGCGAACCATCGCCAATCGGGACGCTTCACGCTCGCCGTGATGTCCCGCACGGGGCCCCAGGTGACCCCGTTGTCCGAACTGGTGACCAGCTCCACCCGGCTGGTGTCCACTCCCTGACCTGCGTCGATCTGCGCCTCGGTGTCCTGGCCGCTCTTGTGCATGAGCAGGACCACTACCCGACCGGTCTTCTGATCGACGACGGGTGAGGGATTCCCCACGAAGTTGGTGCTGTCCGAGGCCACCACCTGGAGCTTGCTCCAGGTCCGGCCGTCGTCGATCGAGCGTCGGAGCACCAGTTCGACCTTCCCGCTGTCGAGGACCGGATTCGTGCGACCTTCGGCAAAGGCGAGCAACCAACCATTGCGCGCCTGGACGATGGCCGGGATCCTGTAGGTGTTGAAGCCGCCCTGGCCAGAGGTGAACACGGTGGTGGTGACCGGTGCCGCCGTGCTCTGGTCCGGGACCGTGGGCACCGTCGAGGTGGGTTCGGAAGAACCGGCTCCACCGCCGCAGGAGCATGCCCCGAGTAGGAGCGCCGCTGTCAGCAGCCCGGTCCGGAGGGCTCGTCCCTTCACCGCCACGACAGTACTCCCGGACGACCGGCAACTCCGACGGGCCGGAGTCGATCTGACACCGGTCTGCCCGATGGCCGTCAGGCAGGGTAGTACGTCGACGTGATGACCGGACGGGCCGAGCCACACACCTGGGCCAGGTCGGATCGACAGCGGTGTGGAGTCCCCCATGGTGACGAACTCGACCGAGCGCGACGTCGAGAAACCTGTCTTCTTCAGGTCGATCACGTACCGCAGCGGGTCGCCCGTCGAGCTGTAGATAGAGCGCTGCGCCGTGAGGTTCGACGCCGTCGACCAGGCCGTCAGCAGTGGCATCGGCCCCATCGGCGTGTCCTCCATGACGGTGCCCGGCACGAGGTCGAACCCGTGCAGGATCCGCACGGTGCCCAGCTCTGCCGCCCGCTGGTCCTTCGGCTGCTGGGCGAAGCGCACGTTCGTCATCAGGCGGATGAAGCGCGAGGGCGAGTTCTCGTCAGCCGGAAGCCCCCGGAGGCCCTGTCCCTGGCCCGAGGGGGCGAAGGTGGTCCCGCCGATCTCGATCGGCTTCGGGTTGTCCGGCGTGAGGCTGAGGTCATCGGCCACGTTGGTGAGGTCCCAGTCGAGGTAGGGGGCGTTCGTCGCCACCTGGACGGGGTTGTCGCTGATCACCGTGCCGTCGGGGTGGAATTCGACCACCGCACAGGAGTCGTTGTCGTGGAGGACCAGGTGCAGTGGCGGCCCGACCGGGATCTCCTTGGGCTGGTAGTTCACGAAACTGCCTCGATTGACTGACGTGCACGGACGATCTGGCACGGATTTGGCACGCCGGCCGGCCGAGACGGCCCCGGCCCTGCTGCGTTGTCACATAACCGCAGGTCACACGTGGTGTAGGAGGGGCGTTTGCAACCTTCAGCACACGGCGCGGTTCTTCGCGCAGAATGGACCGCGTGAACCCCTGCTACCGACCGGCTGCATGCCAGTTTCTGCTCGTCGTAGCGCTCAGCGAAGTCGTCGGAGATCGGTTTCGCGACAGCTACGTCCGGTGGCACAAGCTGATGCCTTCCTCATCATCGAGCCGATATCGAAAGCGCTCGGCGATCGTCGTCCAGCGATACCGTCCGGGACGATGGCAGACTTGCTCTCGCGTGGCGGGGGGCCGCCAGATTGAAGGCGGTGCCGAATGCGTGAAGATCAGCCGCGGTCTGCATGGTCGCTCACACGTTTTTGCCCGTTGCCTTCGCCAGTTCAACGTCCATCCCTGGTCGTCCTACCCAGAAGCTCGCAGGTCGACGCATGAGTCCTGAGCGATCCTCCGTGCCCTCTGCTGCAACCGCAGTAGCCCACGCTGCAGAGCGGGGCCGACCCCATCGAACGCGTAGTCTCGATCCGCTACGTCGCCCCCTCAAGGGCAACTCGGCGAGCAAGGTGGCCCTCACCGCCGTTTCTGCCGCGCTTGTGGCATGCGTGGTAATCACCGGATCGATCATTGCGCTCCGATTCCAGATCTACTCTCCCATCGACGAAGGCGCTCATTTCTCATACGTCGAACAAATCGCCAATCACGGCACGTTGCCAGTGCTGGGTCGCACGCTGGAGTCGCGCCAGACGGTGGCAGTTGGCTTGGGTGTCGACCCGCGGGTCACACCGATCAATGTTCGATCAGCCGGCATTGACGGCTTGAGTTACGAGGCGTTCCAACCTCCGCTCTATTACGTGATTGCGGTGCCCGTGTTCGACCTGAGCAGCAACTATCACACGAAGGTCATACTCTTGCGGTTCTTCGGTCTCCTCTTGCTCCTGTGTTCCATTGCGCTATTCGGCCGATTATGTCGCCTGGTATTGAAGGAGCGATGGCTCTACGGACTGGCCACCGGGATGCTGGTGTTTGCGCTGCCAGGCATGGTCGTCAGTTCCGTCAACATCTCCAACAGCGCCCTGGAACTTCCGCTTGTGATCGCCTGCGTGATCGAGCTGTGGCAGGCGTGGGAGAAGGACTCGTTCAAGCATCTGCTGTGGGCGGCATTACTGCTGGGTCTCGGTGTGCTCACCATGCTCTTCGCTCTCGCATTTGCACCGGTCTTCCTTCTCGTGGCCGGGATTCTCGTTTGGCGGCAACGAACGCGACGTTCGGTTCTGCTTGCTGGGACCGCAGGCATGGTGGCTGTTTTCCCAATTGTTCCCTGGCTCATCTGGAATCAATCCACCTACCATCAGTTGTATGCGGGGTCCATCGCCAAGGCGGAGCAGATCTCGATCGTCAATCCAACGCGCCTTCATTATGGGCTGAACTACGTCATTCCGCTCCTGCCCAAGCGCATGTTCCGCCCGGTCCTGGCTCAGGAATTGGCGTTGGTGGGACACCCGGCCATCGGTTTCTGGGCCACGGTGCTTGGCGTGTTCCTCACCGTGGGTGCAGTCGTCGTCGGGCTTCTTGCACCACGTCTCATCGCCTCCGGGTATTGGATTCTCGTTCTCCCGTGGCTGAGTGGCGTACTGCTCGTCGTTGGCATCACACTCGTCGCGCAATGGCCGGTAGTGCTCTCCCGCTATGCCAATGCGACCCTGCCATTCCTCGCGCTCTTCATAGCCGCGTCCGTGCTGCTCCTACTTCGGGACGCTTGGGCCTACGTGGCCACCGTGACCGGTCTCTCCGTCTTCCTGATCGTGCTCTGGGCGGTTCAGATTCAGCAGATGCCGCTCGGTCATTCGACATCCTTCTGAGCGTCATGCCCGCCCCGGCCACCGGTCAGCCCTCACAAGACCTCGTTCGATGACAGCCGCTCCGGCTGCATCCAGTGCTCTGGCGGCGCAGAAGGGACAGCTTTGCTCTCGGAGTGATGGCTCCCCGAAGATGCGGATCACGTCCCTGCTGACGGTCGATTCGCTGACCTGGAAGCGTCGAGCAAGGGCTGCCTGGCTTCCACGGGGAATCAAGGACATCCCGTTCTCGAAGAGGCAACGCACGATCTCATATCGGCGCATCTGAGCCGCCTCCTGTCGGACTGCGTTGAATCGCCTGCGGCCCCCGGTTGTTGGCGGTCGCCCTGATCGGGTCGCTCGCCCAGGTGAATCCTTGCGCACTCATGTCCGGGAAGAAAAGTGCGTTCTGGCCTGCACGCATGTTGCGCATGCGCCTTGCCGAGCGCATCTGCGCAACCACTGGATTGGGTAATGCGCACGCAGGCGCATGCCCCCGTAGGGCGTGCGAATGCCGTGCGTGCGCATTCGATTGAGATCCGGACCGGCAGGCCGGAGAGTCCGACGACGCCGGTTCCGCCCGAGCCGAGGCAGCCGGGAGGAAGCTGACCGACTGTCACCAACGGACGGCGAAATGCCGCCAGTGACCTGGAGGTCGGGGCCGAGGCGACTGTCGTGGCCGGGTGGTTGGCCGAGGTCCAGGCGGAGCGACTCCGTGCCGAGGGTGACCGGGTGTCCGCCATGCCCCACATACCGTTGAGCAAGGACGATGCACGGGGGTCTGTTCTGGAGGTCCGTGCCATCGCCTCAGTGCTCGTTGAGGCCGACCTCGACCTGAAGGCCGACCTTGTATCCGCCGAACTGGGAGTTCAGGTCCGCTACGACCCGTTTGAGCGGGTCATCTCGGCCACCGCAGGTCCGTGTACAAAGGTGCGTGTCGGAGGGGGGACTTGAACCCCCACGTCCTTTCGGACACTAGCCCCTCAAGCTAGCGCGTCTGCCTATTCCGCCACTCCGACGAAGTGACTCCGATGACGTCATCGGGGCGATGGGCATGGTAGCGCGCTCACGGGGGTCCCCCGACCGGATCAGGCCGATCAGGACTGGCCGGTGACCGGGGCCGGCTTCATCCGGCTCCACAGGTCGACGTTCCACAGGACACCGTCGACAGACGGATTGTAGGCCGGGTTGGCCACTTGGACGCCGTTGGCCACCAGTCCCGGTTGGCCGAACAGGGGCAGGGCCACCATCTGGTCCCACAGTTGGTCGTCGATCTGGCCGTAGACGGCCCCTCCGGCCACCGGGTTCAGCTGCTGGGACGCCCGCAGGAACAGCTGATCGACCTGGGGGTCGTCGAGCCGACTCCAGTTCTGCGCTTCCGCCGTCCCGGCATGAGCCGCCCCGTCCGAGTACCAGCCCTGGGTGGCCGACGGGAACGGGCTGGACACTCGGGTCACCAGGGCCATGTCGTAGCCGTCGGTGGACGCCAGCGCCGCCAGGCCCGCCGCCCCCGGAACAGGCTCCGGCACCACGGCGATCCCTGCCACCCGGAGCTGGGCCACGACACCGGCTGCGCTCGCGTCGATCCAGGGATCGCCTTCCTCGACGGCCATCCGGACGGTCAGTGGCTTGCCGGCACCGTCGACGAAGCGCCCGTCGGCGCCCTTCACGTATCCGAGGGTGCCGAGCAGCTTGACCGTGGAGGCGAGGTCCACACGGGTGTACTCCCCCGCCGCCGTGGAGGCCGAGTACGACGACTGCCACCCCACCGCCAGGTGGTCCTCACCGACCGTCAGCGCCGGGTCGACCGCCCCGAACAGCTTGTCCAGCAGGGCGGTCCGGTCCAGCGCATGGGCGATGGCCTGCCGGGCGGCGACATGGCTGCCGAGCGGTGACTTCACGTCGAACTCGAGGGACTGGAAGTCCAGCGACGGATGGATTGAGCTCTGCGAGTTCGCCAGGGCCGACACCGAATTGAGCGACGTCAGGGTGAACGACCCCGGCTGCGACACCGAGTCGTTCGTCGTGGCCAGCGGGCCGATCCACCCGGGATCGTCCTGACGGTCCGACACGCTGACGTGGGACAACAGGGCGGGAGTCCCCCACCACGACGGGTTGCGGGCCAGGACGGCCGTCCCGTCGCCCGGGACGGAGGTCAGGAGGAACGGGCCGGCCGACAGGTCGACGGCCGGGTCGAAACGGTCGAAACCGGTGTTCCACCCCACCTTCTTGGCGACATGGGCCGGCACCATGTGGTTGAACATCACCCGCCAGTCGCTGAACGGTGTGGCGAACACCACGGTGACCGTGCGGCCCCCGTGGGAGCCGGTCACCGAGGCTACGTCGCGGTAGCCGAGGGTGGAGGCGACACGGTCGGGCTGCCCGTCGACGTCGACCCCGTCACCCCGCTGCGCCTGCCAGGCATAGATGAAATCGTCGGCGGTCACGGGGACGCCGTCGGACCAGACGGCCTTGGGGTTGATCACGTACTGGATGGTCAGGGGCGAGGTGGACGTCGCCTCGACGCCCACCAGCAGGTCGGCGTTGACCTGGGGAACCAGTTTGGGAGTGATGACGTAGGCACTGGGCAGCACCTTGACCAAGAGGGACGGCGTGGACGACGCCGCTCCGGCCGGGGTGTTGGGGTTGAAGCCCGACCACGGGCCGCTCACATGGGCGACGGACGTCCCGCCGGCGGCCTGCACGAGTGCCGGTGTCGAGGGCTGGTCGACCTGACTGATCTGCCGGCTGCCGATGTGGTCGACGATGGCCACCATGGTGATGATCACCACGATCACCAGCGGAAGGGTCCAGCGGGCGCGGTGCTCCCGCCAGAACGACGACATGCGGGGCCGGCGCTCGACGGGCTCGGCGCCGTGTCCGGTCACTGCAGGCGCAGGAGGAGGATGATGTTGGTGAAGGCGAAGATCACCGCGACCATGACCGTGATCCGGTCCAGGTTCTTCTCCACCACCGTCGAACCGGAGGCAGCCGAGCCGACCGAGCCACCGAACATGTCGGACAGGCCGCCACCCTTGCCGGAGTGCATGAGGATCAGGAAGATCAGCGCCAGGCAGCAGACAATCTGGAGCACGACGATCACTGCGGTCAGCACGGGAAAGCTCTCCTCTGGGTCGGGACCATCGGAGACGCTACCAAACTCAACGGCCGACCCGGGACGCAGCCCGCACGATCTCGGTGAATTCGGCGGCGTCCAGGCTGGCACCACCGACCAGGAGACCATCGACGTCGGGGCAGCGCATGAGGGATTCGGTGTTGGCGGACTTCACCGACCCGCCGTACTGGATCCGTACGGTGGTGGCCGGCTCCTCCCCCGCCACCGAGGCGACGACGCCCCGGATCCAGGCAGAGGCTTCCTGGGCATCCTCGGGGGTGGCCGCCTGCCCGGTGCCGATGGCCCATACCGGCTCGTAGGCGATCACCATCGAGGCCACGGCCTCCACCGGCACCCCGGTGATCGCTGCCCCCACCTGGGACGTGAGCCGCTCCTGGGTGAGCCCGATGTCCCGCTCGTCGACGGTCTCGCCCACGCAGCAAATCGGCACCATGCCATTGCGGAGCACCGCCCGCAGCTTGGCCGCCACCACGGCGTCGGTCTCGGCGAAGAGGGCACGCCGTTCGGAGTGCCCGACGATCACGTACTCGACGTGGAGCTTGGCCAGCATGACCGGGCTCACCTCGCCGGTGAAGGCCCCGCTGTCCTCGACCGCGCAGTTCTGGGCACCCAGGGCGACAGGGATCCCCTCGCCCTCCAGGACCGACTGGACCGACCGGATGTCGGTGAAGGGAGGATGGACGGACACGTCGACCCCGGACACGTCGGCCGGCTGGAGCCGCAGACCGAGGTCACGCGAGGCGTGGATGGCTTCGAGGTGGTCGAGGTTCATCTTCCAGTTGCCGCTCACCAGCGGCCTGCGCCCGGGCGCCGAGAGCCTCACCGGGAGGTGCGGTGGGCGCCGCCGGGAGCGTTGACGGCGCCGCGCAGGGCGGCCAGGCCGGGGAGGTCGCCGAACTCGAGGAGCTCGAGGGACGCGCCGCCACCGGTGGAGATGAAGCTGATCTCGTGCTCGAGCCCGAGCTGGTCGACCGCGGCGGCGCTGTCCCCGCCGCCGACGACGGTGTAGCCCGGACAGGCGGCCAGTGCCGCGGCCACGCCGGCCGTGCCGGCGCTGAACCGGTCGTCCTCGAACACGCCCATCGGGCCGTTCCACAGGACGGTGCCGGCACGGGTGATGCACTCGGCGTAGGCGGCCACCGACTCGGGGCCGATGTCGAGGCCCTGCCAGCCGTCGGGGATGTCGGAGCCGACGGTGCGGACCTCGCCCTGGGTGCAGTCGCAGCCGAAGGCGGCGCCGGGCTCGAGGGCGACGATGTCGGTCGGGAGCAGGATCGGGGTGCCCGAGGCCAGCAGCTCCCGGCACTCGTCGACCCGGTCCCGGTCGACGAGGGAACCGCCGATGTCGTGGCCCTGTGCGGCCAGGAAGGTGAAGGCCATCCCGCCGCCGACCACCAGGGCATCGACGTGATGCAGCAGCGCCTTCAGCACACCCAGCTTGTCGGCCACCTTGGCGCCACCGACCACGGCGACGAAGGGCCGGTCCGGGGTGCCGAGCAGGGTCCCGAGGGACTCGATCTCCTTCTGGAGCAGCAGTCCTGCCGCACTCGGCAGGACTGCGGGCGGCCCGACCACCGAGGCGTGCCTGCGGTGGGAGACGCCGAAGGCGTCGTTGACGTAGGCGTCGTGGGAGTTGACCAGCTTCTCCACGAAGGAGGGGTCGTTGGCCGTCTCGCCCGGGTCGAACCGCAGGTTCTCCAGGAGCTCGACCTGGGGGGCCAGGCGGGCCAGCTCGTCGTGGACCGGGCCGAGCTCCCAGCGGATGTCCGGCGCGCCGCCGGGGCGGCCCAGGTGGGTGCAGGCGGTGACCGCGGCACCGTGGTCGAACAGGTACTCGATCGTCGGGAGGGCGGCACGGATGCGGAAGTCGTCGGTGACGACGGGAGGGGCGCCCTCGCACGGCCGAAGTGGGACGTTGAAGTCGACCCGGATCAGGACGCTGGCCCCGTCCAGGTCGGGGAGGTCACCCAGCAGGGGCAACCCGTCCAGCAGTGGATTCTCCTCGGACTCGCTCATGCCCTCGTCTCCCCTCGGTGCACGTCCACTCCCCCGCTCCGCTCGCCTCAGGCCCCGACGCCCACGATCAGCGACAGGTCGACCAGCCGGTTGGCGTAGCCCCATTCGTTGTCGTACCAACCCTGGACCTTGACCAGGGTGATGTCCGACGCGGAGGGCATCACCATGGTGAGCCCGGCGTCGAAGGTGCACGAGGCGGGGCTGCCCACGATGTCCGTCGAGACGATCGGGTCCTCGGTATAGACCAGGACCTTGCTCAGCGGGCCCGAGGAGGCGGCAGCGGCGAAGGCCTCGTTGACCTGCTCGACCGTGACCACGCCGGGGACAACCGCGGTGAAGTCGGTGATCGACCCGTCGGCGACCGGGACCCGCAGGGCGGTCCCGTCCAGACGGCCCTTCATCGACTCGAGTACCAGGCTGGTGGCCCGGGCAGCGCCCGTCGAGGACGGCACGATATTGATGGGGGCGGCCCGGCCCCGGCGGAGGTCCTTGTGCGGCAGGTCCAGCAGGTTCTGGTCGTTGGTGAAGGCGTGGACGGTGGTCATCAGGCCGGACTCGATCCCGAAGGCGTCGTCGAGGACCTTGACCAGGGGCACGAAGCAGTTGGTGGTGCACGAGGCGTTGGACACCACGAAGTCCGTGGCCGGATCGAACGTGCCGTCGTTGACGCCGACCACGAAGGTGGCATCCACGTCGGTGCCGGGGGCGGAGATGATGACCCGCTTGGCCCCCGCGTCGAGGTGGGCACCGGCGGACTGCTTGGAGGTGAAGAGCCCGGTGGACTCGATCACCAGGTCGACCCCCAGGTCGGCCCACGGCAGGGACTTCGGGTCCCGCTCGGCCAGCACGGCGATCGGCCCGGAGTCGAGGACCAGCGACGAGCCCTCGACGGCCACGTCGGTCCCGAAGCGCCCGTGGGTGGAGTCGTACTTGAGGAGGTGGGCCAGCGTCTCGGCCGAGGTGAGGTCGTTGATGGCGACCACGTCGACGTCCGCGCCGAGCAGGCGGGCGGCCCGCAGGTAGTTCCGGCCGATTCGTCCGAAGCCGTTGATCCCGATCCGTACGGTCATTGCACTCGTGCCTCAATCCTTCATCGAACTGTCTTCTGCGGGACTGCGAACCGCTCGCAGCCCGTCCGGCGGTGCCTCCGCCCCCCCTCACGCGAGGAGCACGTCCACGCTAGGGCATCCGGCGGGTCCGGGGCATCATCCGATCAGATCGGAGAGGGTTGACGCCAGTCTGTCCGGATCGTGGGCCAGCCCGTTGGGCCGGGCCAGCGGGACGTCGACCACCGGCACCGCCGGCGAGCCGACGGCGATCCCCGAGGAGTCGCACACCACCCGGTCGACGCAGACCCCGTGCCTCAGCAGCGCGTCCACGTGCATGGCCACGTCGAAGGAGGCCGTCTCCGGTTCCTGGGGCCGGAGGTTGCAGATGTAGACGCGGTCCGCGTTGGACAGGTTGATGCCGTCGCGGATCGCGGGAACGGCGACCGCGGCCAGCACGCTGGTGAACAGTGACCCCGGGCCGAGCAGGATCTGGTCGGCCTCCGCCAGCGCGGCCACGGCTGCCTCCGGCGCTGGCGGGTCGGACGGCACCAGCGAGACGCGGTGGATGTGATCGGTGCCGTTGACGGCCACCTGCCCGGTCACCAGGCCGCAGTCGGCCTCGGCTTTCAGCACCACCGGCTCCGTGGTGGAGGGCAGGACCCTTCCGGTTGCCCCGAGCAGGCGGCACGCCTCGTCGAGGGCGGCCACCGGGTCGCGGGTCCCGTCCATCAGACCGGCCAGGATCAAATTGCCGAGGGAGTGCCCGGCCAGCTCCTCCTCGGTGAACCGGTGCTCGAAGGCCACCGCCAGGGACGAGCCGGGCTCGGCCAGGGCGACCAGGCACATCCGCAGGTCTCCCGGCGGGATGATGTGCAGGAGCTCGCGCAGGCGTCCCGACGACCCGCCGTCGTCGGCCACCGACACGAGGGCGGTGACCCGGTCGGTATAGGTGCGCACGGCCCGCAGCGTGGCCGCCAGCCCGTGCCCGCCCCCGATGGCCACGACCCGGGGCCCATCGTGGGCCGGCCGTTCGCTCCCGTCGTGCCCCTCCGCCGCGGTCACCGGTCCACGTCGCGGTGGAACACCGTGGTCGGCAGTCCGTGGGCGTCCAGACGGCGGGACAGTTCCTCGGCCAGCACCACCGACCGGTGACGGCCCCCGGTGCAGCCCATGGCCACCGTGAGGTAGGACTTCCCTTCCTTGATGTACGCCGGGATCAGCAAGGTGAGCAGGTCGTCGAGCTTGTCCAGGAACTGGAGGGTCTCCGGCCGCTCGAGCACGTAGGCACGCACTTCGGGCTCCAGACCGCTGTGGCTGCGCAGTGACTCGTCCCAGTAGGGGTTGGGCAGGAACCGGCAGTCGAACATCAGGTCGACGTCGAGGGGCACGCCGTGCTTGAACCCGAACGAGACCACCGAGGTCTGCATGGTGCTCCCGGCCTCTTCGTCGCCGAACACCTCGAGCAGCCGGGACCGGAGCTGGTTGGTGTTGATCTCGCCGGTATCGACCACCAGGTCGGCACGGTCGCGCAGGCCGGAGAGGAGCGCCCGCTCGTCGGCAATCGAGTCGACCACCCCGCGGGCGGCCTGGGGATGCCGCCGTCGGGTGCCCTCGAACCTGCGGATGAGCACGTCGTCGGCCGCGTCGAGGAAGAGGATCCGCACCCGGTTCCGCCCGGCCAGGAGGGCGTCGACCGCGGGTAGGACGTCGTCCAGGTCGCCGCCCCCGCGACCTACCACGAAGGCCACCCGCTCCATCTCCGAGCCGGTGCCGTCGACCAGCTCGGACACCTTCGAGATCAGGGCGGACGGCATGTTGTCGATCACGAACCACCCGAGGTCCTCGAGCGTGGCCGCCGCCGTCGAGCGCCCGGCCCCGGACATGCCGGTCACCACCAGGTACTCGCTCACCGGGCCGTCCTCACCTGTCGTCCACTCATCGGTCCACTCTCACCTGTCGGTCGGTCATCGGTCCGGGGACAACGGCGTGTGGAGCCGCTCGAAGACGGCGGCCCCCACGTCCGCAGGCAACCACGATAGGCCCATCAGCTCGTCCCGGGTGGCCTTTCGGAGCTCGCCGAGGCCGCCGAACTGCTCGACCAGTCGGCTCCGGCGCTTGGGCCCGAGGCCGGACACCCCGTCCAGCGCTCCGACCGTCATCCGCTTGCCCCTGAGGGTGCGGTGGTACGAGATGGCGAACCGGTGGGCCTCGTCCCGGAGCCGCTGGAGCAGGTAGAGGGCCTCGGAGTGACGAGGCAGCCGGACCGGCTCCGAGGTGCCCGGGAGGTAGACCTCCTCGAAACTCTTGGCCAGCGAGGCGATCGGCACCCGGTCGGCGAGCCCGAGGTTGTCCAGGACCCTCATTCCCACGTGGAGCTGACCCAGTCCGCCGTCCACCAGGAGGAGCTGGGGCGGGTAGGCGAAGCGCCGACGGGTTACCGCCACCGGAACGGCACCCTCGCCGGGCCCCGGGTCGCCGTCGGGCGCCGTGACGGCCATCGACTGCGCCGAGCGATCGTCGTCGAGCAGGGCGGTGAGCCGCCGGGTCAGGACCTCCTCCATGGCCGCGTAGTCGTCGTTGCCGGCCACGGTGGCCACCTTGAAGTGCCGGTAGTCGCTCTTCTTCGGCAGTCCGTCCTCGAAGACGACCATCGAGCCCACGTAGTCGGTGCCCTGCAGGTGGCTCATGTCGTAGCACTCGATGCGGAGCGGGGCATCCGGAAGATGGAGTTCGCGCTGCAGCGCCTCGAGGGCCCGGGCCCGGCTGTTGTGGTCCGACGTGCGCTGCATGCGATGGCGGAGGAAGGCATCGCCGGCATTGCGCTCCACCGTCTCCAGGAGGGCCCGCTTCGGTCCCCGCACCGGCACCCGGACGGCCACCGGCCCGCCCCGACGCTCACCCAGGTACTCGATGACCGCGTCCAGGTCGGCGGGCATGGTCGGGACCAGGATCTGGCGGGGCACTCCCGAGGCGGCCTCGGCGTACACGTCGACCAGGAGGCGCTCGATCAACTGGTCCGGCGCCAGGTCCTCGACCTTGTCGACGAAGAGGGCCGAGCGGCCGATCACCCGTCCGGACCGGACGTGGAACACCTGGACGGCGGCCTCGAGCTCGTCCTCGGCCAGGGCGAGCACGTCGAGGTCCTCTGGCCGGTCCAGCTCCATCTGACGAACCGCGTCGGCTGTCCGGACGGCCTCGAGCTTGTCCCGCAGCACGCCGGCCCGCTCGTAGTCGAGCGACGCCGCCGCCTCCCGCATGGCCGACTCGATGTGACGCTCGAGCGGCCCGGTGTCGCCGCCCAGGAAGGTGGCCAGGTCGGCCACCATCCGTTCGTACTCCTCGTGGGTCACCGCGCCCACGCACGGCCCCGCACAGCGTTCGATGTGGAAGAGGAGGCAGGGACGGCCCAGGCGCTCGTGGTTCCGGAACTTGGCGTCCGAACAGGTCCGCACCGGGAACGACCGCAGCAGCAGGTCGAGCGTGCCCCGGATGGCCCCCACGTTCGGGTAGGGCCCGAAGTACTTGACCCCTGTCCGCTTCCGGCCCCGGACCACCGACGGCTTGGGCCAGTCGTCGTTGACCGTCAGGGCCAGCCACGGGTAGCTCTTGTCGTCCTTCAGCCGTACGTTGAAGCGGGGCTGGAACTGCTTGATCAGGTTGTGCTCGAGCAGCAGGGCCTCGGCCTCGGTCCCGACCACCATCCACTCGACACGGTCGGCCGCCTCCACCATCTGGGCTGTGCGCAACGCCAGGTTGCCCGGGTCCTGGAAGTAGGAGTTGACCCGGGACCGCAGGGACTTCGCCTTGCCCACGTAGAGCACCCGGCCGTCGCGGTCGACGAACTGGTACGAGCCCGGCCCGTCGGGGATCGAGCCGGAGGGGGGTCGGGTGGCCACGCCACCAGTGTGCCGTGCCGTGGGCGGTCGCCGGGTCGACCGCCTCTCCCCCGCGTCCGAAACGCGATCCCGGGTCACACGCAATAGACTGGGCGGACGCCGGCCTGGTTTCCGGCGACATCTACCGCTCCGGGGCCGACATACCCGCGGATGGGCGACCAGGCTGTCCCCGCCGGCCAACACCGGAGCGCCTCCCCGAGGAGGTCACACACCACATGCTGCGCCTACAGACGGCACTCCCCGACGCCTACGCGTCCGCCGGCCCCGAGGAGCTGGCCCAACGGATCCGGAGCGCCAAGGAGACCCTCGGCCCGAGGGTGTTCATCCTGGGCCACCACTACCAGCGGGACGAGGTCATGGCCTGGGCCGACGCCCGGGGCGACTCGTTCGGCCTCTCCCGCATCGCCGCCGACCAGACCGAGGCGGAGTACGTGGTCTTCTGCGGCGTCCACTTCATGGCCGAGTCGGCCGACATCCTCACCGGCGACCACCAGCAGGTACTCCTCCCCGATCTCAACGCCGGCTGCTCCATGGCCGACATGGCCGACATCGACTCGGTCGAGGAGGCTTGGGAGACCCTCGCCGCCGTCACCGACATCGAGCGGGTCGTGCCGGTCACCTACATGAACTCGTCGGCGGCACTGAAGGCCTTCGTCGGCCGCAACGGGGGGGTGGTGTGCACCTCGTCGAACGCCCGTGCCGTCCTGACCTGGGCCCTGGGCGACGACGGGACCAGTCGGACCCGAGGCGACCAGGTCCTCTTCTTCCCCGACCAGCACCTCGGGCGGAACACCGGCTTCGAGCTCGGCTACGCCGAGGACGACATGGCGGTGTGGAACCCCCGCGTGACCTCCGGCGGCCTCGACGACGGGACGCTCAAGTCCTCGACCCTCCTGCTGTGGAAGGGACACTGCTCGGTCCACCAGCGGTTCCGCCCGTCCCACATCGACGCCTTCCGGGCCGAACACCCCGGCGGCATCGTGGTCGTCCATCCCGAGTGCGCTCACGACGTGGTGGAGGCGGCCGACCAGGTCGGGTCCACCGACTACATCATCCGGGCCGTGGCTGAGGCCCCGGCCGGGTCGGTCATCGCCGTCGGCACCGAGATCCACCTGGTGAACCGTCTCGACGCCGAGACCCCGGACAAGACAGTGGTCTCCCTCGACCCGCTGGTGTGCCCGTGCTCGACGATGTTCCGCATCGACGCGGCCCATCTGGCCTGGATCCTCGAGGGCCTGGTCGAGGGCGAGGTCCGGAACCGGATAGTGGTCGACGCCGAGACCGCCACCTGGGCCAAGGTGGCGCTCGAGCGGATGCTCGCCACGGTCTGACCGGAACGCCTCGCGCCCCGACCGGGGTGGTTCAGCCGGCCGGTGTGGTCGTCTTGGCCGGGACGTTCTTCGTGGCGGCCCGGGCCTTCGTCTTCGCCGCCGCCTTGGTGGCAGGTTTCGTGGCAGCCGCCGTGGCCGCAGCCCTCGTCGTGGTGGCCACCTTCCTCGTGGCGGCCGTGGCCGGCACTGTCTTCCTGGTGGCCTTGGTCGCCTTGGTCACCTTGGTCGTCTTCCTCGGTGCCGACTTGGGCTCCGGGCGGGCGACGGCGGACGAGCCCGGGAGGACCCCGAGCATCGGCGCCAGCACCGCGCCGGTGTAGCTGGCGGCGACTCCGGCCACGTGCTCGGGAGTGCCCTCGGCCACCACCGTGCCACCCCGGTCGCCACCCTCGGGGCCCATGTCGATGATCCAGTCGGCGCTCTTGACGACGTCGAGGTTGTGCTCGATCACGATCACCGTGTTGCCCTGGTCGACCAGGCGGTTGAGCACGTCGAGCAGCTTGCGCACGTCGTCGAAGTGGAGCCCGGTGGTGGGCTCGTCCAGGACGTACAGGGTGGTGCCGGTGGAGCGACGGCTCAGCTCCGAGGCCAGCTTCACCCGCTGGGCCTCGCCGCCGGACAACGTCGGGGCCGACTGGCCGAGCCGGATGTAGCCCAGCCCCACGTCGACCAGGGTCTGGAGGTGGCGGGCGATGGGCGGCTGGGCGGCGAAGAAACTGAGCGCCTCCTCGCACGACAGATCGAGGACGTCGGCGATCGTCTTGCCCCGGAAGGTCACCTCGAGGGTGTCCCGGTTGTAGCGGGCCCCGTGGCACACCTCGCACGGGACGTAGATGTCCGGCAGGAAGTGCATCTCGATCCGGAGGGTGCCGTCCCCCGAGCAGGACTCGCACCGTCCGCCCTTCACGTTGAACGAGAACCGGCCGGGCAGGTAGCCGCGCACCTTGGCCTCGTTGGTCTGGCTGAACAGCTTGCGGATGTGGTCGAACACCCCGGTGTAGGTGGCCGGGTTCGACCGCGGGGTCCGTCCGATGGGCGCCTGGTCGACGTCGACCACCTTGTCGACCTGGTCGACCCCGGTGATGGTGCGGTGCAGGCCGGGCAGGCTCTTGGCCCGGTGGACCTGCTTGGCCAGCGACCGCAGGAGGATGTCGTTGACCAGGGTGGACTTGCCGGAACCGGAGACCCCGGTGACCGCCACCACCTGACCGAGCGGGAACTCGACGGTGATGTCCTGCAGGTTGTGCTCCCGGGCCCCCTCGACCACCAGGTGCCCCCCGTAACCGGGCCGCCGGATCTGGGGTACGGGGATCGACTTCGCCCCGGACAGGTACTGCCCGGTGAGCGAGTCGGGGTTGGACAGGATGCCGTCCTTGCCGAAGACGGGGCCGGAGTGCACGATACGGCCGCCGTGCTCCCCCGCCCCGGGGCCCACGTCGACCACGTGGTCGGCGATCTTGATGGTCTCCTCGTCGTGCTCGACCACGATCACCGTGTTGCCGAGGTCGCGCAGTCGCACCAGCGTGCCGATGAGCCGCTGGTTGTCCCGCTGGTGCAGGCCGATCGACGGCTCGTCGAGGACGTAGAGCACGCCCACCAGGCCGCTGCCGATCTGACTGGCCAGGCGGATCCGCTGGGCCTCTCCACCGGACAGGGTGGCGGCCGACCGGGCCAGGGACAGGTAGTCGAGGCCCACGTCGAGCAGGAACTGCATACGCTCCCGCACCTCACGGAACACCCGGTCGGCGATCATGTGGTCGCGGTCGGACAGGTCGAGTGACCCGACAACCTCCACGGCCCGGCCGATGGGCAGGGAGCACAGGGCGTGGATGTTGTGGCCGCCGACGGTGACGGCCAGCGACTCCGGCTTGAGCCGGGACCCGCCGCACTCGGGGCATGGGACCTCGCGCAGGTAGCCCTCGAGGTTGTCCCGCAGGAAGTCCGAGTCGGCCTCGGTGTGCCGGCGCTCGAGCCAGCTCACGATCCCCTCGTAGGTCGAGTGGAACGACCGCTGGCGCCCGTAACGGTTGCGGTACTTGAGGTGCACCTGGTCGCCGCCGGTGCCGTGGAGGACGAGGTCCCGGTCCTCCTTGGACAGCTCCTCCCACGGGGTGTCGACCGAGAACCCGCCCAGGTCGGCCACCGCCCACTGCATCCGCTCGAAGTACTGGCTGCGGGCCCCTGCCCACGGGGCGAGCGCACCGTCCGACAGCGACTTGGTGGGATCGGGCACCACCAGCTCGGGATCGACCTCGTGCTTGGTCCCGAGGCCGGTGCAGGCCGGGCAGGCCCCGTAGGGCGAGTTGAACGAGAAGTTGCGGGGGGACGGATCCTCGAAGCTGATCCCGCAGTGGGTGCACGCCAGGTGCTGGCTGAAGGTGATGGCCTCCTGCTCGGACCCGTCGGCGTCGACCACCACGATCTCGGCCACGCCCTCGGCCAGCGACAGGGCCGTCTCCAGCGACTCGGTCAGCCGGCGGCGGATGTCGTCGCGACGGATGAGACGGTCGACCACCACCTCGATGGTGTGGTTCTCGTAGCGGGCCAGGTCCAGGTCGCCCCGGTCGGACAGTTCGATGGTGGTCCCGTCCACCCGCACCCGGGCGAAGCCCTGCTTGGCCAGGTCGTCGAGGAGGGCGCTGTACTCCCCTTTGCGTCCCCGGACCACCGGGGCGAGGACCAGGAACCGGGTCCCGTCCTCCATGGCCAGGATGCGGTCCACGATCTGCTGGGGGCTCTGACGGGCCACCGGGCGGCCACAGACCGGGCAGTGGGGCTTGCCGATGCGGGCGTAGAGGAGGCGGAGGTAGTCGTAGACCTCGGTCACGGTCCCCACGGTGGACCGGGGATTGCGCGACGCCGACTTCTGGTCGATGGAGATGGCCGGGGACAGCCCCTCGATGAAGTCGACGTCGGGCTTGTCCATCTGGCCCAGGAACTGGCGGGCGTAGGCGCTGAGCGACTCGACGTAGCGGCGCTGTCCCTCGGCGTAGATGGTGTCGAAGGCCAAGGAGGACTTGCCGGAGCCGGACAGCCCGGTGAAGACGATCAGCCGGTCACGGGGCAGGTCCAGCGAGACGTCCTGCAGGTTGTGCTCGCGCGCGCCGCGCACCACCAGTCGATCGGCCATGGCGAGGAGGATACCGGTGCGGGGCACCGGGCTGACCGGGGCCGGTCAGCCCGGTGCCGGTGCCTCGACGTCGGCCGTCCCGCCGGGGATGACCGGGCTGCCGTCGACCGGGTCCCGGGACAGCAGCGCCCGCAGCTCGGCCACCTCGTCGCGGATGAGGGCCGCCTCCTCGAACCGGAGCCCCTCGGCCGCCTTGACCATCTCGGCGTCGAGGCGGTGGATCAGGCTGGACAGCTCGTCGGCGTCCGGGCCCAGGGCGTGGGCCATCTCGGCGGCCACGGCCCGGGGGTCCACGCTGGTCCGCTGGCCGCCCTTGCCCTTCTGGCTGCGGGGTCCCTTGACCGCGGCCAGGCCGGTCATCATCGCACCGCCCGCCGCGAACGAGTCGCCCCGCACCCGTTCCAGGATGTCGGTGACCGACTTGGTGATGGAGCGGGGGTCGATGCCGTGGGCCTGGTTGTAGGCGATCTGACGGGCCCGGCGGCGCTGGGTCTCCCCGATGGCCGCGGTCATCGAGTCGGTGACCCGGTCGGCGTACATGACCACCCGGCCGTTGACGTTGCGGGCGGCCCGGCCCATGGTCTGGATCAACGACGAGGCCGAGCGGAGGAAACCCTCCTTGTCGGCGTCGAGGATGGCCACCAGGGCCACCTCGGGCAGGTCCAGGCCCTCACGGAGGAGGTTGATGCCGACCAGGACGTCGAACACCCCCAGGCGGAGCTCGCGGAGGAGCTCGATGCGGGCCATGGTGTCGACGTCGGAATGGAGGTACTGGACCCGCACGCCCTGCTCGGCCAGGTAGTCGGTGAGGTCCTCGGCCATCTTCTTGGTGAGGGTGGTGACCAGCACCCGGTTGCCGGCGGCCACGACGGCGTCGATCCGCAGGCGGAGGTCGTCGATCTGCCCGGTGGTGGGCACGATGTCCACCTCGGGGTCGACCAGCCCGGTCGGACGGATGACCTGCTCGACCACGTTGGTGCTGTGCTCGAACTCCCACGGCCCTGGCGTCGCCGACAGCAGGATCACCTGATTGGTGCGCTCGAGGAACTCCTCGAACCGCAGCGGCCGGTTGTCCATGGCCGACGGGAGCCGGAACCCGTGGTCGACCAGGGTCTCCTTGCGCGACCGGTCGCCGGCGTACTGGCCACGGATCTGGGGCAGGGCGACGTGGGACTCGTCCAGGACCACCAGGTAGTCCTTGGGGAAGAAGTCGAGGAGGGTGAACGGCGCCTCCCCCGGCGACCGGCCGTCGAGGTGCCGGCTGTAGTTCTCCACGCCGCTGCACACCCCGGTCTCGGCCAGCATCTCGAGGTCGTACTCGGTGCGCATCCGGAGGCGCTGGGCCTCGAGCAGCTTCCCGGCATCCTGGAGCTCGGTGAGGCGGCCCCGCAGTTCGTCCTCGATGCTGATCACGGCCCGGCGCATCCGTTCGTCGCCGGTGCCGTAGTGGGTGTTGGCGAAGACGACCAGGTCCTCGAGGTCGTTGCCGATCTCACCGGTGAGGACGTCGAACGGCCGGATCCGCTCCACCGTGTCGCCGAAGAACTCGATCCGGACGGCTCGCGACTCGTAGGCCGGGTGGATCTCGACCGTGTCGCCGTGCACCCGGAACTGGCCGCGGTTGAGGGTGACGTCGTTGCGCGAGTACTGCAGCTCCACCAGCCGCTTGAGCAGGGCCCGCTGCTCGTGCTCCTCGCCCGGGTGCAGCGCCACGATCCGGTCTCGGTACTCGTCGGGCGAGCCGAGCCCGTAGATGCAGGACACCGAGGCCACCACGATGGTGTCGGGACGCATCAGGAGCGAGGAGGTCGACGCGTGGCGCAGGCGGTCGATCTCGTCGTTGATCGACGAGTCCTTTTCGATGTAGGTGTCCGAGCTCGGGACGTACGCCTCGGGCTGGTAGTAGTCGTAGTACGACACGAAGTACTCGACCCGGTTCTTCGGGAAGAACTCCTTGAGCTCGGCGGCCAGCTGGGCGGCCAGCGACTTGTTGGGCTCGATGATCAGGGTCGGCCGCTGCACCGACTCGATGGTCCAGGCGATGGTGGCCGTCTTGCCGGAGCCGGTGATGCCCAGGAGCGTCTGGTAGCGGTCCCCGCGGTCCAGCCCCTCCACCAGTCCGGCGATGGCCTGGGGCTGGTCGCCGGCGGGCCGGAACGGGGACACGACCTCGAAAGGGGGCACCCCCTGGATGGTACCGGGCGACTGTGGCCGGGCCGTCGGCACTACGGGGTGACGGCGTGCCCGTCCGACCGCATCGGCGTAGCGTGCCCGTAGGAAGGCGCCGACACCCCGGGAGGAGCACCATGGAGGGACACCCGACCTCCTCTAGGTTCGAGGGCAAGGTGGCGATCGTCACCGGGGCATCGACCGATCCCGGGATCGGGACCGCCACCGCACGCCGATTGGCCGGCGAGGGGGCGTCCGTCGTGATCAACGCCCGGGGAGAGGAGCGCCTCCGGGCGACCGAGCGCCTGCTCCGGGGCGAGGGCCTGGAGGTCGTCGCCTGTCCCGGGTCGGCCACCGACCCGACGGTGTCCGCCCTCCTGGCCGAGACCGCCATCGAGTCGTTCGGCCGGATCGACCTCCTGGTCAACGGGGTCGGGGGCGTCCCGTTCATCGGGTCAGCCCTCGACCTGACCGAGCAGGACCTGCTGGCCACCGTCCGGGTCAACACCTGGCCGGCGCTGTCGCTGATCCAGGAGGCGATGGCCCGCGGCCTGGCCGACGGCGGCGGGGCCGTGGTCAACATCTCCAGCGGGTCACCGCTCAAGACCACCCCCTCGATGGCCGCGTACGCCGCGGCCAAGTCGGCGCTGAACGCGCTGACCCGGACACTGGCCAACGACCTGGGCCGGCGCGGCGTACGGGTCAACGCGGTCAGCCCCGGCCTCACCAGGACCGAGGCCACCCGGGACCTGTGGGTCGACGACGGAGGGCAGGCGGCCGGCCGCCGGATCCTGCTCGGGAGGCTCACCGAGGCCGAGGACATCGCCGCCGCGGTGGCGTTCCTGCTGTCCGACGAGGCGGGCTCGATCACCGGAGTCCTGCTCGACGTGGACGGCGGTAACCACGTGGACACCGGTTCCTGGTCCCCGTTCAGCCCCGATGCGATGGGGCAGCCCGGTGGGGCATCCGGCTCGTCGGGGTCACGAGCCGACTGATCAGAGCGCAGGCGTGCGATCGGCCCCCCGCCCCCCGACACCGGGTCGGCGGACGGTGCGTCAGTGCGTCGAGGTCGGTGTCGGATTCGAACCGACGATGAGCGGCCACAGCCGGGGTGACAGCCAGTCGTAGAACGCATGGGCGACCGCCTCGTCGGTGTTGCCCGCGAACATGTTGCCGGGGGCGTAGGCCGGCGTGTGGATCCCATCCGGGGTCCGTACCTCCACCCCGTCCAGGTACTCGCGGAAGACCCCCTGGGGCGTCAACACGTGGCCGTAGTCGACCATGGTGACCCGTCCGGGGAACTCGGCGGCCACCGTGCGGAGCAAGCGGTCGTAGATGGACCGTCGTTGAGCGCTGTTCGCACGTGACGCCTCGGCCGACGTGGTCGCAGCACCCATGGCCGGCATGGTGGCGAACTCGACGCGGGCCCCGTGTGCCGACCCGATCCCGACCAGTCGGCGCAACTGGTCGAGCTCGTAGCGCTGGAACGACGTCTCGGTGATGTTGGCCCATGTCCCGCCGCGGAGCATGTCCTGGACCTCCCACGTGCCGGCCACGAACAGGACGACGTCCCCGGTGCCGGTTCCCTCCACCCGGGCAGCATCCAGTGCGGGCCACCGGCCGGCGGTGGGCGTCGAGTCGTTGCACGCCGGGAACATGGTCAGCTGCGGGGACGGCGGGTCGTTCGATACCCGGGACCCGACGGCCAGTCCGCACCCGTACAGGCCTCCATTCACCACCGTCGTCCCCCGAGGAGCTGTTGCCGCCAGCGCATACCCGAGTGTCAGGGCGATGCTGTCGCCGAGCACGACCACCTCCCGAGGCCGGTCCACCGCAGGCCTTGCCGGGAACTTCCGCACCGCCACCGCCGCCGTCGCCGGCACCACCGTGGCCGCCACCACCACCGCCACCGTGACCGCCATGGCCACCAGGGCGGGTCCCGCCGCCTGGACCGAGCGCCAGAACACCCCCTCCATGACCGGGCGCTCGACCAGGTAGTAGCTGGCCGCGGCCAGGGCGAAGGTGGCCAGCACCCGGGTGGTGAGCAGGGCCGGGCCGCTGAGGCCGGTGCGGGCCGAGTCCAGTTCGATGAACACCGGGAAGTGCCACAGGTAGGCGCCGTAGGAGACGGTGCCCATCCACACCATGGGCCGCACCGACAGCGCCCGGGCGACGGGGCCGCCGGCCACGCACACCGCCCCGGTGATCAGGGCGGCGGCCGACAGGGCGGAGAGCAGGAAGCCGCCCCGGTAGGCGACCGGGCTGGTGCCCGACAAGGTGGTGGTCAGCACCAGGGTGCCCGCCACCCCGGCCAGGCCGATGGCGGTGAGCAGGGCCCGGTGGCGGGTGGTGGAGGCGGTGGGGGCCATGCCGGCCAGGCCCCGGTGGCGCTGGACCAGGGTGAGGATGCAGGCCAGCACCGAGCCGACCAGGATCGACTGGGCGTGGGTGTCGGTGCCGAAGTAGAGCCGGGTGATGTTGGCCCCGGGGTGGTAGAGCCAGGCCATCTCGGCGGCCGAGGCGACCACCCCGACCACCGAGATCCCGGCCAGCAGCTCGATCCCCCGGTCGAACCGCTTGCCCACATGGAGCACGGCCAGCACCACCAGGGGCCACACCAGGTAGAACTGCTCCTCGACGGCCAGCGACCAGGTGTGGGTCAGGGGCGAGATGGCCCCGGTGGCCACGAAGTAGTTGCCCGACGCGGCGATCTGCCACCAGTTGGAGAAGTAGAACAGGGCCGACAGGTCGGCCATCCGCAGGTCCGGGTAGAGGCCGGCCGGGTAGGTGAAGCGGATGACCACGGTCACCACCACCAGCACCACGGCCAGGGCCGGCAGCAGCCGCCGGGCCCGTCGCAGCCAGAAGGCCCCCAGCCTGATCCGGGCGGCCCGGGCCCACTCACCCAGCAGCAGGCCGGTGATCAGGTAGCCGGAGAGGACGTAGAAGATGTCCAGGCTGAAGAAGCCGCCCTGGAAGTGCCCCACCCCGAAGTGGTAGCCGATGATGATCAGCAGGGCGAAGGCCCGCAGCCCGTCGAGGGCCACCACCCGCTCCCGGCCGGTGGCCGAGGTGCGGACGTGGAGCGCGGGCGCAGTCGACGTCACCAGGCGCCCCGTCCCACTCCGACGGGATGGTCCATGACGCCATGGTAGGTCGGGTGCCCACCGTCGTTCGGTGCAGCCCCGGGGTCACCGGGCAGGTGGTGCCTCCACCCGCCTCACCCGGTCGGGCCGACCGGGTCGGGGACGGGCACCGACTCCTGCTGGGGCAGCTGCTCCAGCTCCGCCCAGACCCGGTCGACCTCATGGGCCAGGTGGTCGGGGCCGTCCGAGTTGTCGATCACGAACTCGGCGCCCTCCAGGCGCTCGGCCCGGGTGGGCTGTGCCGCCTGGCGGGCCCGGGCGTCCTCCTCGTCCATCCCCCGCAGGGTGGTGAGCCGCTCGAGCGCCAGGTCGGGCGGCAGGTCGACCACCACCACCGCGTCGAGGGCCAGCATCTCCCGGTGGAAGTCCTTCAGCAGGGGAATGTCCATGACCACGATGCGGTCGGTGCCGGCGTGGGCGTCCTTCCCCTCGATCATGGCGATGCCGATGGCCGGGTGGATGATGGCGTTGAGGGCGGCCAACTCGTCGGGGTGCCCGAAGACCAGGGCGGCCAGCGCCGGTCGGTCGATCCGCCCGTCGGCATCCAGGATCCCGGAGCCGAACCGGTCGACGAGCGGCTGGTAGGCCGGAGCTCCGGGCTCCACCACCTCCCGGGCCACCTTGTCGGCGTCCACCAGGGCGGCTCCGTGCGCCACCAGGAGCTCGGCCACGGTCGATTTGCCGGCCCCGATGTTGCCGGTGAGCCCGACGGTGAGCACCTGAGGACCCGGTCTGTCAGGCGGCCCGTCGCGGCCGGGAAGCCGTGGCGAACAGCACCATGGTGGTCGAGTCGAGGTCGTCGGTGACGAAGAAGTCGTCGGCGGTGATCCCGGTGACCCCGCCCGAGTCGCCCCGGGCAATCAGGCGATAGGCGACGGGGAGGGCGCGTGTGTAGAAGCCGATGTACCAGGACCGTGGGATCTTGTGGCGCAGGTCCAGGAAGTCCAGTCGGAGCACCTTCTGTGCCTTGACCCGCCGGGCCGTGAAGTCGGCCTTCACGTGAGGCACGGCGTCCATGCCCTGCACGGTGACGTCGTGGAAGTACCTGGTCAGGAGCGCCTGCAGCTCGGGCGGTTCGAAGAGGTGGATGTGGAACGGGTTCTCGAAGTCGGCCGGGGCGTTGGGGGTGAGGAAGAACGCCGTCCCGCCGTCCTTCAGGACCCGAGCCAACTCGGCCACGTGCCCCTCGGGCTGGTCGAAGTGCTCGATGAGGTGGGACGAGCAGGCCCAGTCGAAGCTGCCCTCGGCGAATCCCAGGGCCAACGCGTTCATCTGGGCCACCTCGAGTCCGGCCGAGCCGTGGTTGACCCTGGCCAACTCCACAGCCTCGTGACTGTAGTCGGCACCGACCACCCGCCGGCCCTGGCCGAGGAAGCGCGCCGATTCGAACCCTTGGCCGCAGCCCACGTCGAGGACGGTTCCCTTGCCCAGCCGCTCGATCACGGTGCGGTAGCCGGCGGCGTGCAGGGCGAGCAGCGAGTCGGGGGTGACCCCCTCCTGCGGCCGCTCGCCGGTCAACTGGCGACCCTTCCGGTCAGCGGTGGCCGCCGAGCCGGCGGGCACCGTGGCGCCACTCACCGAGCCACCGGGGCCGTGACTCGAACATGTGGTGGCTGGCTCATCTGGCTCCCCGTTCTGGCATCGGGGGCGGATGCTGCCGGCCCGACACTGTGGTTGTTTACACTACCGACCACTCGTGCTGGAAGCAGAACCCACTCCCGCTGGGCCGACGGACCGGACCACCGGCCGGAGCGGCTCCCTCTACGCCCGTCTGCGGTCGCCCAGTGCGCTACGGGCCTGGGTCGACCATCTGGTGCTGGCCGTCGTGGCCTTCGTGCCGATGCTGGTGGCCCAGCCGGGCGTGGTCACCGACGACACCAAGACGTACCTGTACCTGGATCCCGGCCGCTACGTCCGCCAGGCCGTGTCGCTGTGGGACCCGCGCGTCGGCCTCGGGACGGTCACCCACGAGAACATCGGCTACCTGCTCCCCATGGGGCCCTTCTACTGGGTCCTGGCCGAGCTCCACGTCCCCTTGTGGGTGGCCCAGCGGCTCTGGATGGGCTGCCTGCTCTACGCCGCCGGCGCCGGTGCCCTGTACCTGTGCCGCGTCCTCGGGCTGTCGGGGCCCGGGCGGTACGTCACGTCCCTCGCCTACCTGTTCACGCCGTACGTCCTGCAGTACTCCGGGCGGATCTCGGTGATCCTGATGCCATGGGCCGGCCTCCCGTGGATGATCGCCTTCGTGGTGCTGGCCCTGCGACGGGGCGGATGGCGGTACCCGGCGCTGTTCGCCCTGGTGGTGGCCCTGGTGAGCGGCGTCAATGCCAGCTCCATCCTCTACGTGGGCATCGCACCGGCACTGTGGCTGTTCTACGCCGTGCTGATCGCACGCGACTCGACGTGGAAGAAGGCCTGGGGCGTGGCCTGGAAGGTGGCCGGCCTGACCATCTTCGTCTCGCTGTGGTGGGCCATCGGCCTCCAGATCGAGGCCGCCTACGGGGTCAACGTCCTGAAGTACACCGAGACCGTGCCCGCCACCAGCGGGACCTCCCTCGCCTCGGAGATCCTGCGGGGGCTGGGCTACTGGTACTTCTACGGCACGGACCGGGTGGGGCCGTGGACCCAGACGTCGGTCGAGTACACCCAGAACCTCACGCTGATCGCCTTCAGCTTCGCCGTTCCGATCCTGGCCTTCCTGGCCGCCTTCGTGGCCCGCTGGCGCTACCGCACCTACTTCATCCTGATCACCGTCGTCGGCATGGTGATGGCGGTCGGACCCAATCCGTTCGATCACCCGTCGAGCGTCGGTTCGGTCATCAAGAAGATCATGGTGGACACGACGGCCGGTCTGGCCATGCGCTCCACCGACCGGGCCTCCCCCCTGATCATCCTGAGCATGGCCATGTTCCTCGGTGCCGGCATCAGCGCCCTCTGCTACAGGGTGCGCAAGACCGGCCTGGTCATCGGTGCCTTCGCCGTGGCCGCGGTCGCCGGGGCGTCGGCCCCGCTGTGGTCCGGGCAGATCCTGGCCAACGGGTTCAACCAGCCGGCCGTCCCCCCCGACTATGTCCGACAGGCCGCCAAGGCACTCGACTCGGCCCACCCCGGCACCCGGGTGTACGCCATCCCGGGCAACAACTTCGGCGCCCAACGCTGGGGCGACACCATCGACACCGTCTACCCGGGCCTGATGAGCCGGCCGTTCGTCACCCACGAACAGCAGATCATGGGCTCCCTGCCCACCGCCGACGTGCTCGAAGCGGTCGACGGGCCGCTCCAGAACGGGGTAATGGACTGGAACACCCTCGGCCCGATGTCATCGCTCCTGAACGCCGGTGACGTGCTCGTCCAGTACGACCAGGCCTATGAGCGCTATGACACCCCGCTCCCCCAGACAGTGGCCGCCCAGCTCGCCACCACGCCCCCCGGGTTGACCGACCCCGTCCCCTACGGCGCGCCGCGGCCCAACGTGTCGCTCCTCCCCCACGTTGACGAGAGCACCCTGGCGCTCCCGGCCAACCCGGGATGGACGGCGCCGCTGGTGTCCTACACCGTGGCCAACCCCCGCCCGATCGTGCGGACCGAGTCCACGGCCACGCCGCTGGTGGTGGCCGGTGACGCCAACGGCGTGGTGGCGGCCTCGTCGGTGGGACTGCTGACCGGCAACCCGAGCATCCTCTACGCCGGCACGCTCGACACCAACGCCGCGCTGCGCCGCCGCACCCTGGCTGCGCCGGCGAACCTGGTGGTGACCGACACCAACCGCAAACAGGGCTACCGCTGGAACTCCCTGAGCGAGAACACCGGCTACACGGAGACGGCGGCCCAGGGCCCCGACACGTCCGACCCCAGCAACGCCCCGCTCGACCTCTTCCCGGGCGCCTCGGCCGACGCCCAGACCACCACCGTGCTGAACGGCGTATCCTCGGTGACGGCCTCGTCCTACGGCTCCTCCATCACCTACCTTCCCGAGGACCGGCCCGCCGCCGCACTCGACGGGAACACCCAGACCGCCTGGCTCACCAACTCGTTCGTCGGCCAGATCGGGCAGTGGTGGCAGGTGGTGCTGGCCGCGCCACACGCCGGCGGAACGCTGCACCTCGTCCAGCCGCAGACCGGTGACCCCGACCGCCACATCACCCAGGTCACCCTCACGTTCGACGGAGGGCACCCGGTGACAGTGGCACTCGACCCGTCGTCGCGGACGGCCACCGGCCAGACGGTCTCGTTCCCCACCCGGACGTTCACCACACTGCGCCTGACGATGACCGGCATCGTGGTCGACGACCCGTCGTCACCGGTCGGCTCGCGCAGCTCCGTCGGCTTCGCCGAGGTCGGCATCCCCGGCATCTCGGTGGCCGAGACCGTGTCCATGCCCCAGGACCTGCTGCGCGCCGCGGGCCCGTCGTCGCTGACCGACCGGCTGACCATGGTGATGACCCGGCTGCGGGCATCGGGCGCCCCGCCACGGTCCGACGTCGAGACCTCGCTCCAGCGCACGTTCTGGCTCCCGACCGCCCGCACCTTCTCGCTCACCGGACAGGCCCGCATCTCCCCGTTGATCCCCGACGACGAGATCGACCGGGTGATCGGCCGGCCGGGCTCGGACTACACGGGCACCGTCGCCTACTCGCTCGGCCGCCTCCCGAACGACCTGAGGGCCACCGCCATGGCCACCCTGGACGCCGACCCCTCCACGGTGTGGGAGCCCGGGTTCGGCTCGGCCCACCAGTCCGGGCAGTGGCTGCAGTACGAACTGCACCAGACCACCACCTTCGACCACCTCGGGCTCCAGATCGTGGCCGACGGCCGGCACTCGGTGCCCACGAAACTGACCATCTCCACCGAGAACGGCTCCGCCACCGTCACACTCCCACCACTGGCCCACTCCGCGGTGCCGGGATCCGTCGTCGACGTGCCGGTCTCCTTCCCCACACTCAGCGGCCGGAAGATCCGCATCACCGTCGACGACGTCCGCATCGAACACACGCTCGACTACTACTCGCAGACGCCCATCGCCATGCCCATCGGCATCGCCTCGGTGGGACTCCCCGGGGCGGTGGCCGCCCCGTTGCCCGCCCAGGTCCCCTCCTCGTGCCGGAACGACCTGCTGAGCGTCGACGGCGCCCCGCTGTGGGTCCAGGTCACCGGGAGGACCGCCGATGCCCTCGACCGCAAGCCCCTGACCATCTCGTTGTGCGGGCCCGACGCCCAGGGGCTGTCCCTGGCGCCCGGTGACCACACCATCCGCTCCGCCCTGGGACAGGTGGCCGCCTACGACGTGGACCAGCTGGTCCTGGACTCGGCTCCGGGCGGCGGCTCGATGCCCCTGGCCAGCCCGACGTCGCTGGTGCCCCCCACGGTGGCCCCGTCCCCCGCAGTCGTCGTCGACCGGGCCACGGCCACCAGGCTCCGGTTGACCGTCCACGGCGTCGACACCTCGCCGAGGGCGACCCCCTTCACCCTGATCCTCGGCGAG
>Ga0209048_10000858_pt1 | contig 32359 bp, 25 predicted proteins | sample FrelakmetCRP12CR_FD_187146 | JGI IMG/M metagenome (GOLD analysis project Ga0209048, IMG submission 187146) | Freshwater lake sediment microbial communities from the University of Notre Dame, USA, for methane emissions studies - CRP12 CR (SPAdes)... | ecosystem: Environmental > Aquatic >...
GTCGCTGCCGTGCCGATGAGGGATCTTCCGAATGTCGAAGTGCGCATGATGGTGTTTTCCCGATTTGTTTGCCGTCCGATCTCCTGCGAGCTGCAACTATGCGGGACGGCATCGGCGTAGCCGGTTCGTCGCTACCCTAACGAACAGCTTGTTCGGCGGCGTACCCGCAACCATTGAGGGACGCGGTGCGCACCATGCTTTGTACGCCTGGGCCAGAAAAGCAAGCTGAACGGATGGTAACGACTGATGGACATCTTGAGATCGCCCGGGCCGCGATGCTTGCCTGAAATCAATTGAGCCGCATTTAGCCGGCGGGCACAGCAAACGCTCGAGCACCGGCCGAAAGACGCGCTCGTCTGCAAAACCTCATCCCACGGTCTTCTTTCGGCAACTTCGCTGGTCGGTCGGGTCGGTCACGCCCATGAGCTGCCGCCTCGGACGACTTCCCGATACGGCAACCGTTGGCCGCCGCTTCTCACGGAATGTCAGGCGACATCGACTTGCCGTCAAATGTCTTCCTGCTTCTTGTCTGGATCAGCACGGTTCAGGTTCAAGGCGAAGTCCGTCGATCAAGCGCATGCATCGCAACCGGCCTCGTCCTCGTTGCTGCAGCAACGTAGCCGTCCTGCGTAGCCGTCCTGCGTCCTCCGGCCCGCAGGACGGCTACGCGTTCGACGATCTCAAGCTCGCGCTGGGCCGCACATCGGTGCAGGGACGTGTCGTGTTCGCGCCCGGCGAGCCGCGTCCGCGCGTGACGGCGAACCTGAGCGGGCCGCTGGTGGACCTCTCCGAGCTGCCTGCCGGACCATCAAAGCCCGGCGCGTCGAGCCCGACGCTCGCGGCCGATGTCGAGGCGGATATCCGCTTCGATCGCGTGGTGCTGCCCGACCGACGCTCGCTCGGTCCCGTGAGCGGCGTGGCGCGCCTCACGGCAGGCGCCGTCGAGTTGAAGCAGTTCAGCGTTGCGGTGGATGGCGCGAGCGCGACCGTGGACGGCACGATCAGCGACCCGCTGACACCCGCCGCGCTCGAGCTGGTGGTGCAGGTCGAGAGCAAGCGCGGCGCTGGCCTTGCAGCCTTCACCGGGCTGAACTTGTCGAAGTTGCCGGCATTCACGGCGAACGCCAGGCTGACCGACGTGCCCGACGGCTATGCGCTCGCCGGTCTGAAGATTGCGCACGTGGCGACGACGATCGCCGGCGACGTGGCGGTGACGCGGGGTGCCAAACGGTTCAAGGTCAGCGCAAAGCTGAATTCTCCGTGGCTCGATGCCTCGGCATTCGTGCCGCCCGATACCGCCGGCGGCACCGTGAAACCCGCTGCGGCGGGCACGCGCGCGATTGCGGACGTGCCGCTGCCCGTCGACGCCTTGCGCGACATCGACGCGGACGTCGACCTGCGCATCGATACGGTCAAATTCGGCGACGCCGCCCCGCTCGGCCCCTTGCTGCTACGCGCGGTCGTTGCCGACGGCCGCCTGAAGGCCGAACCGGTGCAGCTCGCCGGCCTGGGGAGCCAGATGCTGAGCGTGTCGGCAACCGTCGACGCCGCGCAGGCGGCGTGGGATCTGCGCGTGGAAGGCAAGGCAATCGACCTCGGGGCGATGCTCACGCGCTTCGGGCTCCCGGGGGTGGTGACGGGAGGGAGCACCGATCTGACGTTGCAGTTTCGCGGGCACGGCAAGACGTTGCCGGCGCTCCTCGGCTCGCTCGACGGCGATGCCCGCGTGGAGATTGGCCCGCTGCGTCTGCACAATTTCGCTGTCAACCTCGACCGCGGGATCCTGATGCGCACGATCGGCCTGGCGAACCCGTTGCACGAGACGGATCCCGATACCGACTACCAGTGTTTCGTCGCACGCGTGCCGGTCAAACATGGCGTGCTTACCTCTGATCGGAGCATCGCCGCGGAGACGGCCAAGTACAACGTGGCGCTGAGCGGCACGCTGAACCTGCGCACCGAGGCCATCGACGTTGCCGTGACCCCCATCGTGAAGAGCGGCCTCGGGGTCGGAAGCGCTTCGATTGCCCCGATCGTGCGGGTCGGCGGCACGCTGGGCGCCCCGACGGTGGGGGTCAATCCGGTCGCGGCTGCGACGTCGACTGCGGGCGCCGGCCTTGCGGTCGCGGCCCCCGCGTGGTGGCTCGCCGATGCCGCGCTCAAGAATTTGAGGTCGGATCCGAATCCGTGCGCGACGGCGCTCGCCAGGTAGTCTGCGACGCGTGCAGCGCTGCACGTACATCTGGGACTTCTCGGGCCCGGTCGGCGCGGGTAGCGCGATGCCGCGATCGACGCGTGGGCTGACGCGCTCGGTGATGGCTTCGACTGTATCGCCCTTGCCCGCGCGGTCGCGCTCCTCAACCAGGATGCAGACCTTGAGCCCCCTCGTGTATCACCCACTCCTGCAGTTTGACGAACTCGACATGCAGCTTCCTGAGCGCCTTGGTTTTGTCCCAGGTGCTGAGCTCGCCCGCCGCATCCGCTTCGGATTTCGGTGTTTGGTCTTCGTTGTTCGTTGCCTACTTGATCACTGCCCTCTTGGCCGTTGCCTTTTCCTCTCTTTGTCGGTGCGTCGTCATGCATCGAAGCCCGTTCGGGCTCCACACCAAATCGTGCTGTCCCGCCCTTGAGTCTCGGCGCGAGGCTCAGCGTCCCGAATCCTGTTTTGGTCAACATGGGGCGACGCGATGAATGCAGTATCGTGGCTGCGAATCTCGGAACCGCGACATGACCCCGATCCGGCGCGACCTCACCCACGCGACGCTTGCCGTCCTGTTCATCGGCGGGCTCATTGCCGGCTCGCTCTGGATCCTGCGGCCGTTCCTGCCGGCCATCATCTGGGCGACGATGATCGTGGTCGCAACCTGGCCGCTGATGCTGCACGTGCAGCGCCGGCTGTGGGGCAGGCGCTGGCTCGCCGTCGCGCTGATGACGCTGACGATGCTGCTCGTCTTCGTCGTTCCGTTCCTGCTCGCGATCGGCGCCGTCGTCACGCACGCCGACCGGATCCTGGACTGGACCAAGTCGCTCGGCACCTTCAGTCTTCCGCCGCCGCCCGACTGGGTGCAGGGCCTGCCATTTGTCGGCGAGAGGATCGCCTCGACCTGGGCGCAACTGGCCAGTTCGGGCCTGGAAGAACTGGCGCTGAGGCTTGGCCCCTATACGCGAGACGTGCTGGGCTGGTTCGCCGCGCAGGCCGGCGGGCTCGGCATGATGGGCGTGCACTTCCTGCTCAGCGTTTTGCTGGCGGCGATTCTCTATGCGGGGGGCGAAAGTTTCAGGGCGTTCATGCATCGCTTCGGCGGTCGGCTCGCAGGTGAACGCGGCATCGCCGCCGTCATCCTGGCCGGGCAGGCGATCCGCGCGGTCGCATTGGGCGTGGTGGTCACGGCGCTGCTGCAGACACTGATCGGCGGCATCGGCCTGGCGATCGCGGGCGTGCCATTTGCCGCGCTCTTGTCCGCCGCGATGTTCCTGCTCGCCGTGGCACAGATCGGGGCCGCACCGGTGCTCGTGGGCGCTGTCCTGTGGCTGTATTGGAAGGGCGACACGGGATGGGCCATCGCGATGCTCGTGTGGACGGTCGTGGTGGGCGGCCTGGACAACGTCGTGCGGCCGCTCTTGATCCGGCAGGGCGCGGATCTGCCCCTGCTGCTCATCTTCGCCGGCGTGATCGGGGGCATGCTCGCGTTCGGCCTGGTCGGCATCTTCGTCGGGCCGGCGGTGCTCGCCGTCGCGTACACGCTGCTCAACGAGTGGATGCAGGAATCACCGGCCGAGGGCTGAACAGCCGCGCGCCGATCACGACCGCCACCGGAATGTCCCCCGCACGTACCCCGCTGAGGCCGCGCGCCGGCACAGCGTGATCGGCGCGGCGTCGCACAGGTCGAGATCCGCTCGGCCGAGCACAAGCAGGCAGTCACGGAGTGCACGCGCACGGGGCAGCGGGCGTTTGGCCAGGTCGAATACGCGCCTGCAGCCGAGCATGCATGGCGAGAGCGCGCCCTCAACCTCGATGCCACCATACGTGACAGCGAACGCGCGCTGGAACTCGCGCAAATCCCCTACCGCGCCGGTACCGTCGATCTGCGTGCGGTCGAGCCGTGCGCGCTCGCGTTGTATTCGGCCCGCGTCTCGCGCCGGCGCTTGCACACCGATCAGCTCGCGCAGCGCGTCAACCGATGGCTCGCCCTGGGCGGAGGCTTCGCTGCGCTCCCGGCCGGGCAGGCGGGCGTCGCGACCCCAAGCCCGACCGGCTCCTGACGCTCGCTGCGAGGCGGCCGGCCAGGCGAGCCCGGCCGGTGCGGTTCGCGCGTGCCGGCGCGTTCAGGGCCGCTGCGCCGGCGCCGCGTACCACTGGTCCTTCGGCACCACGACCGCTTGGTCCGGCTGCGCGAAAAAATGCGGCGACATGATCTGCACGCCGTGCTCGTTGAACGCGTCCTGGATGTTCGCGTGCAGGACCGACAGGATCGGGATGCGCTCCAGCGGCCGGTCGATACTGACGAAAAGCTCGTACTCGACGTAAAAATCCGACAGCGCGCGCTGATAGACATAGGGTGTCGGCGTGGTCCGCACCCCGGAGGACTTCTGCGCCGCCTCGATCAGCAAGGCGTGGACCTGCCGCCAAGGGGCGTCGTAGCCGATCGTGACCTTGGTGCTGAGCAGTGTGCCCTGGCTGCCGGCGAGCTTCGAGTAGTTGTGGATCGCACTGGAGATCACCACCGAGTTCGGGATCGTGATCTCCTCGTTGCGCATGGTAACGACCTTGGTCGCGAGCGAGGCGACCTCGCTCACCACGCCCTGCACGCCGTTGATGTCGACAAAGTCTCCTTTGCGCAGTGCGCGCGCGTAGATCACCACCAGTCCGCTCATGGCTTGGTTGACGATCCCGGTGGAGCCGAGCGTGATCATCACGCCGAGGAGCACGGAAACCCCCTTGAACGCCTCGCCGCCCGATCCGGGCAGGTACGGATAGGCGATGGCGACGCCAAGCCCCCAGGCGATGAGGGCGAGGATGCGGCGCGTGGCGCTGACGGTTTCCGGGTGGAACAACGGCAGGCGCAACCGGCCCTGCTGCACGGCGTCGAAGATGTGGCCGAGCACATCGACGACCGCGCGCGTGAACACCAGCACGATGGCGATGGTCGCGAGCCCCGGCAGGCTCTCCAGCACGCCGTCTCCCAGCCAGATCACCTGGCCCCACAGCCAGCTGCCCAGGGTGCGCGCGATCGGCTCGGTGGCGACGAAGCTGCCGAGCACGAAGGTGACCCACGCGTAGCCGAGCGCGAGCAGCAGGAACCACTGAACCAGCTGCATGCTGCCGACCGCCAGCCGGGCGAGGAACTCGCGCCAGTCGACGTACGAGAAGCGCGCGGCGAGGATGTCACGCTTCTTCTCCATCCACGCGACCGCCGTGCGGCTGGCGCGATAGACGATCCAGATCAGCAGGCCCAGCACGGCGGTCGCGGCGAGCGTGCGCAGCAGCCCGCGGATCAGCAGCGGCCGGTCGCGCATCCGGTGCCACGCGGTGCGAACTTCCTCTGCCCGCGCCTGCGTCTGCTTGACCAGCGCATCGAAGCTCTGCTTGGCCTCCGCGTCGACGTCGTCCTCCAGCACCGAGAAGAGCAGGTAGTCGCCGATCACGAACTGCACGCCCTTGGCGTCGCCTAACGTGAACGGCAGGACGCGGACCGGCTCCTCGATCGCCGAGTCCGGCAGCGCCTTGATGCGCTCACGCGCCCGCTGCACGCGCACTTCCGGCGTTACACCGAGCAGGCTCGCGCGCATGGTCAGCACGTCGCGGTTGAGGAGGCGCAGCGTGGCGGGTTCGACGGCCTCCCTCGTGACGCTGGTCGTCAGCGTCGCCCGCGGCGGCGCAGTCGTCGACTCGGCCGCTCCCGCAGCCCCAGCGGCCAGTGCCAGCAGTCCGCCCACCAGTGCCGTTGCCCAACTCATCGTGATGCGTGTCATGGTTCCCCCGGCGCGCGCCATCGGGCTTCGGGCCTCCGGCCGCACCGCGCAATTCTGGCGCCAAAGCGAGAAGCGCGGAACACCGAGACTGCGCCCCCGGGGCTTGCCTCAGAAGGGGGACAACTTCATCGAACGCCAAATGCCGGCCGTTCCCGCGGATGAGCTCCCGCGCGGCAATCCTGCGCGCGCAGCGCCGCGTGCCAGACTCATTCACCACGCGGCGCCACCCACTCGGGTTTCACCTGATCGCTCGCCTGCGCCAGTGCCCGTGTTGCGCCCGACCCAGCGCAAAGCGCCTTTCTTGACACAGAAAGACTCGTCAACCCGCACGAGCTGCTCATGCAACCCGTGGAGATCGTGAAATGAAGTTCGACGCAACCAGGATTGCGCTCCTGACCAGCGGAATGCTTGTCGGCGCTGCGCCGCTTGCCACCGACGTCCCGCACGCCCCGGCCACCGAGACCACGCTCGAGGTCGCACCGGGCAAGGCCCCACTGAAACAGCGATAGCGTCGGCGGCATCGATGCGGCCACCCGCACCGTCGCGCTGAAGCGGGCGAATGGCGCGGTCGTCGAATTCGTCGCTGACCCGGAGGTCAGGAATTTCGACCAGATCAAGGTGGGCGACACGGTCAACGTCGAATAGGTTCAGGCGCTTTGCCTCGAACTCAGGAAGAAGGGCTCCGGTATTCGTGAGCGGACCGAGCGGAAGGCTGCCACCCGGGCACCGCTGGGAGCGAAACCGGGCGGCACGGTCAGCCGGCAGGTGACGGTGCTCGCCGACGTCGTCGCGGTGGACACCAAGAAGCACATCGTCACGCTGCGCGGCCCGAAGGGCAACAGGGTCGATCTCAATGTGCTCGCCCCGGCCCGGCTGAAGAACATCAAGATGGGGCGACCAGGTCGAGGCGGTTTACACCGAAGCGGTCGCGGTCAAGGTTGAGGCGGCACCCAAGGCCGCCGCAAAGTAGCACCCCGGCGCCGACCGCGCGATCTGCATCCACGCTCACGAGCCGGGGGATCCGTCAAGGCGATCCCACCGCCTCCAAGCGGCGGCATTTCTCGGGCTGGAGGCGCGTCGTCGCATCGCTGGCAGCCGCCTGCATCGTGGCGGGGTGTGGGACCAAGGTCCGGCTTCAGGTTGGCGACAGCCTGCGCTGCTGCAGTTGCGCTACAGTTCTCGCCAATTGCATCCAGAACGTATCGCACAAGCGCCGGCGCTTGTGCGTCATTGTCACGGGGGGAGGACGTCCATGAATTGCCGAATCGGTCGCATACGAGTGACGCGGGCAGCAGTCGCAATTGCATTGACGCTGCTCGCGCCGTTGACGTTCGCACAGGAATTCATCGCGGGCGGCCAGGAGAAGTTCAGCCTGAGTCTGGGTGGGATCGTCAATCAGTTCGGTACCAACCTACGGCTCGATGGCTCGACGGGCCAAGGGACTTCTGTCGACCTGGAGGGCGAGGGCCTGAAAAAGACCCTGTCGAGCTTTGTGGGCCTGGGCACCTGGCGCGTCGCTGACAATCACCGTCTCGACTTCACATATTTCGCCGCCAGTCGAACCGGCAGCAAGCAGGCCGAGCGCGACATCACGATCGGTAATGAGGTGATTCCGGCCGGCTTCACCGTCAGCGCGGAGTCCAAGGCAAAATTTCTGTGGCTCGACTATCGCTATTCGTTCTACAAGTCGCACGCCGCCGAGTACGCCGGCGCGCTGGGCTTTTACCCCGGCAAGTTCGATTTCAATGTGACCGGCACCGGCCAGTTGTCGGGCTCCAGCAGGACCGTCAGCGGCTCGGCTTCCACCACCTTGCCGCTGCCGGTGATCGGGCTGTCGGGGGACTGGTATCTCGATCCGCGCTGGCGAATCGCTGCGGCCGTGCAAGGGATGGCCGCCAAGATCGGGGGGATCAACGGCAATGCGCTGGTCACCTTTCTCTCCACCGACTACATGCTAACGCGCAACCTGGGCGTCGGCGTGGCCTACAGCTACGCGAAGATCAGCGCCGACGCCTCCAAGTCCGATTTCAACGGCAACTTCAACTGGAAGGCGAGCGGATTCCTCATGTACGCGACGATGAAGTTCTGAAGTCGTTGGGCTGCAGGTGTGGCTCGCATCTCGCACACACACGCAGCCACAGCGCGTGCGGGCGTGAGTCATTTGCGACCTTGAATCTCCGCTGTCCGGGGGATAGACGTGCTCCCGCTCATGGCCGATCGGTGTGCGTCGGCGCAGTGATGGCCCAGCGTTCGCCACCAAGCTACCGACGAGCGCACAAAGTAGAACCCGCCACGCGGGCGGGTTCGTTCTCTGATCGGGTAACGGCTGCGCCTGGTTCGCGACCGGCGCACATCGACCCCAACCCGATCCACGCGAAAAGAAGACGTTCGCCCCAAGCCACCCGGACCATCGATTCCGGCATCGACTGGCGGCAATGGCCTTTAGGGAAATTCTGAAATACCCATCGCTCCGGTCATCCTGGTGAAAGCATCAGCGTCGAGTTGGGATGAGACGGGGGATTCAGGCGCTGCAGCGCGCGCGGCTACGTGCACACCAGCGGCGGCAAGATCGTCCAGGGGATGAAGCGCACCGACCAGCGTCACGGGACGGCCAACCCCTTTGCCGCGCCGGAGGTTGCCACGGGTGTCATCCGCGGCAAGGCCACGCAGATCAAGAAGCGAGCGGACTTCCAGGTCTTCCTGGACGAGGTGATCGCCGATCGGCCCGCCGACCGGCAGATCCACGTCATCCTGGACCACCTCGATACCCACCAGAAGAACGACGACTGGCTCGCCGCACACTCGAACGTCACCTTCCGCTTCACGCCCACCCGCGCCAGCTGGCTCAAGCGGGTCGAGATAGGGTTCGGGATCTTCCAGCGCAAGGCACTGCGCAACGCCAGCTTCGGCAGCATCGATCAACTGATCAAGGCGATTGGCGATTTCACCGCCGCCTACAACCAGAATGCCGCGCCGTTCGTCTGGAGAAAACGCGAGGTCAAGGGCTCACAGCTGCGCAACCCTATCGTTCACTGACGCAACTAGACACTACCCTTCAGCGTGGTCGCGAACCCTCTCCGGCAATGGCGTCGCGGTCGCCGCGGTCATGGCGCGATGGATGAAGACGCATGCCGCCCAGGCTTGCCCTATCGACATGCTGGCGATGCACAAACCCTTCGGCACACCAGAAGCCCGGACCAAGCTCACGCGCCGCAGGATCTGCGGCCGCTGTTGCCACGGCAGCCAACGCAACGCCGCCGCCGTGGTCTTCGTCACGCATGATCTCGCCGAGCCCGCAGCCCGCCGGATCGGGTGCTCGTGGTGAGCGCCCGGCCCGGCCACAGTGAGTGTCAGCACAACGCATTTCATCCTTGACTCATCAGCTTGACGATGACCGTGCCCCAGGTCGTGAGCAGGATGTGGCCGATGGCGACGGTCCCGGAATAGCCGAGGACCGCCACGGAGCTTCCGGATCGCTCCTGCACGGCGGCGAGCGCCGCCGTCATCGTCTGCGCCCCGGCGATACCGCCGAGCAGCAGCAGCGGGTTGAGCTTCAACACGTAGCGTCCGATGAGAAGCCCGGCGATCAGCGGCATCAGCGTGACGACCATGCCGCCGAAGAAGAGTCCCACGCCCGCCTCCCGCAGCCCCTGCACGAAATGCGGACCGGCCCCGAGCCCGATCATCGCGACGAATCCGGCGAGCCCGAGCGAACTCATCAGCGAAAGCGCCCCGTCGGGAATGCGACCAAACAGCGGGCGGATGGAGTGAACGTATCCGACCAGCAGGCCGGCGATCAGCGTACCGATGCTGGTCCCGATCGAAATCTTCAGCGTGCCGATCGGTATCACGATCGCCGCGCCGAGCAGCACGCCGACGAAAATGCCGAGACCGAGCGTCACGAAGTCCGTGCTGTCGCTCGGCGCCACGATCTGGCCGACGAGGGCCGCGGCGCGAACCACCGCGGGCTCCGGGCCGGTCACGTTGAGTACGTCCCCTCGCTCGATGATCGTGCCCGGCGCCACCGGAATGGACTCCCCGCCGCGCGAGATGCTGCGCAAGAAGACGCTGCGGACCGTCGCGACCTCGCGCGCGATCTGCTCCAGCGACTTGCCCGCGATCCGATCGCTGGTCACGAAGACACCATACGATGCGGTCGGCACCTCCAGCGCCTCGCGATCCTCGACCTCGTCTGCCGCCGCCTTGCCGATGATCTCGACCAGCACCTCGCGCCGCCCCGAGAGCACGACGATGTCTCCGACCTGCAGACGCAGGTCCGGGGTGGGCTCGATCAGCTGTCCGCCGCGTCGGATGCGTTCGATGAACACGCGCGCATCCACCACCATCGCCTCGGCCTCCGCGACGGTCTTGCCGACGGCGCGGTTGCCGGCCACCAACCGATAGGCACGCATCTCGAACGGGCGCCACGCCGAGAACACACCGGGCTTGGTGCGATCGATGCCCATTTGGCGCTCGACCTTCTCGGCCTCGGCCTGCAGATCGAGGCCGAGCACACGCGGGGCGATCATGCTGCAGAACACGATCACGCCCATCGTGCCGAAGAGGTAGCACACGGCGTCGCCGACGGCGGCGTTGGCCACCAGGCGCTCGCGCACCTCCTGCGGCACCGGCAACGTCTGGATCGCCTCGATGGCGGTGCCGAGCGCGGGCGACTCCGTGAGGGCACCCGACAGCAGGCCCGCCGAGTATCCCGGATCGAGTCCGAGGAAGCGGGCCACGGCGTAGGCCGTCCCGAGTCCCACGAGGGACATGGCGACCGAGAGCAGGCCCCAGCGCAGCCCGTCGCCCTTCATCGCCGTGAAGAATTTCGGCCCGACCGAATAGCCGATGCTGAACAGGAAGAGCAGGAACAGGATCGACTTCGCCGTGCCGGACACCGGCACCTTGAAGAAATACCCGACCAGGCATCCGGCGAGCAGCGAGCAGGTCACGGGTCCGAGGCCGACCCCCCGGTACTTGAATGTGCCGGCCCAATACCCGACGCCGACGGCGAGGAACACCGCAAGCTCGGGGTACTTGGTAAGCATCGCGTCAAGCCAGCTCATGGTCGGCCCCGCCTGAACTGCAATCGAACGGAGAAGCGGGCGTGTCCATCCATGCGTTACCGGCGCGTGGACGCTCAATAATCCTGCTGCTTGGATTCATCGATGGGTATCAATTTAGGAACGAGACTCACGAGTACCGCCATACCGACGCCCGGAACGGTTTCCGTCAGACGGTAAAGGCCATAGGACCACGGATGGTCGCTATGGCCGAGCACGACGATGCCACAGACATAACCGGTTAACTTGGCCGCACCCTGCAAGTGCAGGAGATGGCTGAGGAACATGGCAACGAGGACGCTGAGCCCGATTGACCATGGAGCCGATGGCAGAAAATTGCTCATGGCAGCCCCAACCGTGGCCCCCAACGCGCTGCCCGCCAGACGCCGAAGCCCTAACTGCCGCGTTTGGGAGGGCGAGAGATCGCTCACGATGACCGCACCAATCAACGCATAGAGCGGATACTGGAGCCGCAAAAGCTCCGCGACAGCGACTGCCAGCCCCGCTGACAGCGCGGCGCGGATGGACAACTGAAAGGCGGGTACGAGAGGCGGACAATTCATCAACCACTGACGAACAGGATCCACGGCGTCCCGATCAGCAGGTACACCGCCATGAATGCGACGGTGGTGAGGAGCCCGAGCTTGTAGAGCTCGCCCTGTTTGAGATAACCACTCGCGACGAAGATGATGTTCTGGCTTCCGCCCTGCGGGGTGATCACCGAGAAGTAGCTGCTCGCGAAGAGCAGGCCAGGGGCCATCAGCGGCGCGGGCACCCCACCGCGAATGCCAACGTCGAGAAAGACGGCGAGCAGCGCCAGCATCTGCGAGGTCTGGCTCACGAAGAAGTAGTGGAGGCCGACGTAGAGGGCGATCAGGGTGACGTACAAGACAGGCCAGGACAGGCCGCCCAGGCGCGAGGCGAGGCGCTCGCCCACGTAGCCCATGAAGCCCAGTTCGTTCAACTGCGCGCTCAGGGCGAAAAGGACCGCGAGCCAGAGGAAGGTCGCCAGCGTGTCGCCCTGCTTGGAAATGTCGTCGAGGGTGAGCACGCCCGCCACCAGCAGCGCGCCGAACCCCATGAACGCGACGGCGGTCCCGTTGAGATGCAGCGCACTGCCGAACACCCAGCCGGCGACCATCAGCACGAAGGTCACAGCGGTGATCCACTCGTCTCGCGACATTGGTCCCATGCCGGCGAGGTCCTTCCGTGCCGCTGCGGGGGCCTCGGGCGTCGCCCCGACGCCGGGCGAAAAGATCTTCGAAACGAGCAGGGGCAACATCACGATCGCGGTGAGCGTTGGCACCGAGGAGGCGAGGAACCAGCTTGCGAAGCCGATCTCGAGCCCCGCTTTCTGCGCGATCTGCACGCCGATCGGGTTGCAGGAGGTGGCCGTCAACCAGAGGGCGGAGGAGACCGCGAGGCTCGCCATCGCGCAGAACATGAGATAGCCGCCCAGCCGCCGTCCCTCGGGGTCGTTGGGGTCGGAACCCGCCCCCTTGGCCACGGACAGCACGATCGGGAACAGCACCCCACCGCGCGCCGTGTTGCTGGGGAACGCGGGCGCGATGGCCGCGTCGGTGAGCACGAGGCTGTAGGCAAGACCGAGCGGCGAGCCGCCGAAGCGGCTCACCATCAAGAGGCTGATCCGCCGGCCGAGCCCCGACTTCACCACGGACTGCGCGACGACGAACGCGATCACCACGAGCAGGACGCTCGCATTGGCGAAGCCCGAGAACGCCTGTGCCGGCGTGATCGTCCCGGTGAGGACGACGGCCGCGACGGCGATCATTGAGGCCGTAAGGAGCGGGAAGGAGCCGATGAGCACGCAAGCGATGGCTGCGACGAAGACCGCGAACAGATGCCACGCGTGCGCCGTGAGGCCGGCCGGCACCGGGGCGAACCAGATGCCGATCGCGATCGCGAAGGGCGCCGCGCGTTTGAGGAGCAAGCCGGGTGCGGTCATTGGGGCAGTCCTCCCGCGGCCGGCTGGCCGGGCCGAACGCGACCCTTGAGCCCGATGGCGCTCCCCTGGATCGAACCATCCTCCGCCTCGATCACGAACCGCCAGGAGAACTCATAGGAGCCTGTGGCGCCGGCAAACCGGCCGGTGCCGCCCAGAATCGTTCCCGTGATGCGGTTTTGCGCCGCGGTGCCTTCTCCCTTGAGTTCGCTGAACACCTGGTCGCCGCGCTCGTCCGTCCAGACGCTGCGGCCCAGGAGACCCGTAGCACTATCGACGAGCGCGATCACCTCCGACTCGAATCCGACGCCCGGGCGCCCCGGCCCTGCCAACAGCAGGGTCCCTCTCAGTTCGATGATCGAGCCACGGCGATCCGCGCCGAGGGGAATCGTGCGGCGGGTGCCGGTAGCGTTCCAGGAGCCCTCGAATTCCCGCCATTCGCCGGACGCCGCGACGGGCTTCTGCGCCTCCGGCACCGGCCCGCAGGCGGCCGCCGCGAGCGCCAGGGCGACCACGGCGGAACGCCCCAGCACGCGCGCAAAAGGAACGCGAGCCCCCCCGCCACGGAGGGACTCGCGATTACGCCACCGTGCACGTGCGAAGAAGCCCACGTTTCGCACCTTTCTGGCGTTGCCCTGCCGGTTACTGCGACAGCACCATGGCGAAATAGCCGAACACGGTGAGCAGCACGCCGGAGACCGCATAGGCCACCGGGAAACCGATCCACGGCACGGAGCTGTTGATCTCCTTGGCGGCCTCGCGCGCCGGGCCGGAGTGCGAGCGCGCCCCTGCCACGCCGCCCATCAGCACGGCCGGGTTGATCTTCATCATGTGGTAGCCGATCGCCCAGACCAGGATCGGCGGGATCGTGGTGCAGATGAAGCCGGCGATGAAGATGTAGAGCGCCACAGTGCCCGTCAGCTGTGTGGCCAGGCCCGCGCCGGCATTGATGCCGACGATGGCGATGAAGACGACAAGCCCCAGGTCCTCCAGGATGTTGCGCGCGGCGTTCGGGGTATTGCCGAAGAAGCGCAGCCGCGAGACCGCCGAAGAGACGATGATGCCCGAGACGAGCAGCCCGCCGGCATTGCCGAGGCCGACCTTGGAGCCCGCGACTTTGAACTCGATCGCGCCGATCAGGAAACCGAGGATCATGCCGACCGACAGCGTCGCCAGGTCGGTGGCCGTGCTCGGGCGCGCGACCTTGCCCATCAGTGCTGCGACCTTGTCCACCGCGGACTTCAATCCCGCGACGAACAGCACGTCGAAGCGCTCGAGCTTGGTGTTGAGCCCCATCGGGATCGTCACGCCACCACGCTCGATGTGGTGCAGCGCGATCTGGCCGGCGAAGTCCGCGGTGCGAAACTCCTGCAACTCCTTGCCTTCCATTTCCTTGTTGGTCACCAGGATCTCGGCCTGGTCGAGCGGGATGTTGAGCACTTTGGAGTCCGGCACTTCGGGACCGATCAAGCCCATGTTCTCGGTCATGGCCTCCAGGCGGCCACCGAGCGCGATCACGTCACCCTTCTGGAACGCCAGATCGTCCGCCGCCCCGAGGAGCTCACTGCCGCGCCCCACGTTGACGACTTTGTACTGGGGATACTTCTGCAGGAACTGGCGCACCGTCCAGCCCGCAATGGCCTCGTTGGTGAGCTTGTAGGCGCGCAGCGCCAGCGGCCGGTAGCCGGTGAGCCCCGCGTCGTCCACGTTCGGCACGCCTTTTTCTTCCTCGTACTTCTTCGCGGCCGCTTTCGCGTCGATACCCCACCACCGCGGCAGGTACTTGCAGATCAGGATGATGCCCACCGTGCCCCAGATGTAGGTCACGCCGTAGGAGAGCGCAATCATGCCGCTCACCTGCTCGAAGGTCTGGCCCTCGGCGAGCTTGAACACCCCCTGCCGCACCGCTTCCTCGGCGGAGCCGATCGAGGCGGACATCGTCATCGAACCCGCGAGGATGCCCCCCGCCGCGCCGGCCGGCAGACTGAAGAGCTTCGCAAAGCCGACGGCCCCCAGCAGCCCGAGGATCGAGCAGAAGATGGCGAGAAACGTGAATTTCAGGCCATCCCCCTTCAGGCTGTTGATGAACGATGGCCCGACGCGCAGTCCCACGCCGTACATGAAGAGGTAATAGAAGAGCGACTTGGCGAAGTTGTCCAGGCTCATCTTGATGCCGTAGGTCGAGGCCCACGCGGACACCGCGCAGCCCACGATGATGGCGGAGGCCACCATGCCGAACCCGTACCCCTTGACGGTGACCTTGCCGAGCAGCACGGCGCCGGCCACCACGAAGAACAGCAGGATGAATGAATTGCTGGCGAGCCACTGTAAGAATGCCTGCATGATCTAGCTCCCTTTCTTGCCGCTGGGTTTGGCCTCAGTCGGGGCCGCGCGCTTGGGCGCCCCGTGTGCGCCCGGCTTGCTTTTGCCGATGGCCGCGAGCTTGATCAGCTTCAGGCCGCGCGTGGCGTTGTAGCCATGGATTTCCTTGACGTCGAGTTTGCGCATGAACCCGATCGTGTCGGCCGCGATCACCTGCCCCGGCACCATGATCGGAAAGCCCGGCGGGTACGGGATCACGAAGTTGGCCGACACCAGTTCCGGGCCGCTCTTGAGCCGCTCGTCGATCTTCGGGCTCATCAGCGGCAGGTACTCGCAGTCGTCCTCCTCATAGGCGGCAAAGAAGGCGCCGCGCATGTCACCCTCGAGCGTGATGCTCGCCGGGTCTTCGCGGTAGCCGTCGTGGAAGCGGCTGAAGTTCGGCAGGTCGGGCACGTCTTCCATCAGGTTCTTGACCCGCGCCGCGAAAGCTGCGCGCTCGGACTCGCCACCCTCGGCGAGCCGTGCGTCGATCTCCTGCGAGATCTCGAGCAACACCTTGATCAGCAGCGCCACGTCGCTGCGCGTATTGTTGATGTTGCTCTGAAGCAGCACGCTGTTGCGCGAGGTCTTGTTCATCTGGATGTTGTACCTGGAGGCCAGCAGGCCCTTGAACGAGGTGCCGTCGTACCCGGCAGTGCCGCACACCAGCGTCATGCGCGTGGGATCGAGGAAGAACTCGTCCTCCTGCACTGACTTCAGCGCGGTCACCCAGGTTGTGCCCGGAGCGAGGAAGTCCTGAAAGCCCGAGGCCCGGTACTCGGCCGGCACCATGGAGTCGGCGCCGAGGACGCGGAAGTACTTCGAGATGATCGGGTGTTCGGCCACCGCCCGACGGATCGCAAACGCGATCTCGAACGCGCGCATGACGAGTTCATAGCCCTCGAGCTCCATCTGGCGCCGGGCCACATCCAGCGAGGCGATGATCTGCTGGTTCGGCGAGGTCGAGGCGTGGATGAACACCGCTTCGCGGAAGGCCGATGCGTGGTGGTTGTAGTCCTCGTCGCGCACCGCCACGATCGATCCCTGCCGCAGCGCCGACATCGACTTGTGCACCGAGTCGGTCTCGTACACGCGGATGCGTATCTTGCGCGGGTCCGGAATCAGGTGTCGCTTGAGCAGGCGCGCGTCCTTCGGGTCAAAGTCCTCGCCAAGGTCGGCAGCCTGCGCCTTCCATGCCTCCAGGGCGGCCGGCGTCGTCCGCCATTCCTCGAGCGCGGCGGCCGCGCCAAGACCGGTGCGCGGGCGCAGAAACGGCGACCAGCGCGCAAAACCGAACCACGCCTCGTCCCACAGGAAAATGAGATCCGGCTTGATCGCCAGGCACTCTTCCATCACCCGGCGCGTGTTATAGACGTGCCCGTCGAACGTGCAGTTGGTGAGCGTCACCATCTTCAGGCGATCGAGCCGTCCCTCGGCCTTCAGATTGAGCATGGCCTGCTTGACGGTGCGCAGCGGCACCGCGCCGTACATCGAGTACGCGGTCATCGGGAAGGCCTCGACGTACAGCGGTTGGGCGCCCGACAGCACCATGCCGTAGTGGTGCGACTTGTGGCAGTTGCGGTCGGCGATCACGATGTCGCCGGGCGCGGTCACCGCTTGGTACACCATCTTGTTGGAGGTGGAGGTGCCGTTGGTGACGAAGAAGACGTGGTCGGCGCCCACGGCGCGGGCGAACTTCTCCTGCGCCACCTTGATGTTGCCGGTGGGCTCGAGCATGCTGTCCAGGCCGCCGGTGGTGGCCGACGATTCCGCGAGGAACAGGTTCTGTCCGTAGAACTCGCCCATGTCGCGGATCCAGTTCGACTTCATGATCGACTTGCCGCGCGCGATCGGCAGCGCGTGGAAAGTGGCGATCGGCCGGGCGGCGTAGCGCTTGAGGTTGTCGAAAAACGGCGTGGAGAAACGGTCGGCGACACCTTCGAGGATGTTGAGATGCACCTCCATCAGTTCCTCGACTTCGTAGAAGACGCGCCGGATCATCGAGGCCGCGGGGTCGCCCGCCAGCTTCTCCACGTTCCGGTCGGTCAGCAGGTAGAGGTCGAGTTCGGGGCGGATGCGCTTGATGAGCCGTGCCAGAGTCACCCCGACTTCGCGCGGCGCGAGGCTCGACGTATCGAGCTGGGAACGTGAGGCCAGAAGGTCGCGCAGCAGCGGCACGTCGTGCTGCGACGGCACCGGGACCCCGTCAAATATAACCACCGCCTCGATCTTGCCGTTCATGATGGTGGCGAGAAGGGCATCCTCCACACTGCCGACCAGTACCGGCTCGTAGATCATCGCGTCCTCGGCACGCCGCAGGCGGCGCAGCTCCTGGGCGATTTTCGCCCGGTTCGCGGCCGGCGCGGGCGAAACGAACAGCGTCTCGAAGTAGGGCCGGTGGGTTTCGCCGCCGCCGAACACGGGCGACAACCGTTCCGGTGTGGCGTCGGTGGCATCGTCCCCCATCTCCCATTCGCCGCTGTCGTAGCGATAGCTGCCCGACAGCAGCGCGCCGCTCATCTTCCGCACCAGCCGCCCGACGCCGAGCGCGTCGTCGCTGCCGATGCGTTCGGCCAGCGCCTTCATCAGCCGCGGCCCGGGATAGGCGAAGAAGTCTTCGAGCGCATACACCTCCACCAGTGCGGCCTCGACCGCGGCGCGCCCGGCGCGCGAGCCGCCCCCGCGCGCTTCAGCCGCCCAGGCTTGCGCCCTGGCATTGAGCTCGCGCCAGCGATCCAGGCGTGCGGCGGAGGTGGAAAAGAAGTGGTCCAGACGGGGGGCGCTGGCGGTCGTCGCTGCCATGATGTTTGCTCCTGTTGGGGCAGAAAGGTAGGTTTCCTTTTGCGTACGCTCACTTATAGGGCCCGCCAAGGTGCCGATATTGACCATTGACAACGCGCGAGTGGACCGAGAAAGAGCCCAGCTTGCGGCGGCCCGGGACGCTCCTCGCCATACCGCTTTTCCGCCTGAATCCCTTGAATGCGAAGGGTCAAATACGCAAACGCGATCTGCGCTCGCCTGGATTTGCGAGAAGAAGGCAGCCTCCGAATCGCAGAGAGGCCCAAGCGAACGCCCGGCACCGTGCCGGTCAGCGACGATTGGATCACGGGTGCATGTGAGGTCGCGCGCATCGGCAATGTCACCGAGGATGCGCACCGCTTCGGTCTCAGTCAGCTACTAGACTGACTCAGCGGCGCGCTGCTGCCGCGCAACTCAATGGGGGCCAAACGCCATGCCGCTGCACGCAATCCTGATCGATCTGCGCAATTTCATGGCCATCGTCTTGCTGGCGGTGGTCGCATTGCTGCCCATCGTCAATCCGCTCGGGGGTGCTCCCATCTTCATGGCAATGACGGCCGGACTGTCGCCGGACGCGCGGGCGCGCATGGCGAAGGCCGTTGCGCGCAACAGCTTCCTCCTTCTCCTCGCCTCGGCCCTCGTGGGCGTGTATGTGCTCGCGTTCTTCGGCCTGGCGGTTCCGGCGGTTCGGGTCGCTGGCGGCATCCTCATCTGCTCCGTCGCCTGGTCGTTGCTGAACAGCGCCGCGACGCCTGATGCGCTCGCGCGCGATGACTCGGCGCTGAGCCCCGACGCGCTCAGCCAGCAGGCCTTCTACCCGCTGACGATGCCGCTCACCGTGGGTCCCGGCTCGATTGCGGTGGCCCTCACGCTCGGCGCCAACGCGGAGCGCGGCTTGCTGCCTTTGCTCGTGGCTGCGCTGGCGAACATCCTCGGCATCCTGATCGTCGCCGCGCTTGTCTACCTGTGCTACCGCTACGCCGAGCGCATCGTCAGGAAGCTGGGGCCGACCGGAACCAGCGTCATGATGAGACTCTCGGCGTTCATCCTGCTGTGCATCGGCGTGCAGATCTGCTGGGATGGCATTCACGCCCTGATTGAGGGCGCATTTCCAAAGGTCGTCTCCTGAAGGGCCCGCTGAGCCGCGCGCCTCCTCACTCCGGCTCCGTGCTTCAAGCGCAGTTCGCCAGCGCCTGCGCGCGCCGCATCGATGAACTGATCGCGGCCGTCCCGGAATCACCGAAAACCGCCCCGGTGCTTCCGGATCGCTCGTGCACGGCGCCGAGCCCCGCCGTCATGGGAACTCGCTCGACGGCACCCGCCGTCGCCACGCCCGGTCGCGTATTCGCATTCACTCCCCGGGACGGTCGTTGGCCGGCCGAACGCAGAGCGCAGGTTGTCGAACAGGATGTCGAGGCTCACCAACCGCACCCACCGCGGGAAAGCCAACACAATCCACTCGACGTAGCGGCCGCTGAACCCGAGCACCAGCGCCAACGCATGGCCAGGGAACGCGATCCAGCGCGCGAGGAACCGGGTGCGCCGCGCGAGGCTGGACGTGACGAACATGAACACGCCCTCCATATTGATCGCGTACAGGTTCGTGATCTCGTCGAGGAGGACGCGCGCGAAGGTGAAGGTGGGGGATCCGAGAAGGAGATCAGGATCGACCGCATAGGCCATGATGAGGCCGCCCGCCATCGCCGCGGAAAGAACAATCATGGCGGGGAATAGCACCCCACTGCCGAGCAAGTGGGCGGCGAACGGGCGGTCCTCCCGTTCGCCGGGCCGGTCGCGCAGCACGCCGATGAGCCACAGGAAGGCGATGCCCGCGCGGGGCACGAGGTTCATCGCCAGCGCAACGGTGTTCGCCCGCGTCGTCTGCCCGCTCCGGGCTCTCGCGGCTCGGCGGGCACCGGCGGGCGCAACCGCACGATGCCGGCGATCCGCAGGAGCGCGAAAACCGGATGCCGGCGATCGCCGCGGCGCGCGGCGCCTTCGTGGGCGCGGCGTTCGCTCTCGACGCCTGCGGCCTCGCGTCCCCCAGGGGCCGGTTTCCGCGCTAGGGCGATGAGGACTGGCGCGACAGCCCCATGCCCTGGCGGTCTTCGCGCAGCGCCATCAGCTGATCCTCGGCGTCCAGGCCGGATTGATTCACGACCCGTTCGAGGTGGCGCATGTACCGCTGCACCGCCTGCGCGCGTTCGCTCTCGGTCACGGATTCCGCGACGCCGACGAGGGCCGACCGCAGCCGCCGCATGACCTGGACCGAGGTCGAACCGAACTGGCGGATCTCATCGAAGGCGAGCGACAGATAATCGTCCCAGGTGGGCGTGGGGAAGACGAGGCGCAGGGTGCCCTGGTCATCGCTGAGGTAGCCGGCATCGAGCACGCGCCGGCCAAGGCGGCGCAGCAAGTCCTCGATCTGATCGATGGCCTGCACGGCCGTGGTCGGATCGTTGATGGCCGGGGAAAGCGCCTTGATGGCGATGTCCACCAGGAGCCGCAGCGGATACTTGGGATCCTGCTCGAAGGTGCGCTCCTTCGCCAGCACGATCGCCTGTCGCAGCGCTGGCTCCGCGATCGGCTGCCGGCCGCCATGCACGCGCAGCAGCACGGTGTCCTCGACCAGGGTGTCGCCGACCGCACACTCCATCACGATCACGGCATCCGCCATCTTGGCCAGGTTGACCAGGGCGGCGACATCAAACCGGGCCACCGACCGCGGTTCGTCCGAGTAGCGCAGTGTCTGCGTGATCGGGCGCTGCCCCGCCTGCCGAAACGCCGCACCCCACGACTGCCGCTGTTCGCCCGCTTGCGTGTCCAGTCGCGGAAACCACTCGCGGATGACCTCGCGGCCTCGGCGGCCGACGGTCTGCAGCACACTCGTGATCTGCAGATCGTTCAGCCGCCGCACGAGCATGATGAAGACCAGCATGCTCAGCGTCAGCAAGACCGCCACGACGATGACCGAGAACAGCGGGACCTTGCCGTTGCCTTCGCGATCGACCCAGGCCAGCGCGGCGATCGCGTAGCCGAACGTCGCGGTGAACAGACCGAGCGCGTGATACAGGACGGGGTCGTTGGCGAACCAGGAGACCAGACGCGGCGAATACGCCACGGCGCTGAATTGCACCATGACGAACGCCAGCGCATAGACGACGCCGGTCAGCGCGATCATGCCCGACGCGATGGCCGACAGCACGGCCAGGGCTGAAGCGACGGACGTGCCGTGGCTGAAGCCGCCGAGGTATTGGTACTCGAGCCGTGGCAGGATGAATCCGCCGACAATGGTCGCGCCGACGTACAACATGGGAACAAGCCACAGCGGCATCCGCTGCGAGCGCGCTCCCCGCAGCCGGCGCATGAGGCGCCTCAGGCGGGAGCCGAAGTGCCCCCGAGCCGATCGCCGAAGCGCTCTTTGAGCCGATCGCGAATGGACTTGATCAGCACGTCGGCCTCAGCCACGCCGAGCCGGTCGAACGCCTTGCCCCGCATGACGGCGAGCATCATCAGCAGCTCGCGGAGCTTCTTGAAGGCGATCGGATTCGGGGTCCCGCAGACCGACTCGTTGTTGTGCAGCACCGCCTCGATGACGCCGGGGTCAAGCACCCGCACATTGCAGATCAGCGCTTCGCGCGCGATCTCGGTCATGACGTCGTCGAGCTGCCCTCCCCAGAACTCCGTGCGGACCTTGTCGCTCATGGTGGTACCTCGCAATGTCGTCTAAGCGTTTTCAGTCTATCGCATCGTTCGTGACGCGACTTGATGAACGTCGCCATCGACGTACACGGGAGCGCCCGTGCGGGGGCACGACGGGCCGCGCCGGCCGGGCCCATGGCAGCGACAGGGCTCGACCGCTTGGCGCGCGTGTCCGTCCTTCGCGCGACCCGTGGTACACGGCGGCAATCGCCGGTCCGTTGCAGTTCATGCGCTCGATCTTCTGGCCCGACTTCATCTGGTCGTCGAGGCCGGGCCACGCAGCGATGGCCTCGCCGCCATTGAACGAGTCGCCGACGCCACCCATCGCCTGGCACGTCAGAACAGGCGTTTGCCCGTGTGGATGGGGACCTCGATAGCTTGAGCTTCCGATCACGGCCCCTTGCCATAGACCCCGGTGCGGCTCCCCTGCGCTCAGTTGCCGACGTCGTCGCGTCCGGGTGCCGGGGGCGTGGTCTGCTGGCTGCCCTCGTCCGTGAAATCGTAGAGGTGCGCGTTGTCCGTCGTTGCCTCGAGCTTCATTCCCCATTGGCGGAACAGCGCGCGCCGCAGCAACCCCTTGCTGTCCTCCTTGGCGCTCTTCGTGGCCAGCGCGAAGGCCTCCAGGTAGGCCATGGGGCTCTTGCTCTTCTCGATCTCGAGCCGATGGGTCTCTTCGTTCACCTTCACGCTGTACTTGCCCATGTAGTAGAGCAGGTGCATGGCGAAGAGGTTGTCGAAGTCTTCGTATTCGCCTGCGTCTGCCCGGAAATCGAGCGACAGCACGGACGGAAACCGGTTGGGCAGGTCCTTGAACGCCACCTGCGCCTCGTCGTGCGGATCCACGTAGGTCGAGCCCTCGTACTTCTTGTACAGCACCACGTCCATGCCGTAGCCGCGCGCGTTCCACTCCTTCAGGAGCTTCATCGCCATCTCGGTGGGGATGTTGGCCTTGGCGGCCTTCACCAATCTCAGATTGGAGAGCAAGCCCGTGCCCTTGACGCTGAGGTCCGTGTACCCGGCGCCGTACTTGAATCCCACGCCGATGGTCTTGGCGCAGTTGAGGTTCATGTAGTCGTACGTGATCTCGCCGTCGTGATACTCGGTCTTCTCGACCCGGTTGTGATAGTCGTTGTTGATGCGTTTGAAGAAAGCGGCCAGGGCCTCCTTCTCCGCGGCCGGCACGCGGTAGACGCGCACGCCGATGACCGATCGTTTGTAGATCTCGCCGAAGTCGAGGCCGAACGAAGCCGTCTCAGCGAGCGACGAGACCGTCCTGAACAGGTACTCGGTCTTCGGGATCCTGGTCATGAGGTCATCGGTGTAGAAGCCCTGCGCGTGCTTGGGCGTGCGGTCGGCGTAGAAGTTGGCCGAGTAGACCAGGTCGTCGCCGGGCGCCTGGTCGCGGAGGGCCAGGGCCAAGTGGCCCGCTGAGCCGCCCTTGGAGGTGCCGAAACTGATGAGCAGCTCCATGTCGTACGGGTCCTGCCGCAGGACTGCCGCGATCTCGTCGACGTTGGCGGGCGCCGGTCCGCCCTTGCTTCCGAAGTCGGCGGCCGCCGCAGTCGCGGCGAAGATGAGCGCCGCCGCCGCGCACCACACCGTGGTCCTCATCCTCGGTGCTCCCTTGCCGCCCGCGCCGCCTGAAGCGGGCGATTGCACCTGGCGCGCTGCGCCGGCGCAGTCCGCGGGGGCCGCCAATGCACCGCGGCCGGCTCGGGTTGAGGCCGATTCGGCATGACTCGCCCCGTCAAGGCGCGCCGAGCAGCAGATACAGACTGACCGCGCCGCCGCTGCCGAATCCCAATCCGAAGTACGCCGGCCCGGCGGCGGTCGACGCCCCCAGGAACATCGAGCCGGCGTACAGCATGCCGGGCGACGGCAGCCCGTCGACGCGATTCTGGATCCTGCCCACCTCCGCCGACGCACCCGCATACACCCCGTTGCCGAGGATATCCGGCAGCATCAGCAGGCGGTTGTAGTACATCGCGCGTCCGAAGGCGTATTCACGGCCCGAGAACTGTTTTAGGCGGAAGCCCGAAAGTCGCAGCGGGCCGCCCAGCGTGAAGACCTCGTACGCAGGCAAGTCGGTGCCAAGATCGGTGCCGCCTTCGGCGGACAGATTCAATGTGTGTGGCCCCCATGAATGCGCATATACGCCGCCGCCCTGCAGGCGCTGGTAGTTGCGTTCCGACCCGAAGGATGTGGTCGCCGCGTAATACGAGACGCTCGCCAGCAGTCCCTTCTGCGGAAACCACGCGTGATCGAGCTGGTCGACCACAAAGACTACGCGCGGACCCGCCGTCGCCTCACGCACCGGCGGGAGCACCGGGTCACCCGTATCCACGCGCGCATTGACGTTGCTCCACACCGCGCCGGCGCGCAGCATGCCCCAGGTGCCGAGCACGGCGCCAAGGTCGAGGCCTGCCCCGACGTTGTCCACCAGGTACTCGGCAATCTTGTCTTCGCCGTTGTAAACCGGCCGTGTCGTCCGTCCGGCCTGACCGTACAGCGACGAGAACCAGATCCCGGCCTCGTGCAGCGGCTGGAAGAGTTCCGTCTTCAGATGCGTGTCCTGTCCGATCTGGGCCTCAGTGAGCGATTCACCGCCCAGCCTGTTGAGCCAGGCCTTGCGGTACTGGACCAGCAGATTGAACTCGTTTTCACCCTTGAAGTCACTTGCCAGCGCGAGGCCGAAGCGCAGGTAGTCGGGTCCCCAGCTCTTCTCGTTCGGCGTGATCACCATCGCGCGTGGCCCGCCCTCACTGCTGATGTGGTAGTCCACGCTCTCGAAATCCCGGCGACCGTAGATGCGGCGCAGGTCGGTGCCGATCTTTGCCTCGCTGAGCGGTTCGCCCGGCTGAGTCTTCACCAGACCGCGCAGCACCTCGGGGTTGGTGCGCTCCAGGCCCTCGAAGCGGATCTCGGCCACCTCGCCCAGCGCGACGCGGTCGGCGACCTGGTTGGCGCGCAATGCCGCGTACTGCTCGGGCGGCAGGCTGTAGCGCGAGAGGGAGGCGGCCATCTTGCGCGTCGCCTCCTCGCCGATGCGGATGGCATCCTTCGCACGCTCGAAGCTCGCCGCCGAGATGTTGCCCAGATCGGGTTCGATCAGCACATCCTGGCTGGTCATGCTCTTCAGTTGCTGGTCGACCGTCTGCTTGCCGAGGAAGTTGACCAGCTGACCTGCCACCGACAGCGCCGATTTCAGTTCACTGCGTTTCATCGGCGGCGTGGAGATGTTGACCGCGATGATCACATCGCCGCAGAGCATGCGCGCCTGGTCGATCGGCAGGTTGTTGGCGATGCCGCCGTCGACCAGCAGGCGCCCGTCGATCTCCACCGGTGCGATCCCACCGGGGATCGACATGCTGGCGCGCATCGCCTGTGCCACGCTGCCGTTCTTCAGCACCACCGAGTCGCCGGTCTCGATGTCGGTGGCCATCGCTTCGAACGGGATCGGCAGCTTGTGAAAATCGCTGATGCCGATTGCGGGCTCGGCCAGGACACGGAAGAAAGCCTCGATCGAGACCCCGGCGATGACACCCTTGGGCAACGCAAGACCGCCGTCCTTCACGCCGAACTCGGGCGCGAAGAGCGTCATGAAGTCGTCGCCCTTGCGACGCATCGCAATCTCGTCCCGCGGCGGCGCGTCGCGGAACAACTCCGCCCAGTTTGCCGACAGCACCAGTTCTTCGAGTTTCGCCGGCGAGCGCCCGACGGCGAAGGTGCCGCCGACGATCGAACCCATGCTGGTCCCCGTCACGCAGGAGATCGGGATGCGCATCTCCTCCAGCACCTTCAACACGCCGATGTGTGCAATGCCGCGCGCGCCGCCCCCGGACAGCGCCAAGCCGATGCGCGGCGGCGTACCCGCGGCGCGGGCCGGCGGCGCGTCGGCCGCAAAGACACCCTGCACATTCAGTAGCAGCGCGAGCGTTGCGGCCAACGCCCCGCCCGCGTGGCCGGTCCCCGTGCGTCGCGCGTTCCGCGCTTGAAGCTCAGTTTGCATGCGTGACCTCGACTCGCACTGGGGTGTCACTGGGCATGGCGCGCTGCGAAAAGAAATTCCCAATGCCGCCAGCGTTCAGGTGCTGCACGATCGGTTCGCCCCGTCCGGTCGTCATATGCGACGCATCGATTTCGGCCGTGGCCGGGACGATGTTCACCTCGACGCACAACTCTTGGCCAACGCATCGATGGTGCCTCGGTCGACGTGCCCACGACGTCCGCGGCAGCCGCTGGCGCGCAGGCTCCCGGGTGCCGACCCCGACCTGCACGACCGCGACCCCGGGGCGGCAGCGCGTCGCGCCGGGAAGGAGAAACCTCGGCGCCGGCCCGCGCACTGCGACGATGTCATCAACGTGCGTACTCGCATGCTTGGCGCGCAGGAACTCGACCCGCGGGTCGTCGTGCCGGTCTGGGCGCGCGTTGCCCCGATCGAGGAACTCGTTGAACAGCTCGGCGCGCACGCCGGCTTCGGAACGCGCTACCGCGTCCAGGTTCTCGTCGACCACCGCCCGGGCCGGCAGTCGCCGGTTGTCCGAATGCAGGACCCGTAGGTTGCGCGCGGCTCCGGCGCCGAAACCCCGACCGAGCGTCCACATCGGCGCCACCGCAGCAGCGCCCCTCGCCGACCGCGCGATGCCGGCCCGCCGCAGCGAATTCGTCAACAAAAGCCCGCTGTGCATGAACACTCGGACGCGACGAGTCAGCGGACCCGTTTGTCGTATCTGCGCAGCCGCCGTCTCGACCGCCGTTGGGTCAAGGTTCGATCGATGGCGACCGCATCCGCAGTAAGCTGGCACCGCGCTGTCACCCCGGCATCATCGTTAACAGTTGTTCCAACACGTTGATGCCCATCAAGCGCTCTGAAGACGTCACGTCAGGGGCCCCTCGGCGCACGGTCAAACGTCACGCATCGGATCAAAAGCATGGCCGTGCCGCTCAAGCAGGCATTTCGGCGGGCGGGCCTCTCGTTGCCGGGGCTGCTAGTGCTCGGCATGCTCGGACGGGGTGTGCTGGCCGTCTACGACGTCGACCTTGGGCCTTGGGTCCTGCGCACCGGCCTGGCTGGGGCGTTTGCCGTCGCGTCCCTGATGGGGCTCGTCGGGGTTGCGCCCCCTCGGTGGCGCTGGCGCGCGTTCGCCGGCGACCGGGTGCTGCTCTCGCGGGTGCGGTGGCGCTGGGAGACCACCGCGCCGTCCTGTGATCGCGGGCAGGGCATGGCGGAGAACCGGCGGCGCGTGTTTCTCGACTACAGGCACCAGATCAACGCGCACAAGGAACGGGCCGAGTTCTACCACTCCCTGACGACCCATTGCACCCGCAATAGCGGGCTGCATTCGCGCGTCGAACCCGGGCTTGTGCCGTCTTCGGGGAAGATCCTGGCCCGCGGCCATGACCCCGAGTATCGCTACGAAGCCGGAATACTCGACACCACGGGGCCTTTGGAAGAATTGAAGCGGCGCCGTCTCGTCAATGCGCGCGCGCAGACGGCGGACCCGGCATAGGATCCTCCCCGGCGCATCCGCACGACCACCGTCCCGGAGGCCTGGGCGGGAGGAGCGCCGCGACAGACGCCATGCAGGGGAAGGAGCTGAACATGCTGCGTGCACTCATTCTCACCTCACTGCTTGTGAGCGGCTGCGCGAGTCTTCCCGTCGGCTACGAGCGGATCGACTCTCATGCGCTGCAGGACACCGGCACGACCCGGCTGGGGCAGGCTGGCCAAGCGCAGTTGAAGGCCCATCCGGGGCAGAACGGTTTTCGCCCGCTGCTCGACGGCGTCGAGGCGCTGCTCACGCGCCTGTATCTGGCCGAGACGGCCGACCGTTCGCTGGACCTGATGTACTACATCTGGCAGAACGACCTGGTCGGCCGCCATCTGGCCAGCGCGGTGTTGCGCGCCGCCGACCGCGGCGTTCGGGTGCGCATCCTGCTCGACGACGTCGGCACGAAGGTCAATGACAACAATGTGATGGCGCTCGATGGCCACCCCAACATCGAGATCCGCCTGTTCAACCCCATCGCCTCGCGCGCCACGCGCCTGCTGGGCGCGCTGGCGGACTTCGGGCGCGTGAACCGGCGCATGCACAACAAGGCCTTCATTGCGGACAACCAGCGTGCCGTCATGGGCGGGCGCAACATCGGCGACCCGTACTTCGAGGCCAGCGGTGGGGCGAACTTCGGCGATCTGGACGTGGTGACGGCCGGACCGATCGTCAACGACATTTCCGCGGCGTTCGATCTCTTCTGGAACTCGCCCGTGGTGTATCCGATCGCCGCGCTCACGGGCAAGCGCCATGAGGTCGGCCGCCTGGACACGCTGCGCACCGAGCTCGCCGCCTTCGTCGAATCGCAGCGCGACAGTCCCTACGTCCAGAACGCCCGGTCTGAAGCCGCCATCGTGCTGGCAGCCAAGACGGACTGGCTGTTCTGGGGCCAGGCCCACCTGCTGCACGACGACCCAGCCAAGGTCACCCGCGACCCTGACCTTGCCGAAGGCCGCCTGTTGCCGCAGTTCGTCAAGCTTGACCTGCCGATGAACACCGAACTGATGATCGTGTCACCCTACTTCGTGCCCGGCGACGCGGGGGTGGAATGGCTGACCGGCCTGGTCAAGCGCGGCCTGCGCGTCACGGTGCTGACCAACTCGCTCGCCTCGAACGACGTCGCCGCGGTGCACGCGGGCTACGCGCGTTACCGCGAGGCGCTGGTCAGCGGGGGCGTCAGGCTGTATGAACTCCGGCCCGAAGCCATCGACGTCGCACGCGAAGGGGGCAAGAAGAGCCATCTCCAGGGTTCACATGCCTCGCTGCATGCGAAGACCTTCTTCTTCGACCGGCGCGCGGTATTCATCGGCTCGCCCAACCTCGACCCGCGTTCGATTCAGCTCAATACCGAGATCGGCATCGTCTGCGATAGCCCGCCGATGGCCGAGACACTGCTCAGCGCGCTCGAGACGAATATCGACCGGATCGCGTGGCGGATCGAGCGCATCGTCGATGACGCCGGCAAGGCACGTATCGTCTGGGTCGAGACCGACGCCGAAGGGGTCCGGCAGCGCCTGGAGGAACCCGACGTGACCGTCTGGCGCAGGCTCGGCGTCTGGTTTCTTGGACTGCTGCCGATCGAGTCCCAGCTCTAGCGAGCCCGCGGATCGGGGGCGCGCTCGCGGATCGGCCCGAGGTCCAAGGCTCCCCTGTGGCAGCAACCCGGTGCTGAGCCTGACCGCCAACGAGGGATGTCGCAGCTGAAAGAACGCAGCCCGATCGCATCGCTATCGTCGATGATGACCGGTGAGCGTTCCGTGCCGAGAAGTCTGTCTACACTGATGCCGGTGAGCGGCTTCGAGGCAAAGGCGTTGGACACACCGGATCGATTCATCGGTCGGCCCCCGATGCCTGGCGGATGGCCGGTCGGAGGGCGGGCGCTCCGCGGTCCACTTCGATCTCGGCCCGTCGCTCGACGCGCACCGGCCATGAGGGCCCTGGGCCTCGCCACGATGGGGTCCGTGTTCGCGCTGGGGTGGGTGCTGGCGTGGATTGCGCCGGCCGCCGCCGCATCGCCCGCCCTGCAGAGCGACCGCTTCCGCGCCGTCTACGAGGCGCCGAAGAATGCGGCGCACCAGGCACTTTACGAGGAACTCAAGGCGGCACGCGCGCTGGAGAAGTTCCGCGAGTTCCTGAGCTTCGTTCGCCTGCCACGTGTCCTTCGGCTCAAGCTCGCCGGCTGCGACGGCAGCGACAACGCCTGGTACGAGGCCGAAGAGTTGACCGTCACCGTTTGCTACGAGTACCTGGAGGCGGTGCGCAGGATCGCGCCCAAGTCGGTGACGCCTGAAGGCGTCACACCGGACAGCGCCGTGCGCGGTCCGCTGTTGGAGGTGTTCCTGCACGAGGTCGCACATGCGCTGTTCGATCAGCTGCACATTCCGATCCTAGGGCGCGAAGAGGACGCCGCGGACCAGCTGGCGGCCTTCATGCTCCTGCACCTGAACGAGCGCACCGTGCGGGATACGGTGGCCGGGGTCGCATGGATGTATGCCCAGGAAGCCAAGGACGCAAAGATCGGCCAGACCGCCTTTGCCAACGTCCACAGCCTGCCCGCGCAGCGCTTCTACAACCTGCTGTGCCTGGCGTACGGTGCGGAGCCGCGCCTGTTCGGGGACCTGGTCGAGAAGAAATACCTGCCCGAGGAACGCGCGGAAGGTTGCGAAGACGAGTACCGGCAGGTCGCCTACGCGATCCGCAAGCTGATGCGCCCATACATCGACGTCGGCCAGCGCGAGAAGGTACTCGCCCAGGAATGGGGCGTCGGCAAGCTCCGCGGGAAGATAGCCACGGATGCCAGGCCGAGATAGGCCGCGTGCCCGGCCGGGGCCCTTCACCCGCGCCCGCGCGGCGCAAATCCCGGGCGCTAGCGCACCGCCTCGAAGACGATGCGCGTCTTCTGTCGCCCAGGGAATCCGGGCAGTGGCTCAGTGCGGCGGGCCACCGTTGTGCCGACGAAGAAGTACGGCCGCACGCCGATCGTTGAGGTGCTGAACGCGTAGTAAAGCGTCACCGGCTTGCCCTGGAGCGCCTGGGTCGTGATGAAGGCGACGAGCGCGTGTTCGGCCGAGTGATAGCCGTTCTTCCACTGATGGATCTTTGGCCCGGCGGCGGGCTGGGAGTCGCCGCCGCTGACCCAGCCCCACACCTCGTGGCGTTCGTGGTCGACCGTGTGTTTGAGCCAGAAACGATAGGTCTGCGCCAGCGGACGGGCGAAGGAGGCATCGGACAAGGCCAGCGTCGCCGCAACCTGGTCAAGCTCCGCGTAGATCCACCATTCCTTGCCCCGATCGAGACTGCCATCGCCGCGCAGCCGGGACGCCCAGGACCCGGTGTCGTCGAGGTAAGCGCGCCGCAGCAGCGCGTGTGCTTCGGCGGTGGCGAACTCAGTCAGCGCCCGGTCGCGAGCCAGCCGGCCGATGCGTTCGATCATCCACAGCGCCTTGGCCGTGTGCCCGAAGTCGGTGTGGCGCGAGCCGAGCACCTTGTCCTGCGCGCGGTGGAGGGTGCCCCAGAACAAGCCCTGTTCCGGCGCGTAGAACTGATCGATCTCCACGCGCCCGCTGAGCTGGCGGCAGTCTTCGCGCTGGCGCATGACCTCCAGCAGCTTGTGCTTCATCAGCCAGGCCGTCGGATAGCTCACGCCCAGATGACGGTGCAACTCGAGCGCCGAAACATTGTTCTTGGCCTGGGTGAGCAGGTGCATGGCCAGGAACCACAGGCTCAGGGGCAGCTTGGTCGACTCGAAGATCGTGCCGCTGGTGACGCTGCATTGGTGCTGGCAGACGCCGCACTGCCAATACAGCCGACCCTGTCGGCGAAACGACGTACGCGCAGCGCCACCACAGCCGGGACACGCAAAACCCGAGGGCCAGCGTGCAATCTGCAGCGCCGCCTCGCACTGGGCATCGGTTCCGTATCGCCTCAGAAACTCAGGCATCGACAGTCCGGGTTGAAACTGCACGCGGTTCATCGGCATGGCGCATCTCCTGCTGGGATGCGGCCATCTTCACCCTCCACTGGCTCACAGGGTGAGCCTGCTGAGGCAGCTTGCTAATCAGGAGGCGGTTTGTGCCGATCGGGGTGAGTGCCGATTCAGGATGGAGTGAACGGCAACGCCGACTTGTGGACGATGATTCTCAGCTTGCCGTCCGCGCCGCGCTTGAACGCGAAGAACTTGTCCACCGTCGTCTGATTGCCCTTGTTGTCGGTCAAGACCACATTCCCCATCGTGGCGGCAATCTCACCCTCGATCAGCACGCCCGCGTCGTTGCCCGCATTGGTGTAGCTGCAGTTGACCCACGGCCCGAGCGCGAAGCCCGTGTCGTTGGGGTACTTGGGATTGCCACCGATGAAGTACGCCGCGGCGCCTTCCTTGTCGAGGCGGAAGTTCTGCGCGCCGAATGTCAGCGTGGGATTGAACAGCACGACGCCGTTGTCGTAGTTGTAGTTGTTCGGAAGCACCGCGGCGGCGATCGCCTTGTAGTCCCCACCCTCGGCATGAGCCTTCGCAATGCTGAGCAGTGCGCCGCACCATCCCTGCTGGGCATCGTTGACGTCCTGCACCGTGATCGGGGCCCGGGCGGCGGCCACCGGAGCGGCGGCCCCAACCTTCGGTTTGTCCGGCGCCGGGGAACAAGCGGTCGCGAGCAGGGCGACAAAAACCACCGCGGTCCCGGAAGTGAGGCTTCTCTTCATCTTGGTCATTGCCCTCGTTGTGAGGTTGGAGATGCAGCTCGAACTCGTGCTACGCGCAAACGCTTCAGCTGTCGAGCGCGCGCAAAGCAAGCAGCTCCGCCGCATGATTCCAGCCAGTGCCTGGTGCGCGACCCCAACGTGCCCGGCCGCGCTGACGGCGCCCCGCCTCGATCGCCCTCAAGGCGTCGGATCCTGCTGCTGTCCAGGCGGAGCGGTGGACCAAGGGTCGGCTGCGACCGCGATGCGGT
>Ga0209048_10000859_pt1 | contig 32344 bp, 32 predicted proteins | sample FrelakmetCRP12CR_FD_187146 | JGI IMG/M metagenome (GOLD analysis project Ga0209048, IMG submission 187146) | Freshwater lake sediment microbial communities from the University of Notre Dame, USA, for methane emissions studies - CRP12 CR (SPAdes)... | ecosystem: Environmental > Aquatic >...
TGCTGCCACTCGGATCAATTTTCACGATGCGGGAATTTTGTTTGTCCAAAATGTAAACATAGGAAAATTCCGGCTTGGTGAAAACTTTGAAAGGCGCGATTGGAGTCGCGGTTGCTTCGATTTGAAAATCTTGTTTTTTGCCTTTAAATAATTTTATCACAGCGTTGCTGTCGACTATGAATATGTTGTCGCTAAGCGCGATTCCTGACACTTTGGATAAATCCAGAGAGTCTTTGAGCCATTTGGCGGCCGCTCCAAACCCGCCGCTAGCCCGAGGGTAGCGGTAGATCTGATTATTTTGTGAATCCACCAGGTAAAGGTAAGTCAAATATGTCCCAGCTACGCTTATGTTTGATCCGGCCGGAAGGCCGATAGTATTGTCTTGGAATTTTTGGGGCACCGGGCTGAAGGAAATTATCCGTCCGTTTTGGTTCATAAGCAGAATAAGGTTCAAGTCATCCATCCCAGCCGCAAATTTTATTGTTCCAAAGTCTCCAGGGATGGACGACGCGTTTTTACTGCTGATGTCCGTGATCTGTGCCTCCGAAATGGCGAAAAATTTATCATTGAGATTGATGACGCTATTTAGATTGCTATCGGAGTAAATGGAATTTAAATTTTCAATGCGGCTTACATTTTTGTCTTGTTCCAAAGGAATGACAACTTCGGCGACCGGCTCAACCGGTTTTATTTGCTTATCTTGGAAATATTTATTTAATTTCAGCCCAAAAAACGGCACAAAAATAATGGCTAGAATAATCAGGGCTGCGTATAGCTTTTGCTGGTAGTCCAGTCCGGAAATGATTTTTTTAATTTTTGAAAAATCGGGCGCCAGCGCGGCGGCAGCATCTTTTATTTTTCCGCCGGCCTTTTTAAAAAAATTCACTGAAAACTTAGTTGTTGGTATTTTTTCCTCAATTTTTTCCTCCGGAATCTTTTTCGCGGCTAGATTGATTTTGGGCAAAGATATTTTTTTGGCGGTGCCCAAAAGAAGCAGCCCGGAACGCTTAGAAATTTTCTTAAAGCCACCATACGCTTCGCCGATTTTTTCACTGAAAGCGGCCAAGTAATCCGCGTAAGGTTTGTTAGCTGAGCCCTCTCCCAAGACTTCCTTGATGTAAATGTGGCCATTTTTTTCATTAGTGAATTCCGGCTGGCCCCTTTGTATTTCCGTGGCTATTTCTTTATTCATTTCTGCAGATACTTTTCCCTGATCCAGTTTGTCCGTATTGTTGGGCGTGGCAGTGGCAGTTTCCCGGGAAAAAGCAGACTGGCTGAAAGCATTGGCATACTTGCCTTTTTTGATGGTTATTGCCGGCTCAGCTTCTTCTTTTTCCTGCATATCTACCACAAGCACAGCCGCCTTTTCCAGTTCATTGCCTAAAGCAGTTCGCAGAAACTGGATGAATTTTTCTCCCGAAAATCTCAGAGCGCTTTTCTTGATTTCTTCCAGTGAAAAAATTTCAAAAATTCCGTCCGTCGTCATGATTAGTTTATCTTGATTTTCCAGCCGTCCGCTGGAAACATTTACAAAAGTTTTCAGAGGGTGGGGCTCGGCTTCTTGTGAGGATAATCCTTCGCCGATGTCAGTCATTCCCCTGGACCGCAAAAGAAAAGCCGAGGCGGTGCCGGACTGGGTAATGTGCAAGTTGTTTTTTTCGATGATAGCGATCAGGGCATTGAATTTGCCGATCCATTTTACGTTGCCGTGTTCCGCCAGCTTGGAAAGCGCGAGGTTGGCCCGATGCAGCGCGGCTTCAAAACTTTCAATGGAGGCCCGTTTCGGCTTGGAAAAGTATTCCTTTTTAATGATTGAGGACAGGTAGTTTACGATATACGAAGAGTCTTCGGACGCGTCAGTTATCTCAAAAATACCCAGGAGTGTTCCCAAATTTTTCTGGGTGACATTTTCCGGTTCAAAAACAAAAATTTCAACAAAAGGCCGGAGGTTTTTGTTGTTGCAGACTAGAATATTTTCAAAAGAGGCAACCAGAGCGGGTATTTTTTTGTCGAGCTTGTTTTTAGACATAGTTATTGGTTTTTGTGCTCTTAATTATATCACATTATTACTGCAATATGCGTTTTGATTGGTATCTTTTATACAGGGTAAGTGTGATATAAAAAATAACGGCGAAAAAGAAAATAATCAGGCCGGCATATTTTATGTAATCGCCGATTTCTCTGAAGGCGTAACCAAAGAAGTATCCCATTATTACCAAAAATCCGCTCCAAATTATGCCGCCCAAAAACGAAGCGGTGATAAAGTCTTTAAATTTCATCTGCATCGTGCCGGCCGCGATGAAAGTTATCCAGCAGAGTCCGGTGGTTGATTTGACGGCAAAGATGGTTTTTTTGCCATGAGTACGAAAAAGACTTTCCAGCTTGGCGACTATAGCCGGTTTTATTTTAAGGATCTTCTCGGCTTTTGCTAAAGCTCGATTTCCGCCGAAATAACCAATGGTGTACAGAATCATGTCCCCGATGATGTCGCCCAGGATACTCAAAATCAGCACTATGAAAATATTGAAAAAACCCAAACTGGCGGCGAAGGCCGCTAGTATTGTTATGATGGGTCCCTCAACAATCATGACTATGAGCATTAAGGGATAACCAATGGTTTTAATGTGGCCTAAAATTGCCGGATCTGAGATATTAAGCATAGCGTTTATGCTATTATTTTACCACAAAACATATAATTTTGAAATGTTCCCCGAAGGCCATTTTCTACACTATTTAGGGGTTTACTTTTGAAGACCACGATATTATACTGTAAATAGGTTAAAAAAGGTAAAGATAAACATTATGTCTGAAGTTTTAGAGAATCTTTTTGGATCGAAGGAGAAAACGAGGATGCTGCGCTTTTTTTTGCAGAATCCGGAGCAGGAATACCAGCTGGGTGAAATTGCCAAGCGAAACATGCTGGTCGCGAAAAAAATAAAAAAACAACTGGAAAATCTAAAAAAAATAAAATTCATTTTATCGCGGACTAGGAAGGGCAAAAACTTTTATCTCTTGAATCAAAACTTTATTTTTTATCCCGAACTTAAAAATTTGGTTTCCAAGGATAATATTTTTCCGCAATCAAAAAGCCTGTCGAAAATTAAAGACTTGGGCAACATCAAGCTGGCGGCTATCAGCGGCGCTTTCATTAATTACCATAAAAGCAAGGCGGACATGATTTTGGTCGGGGATGGGATCAGCCGGGCAAAATTGAAAAATTTAATGGGAAATTTGGAAGCTGAAATCGGCAAAGAAGTGGATTTTGTATTGATGAATGGAGAAGAATTCAAATATAGGTTGAACATGCTGGATAAATTCATTCTGGAATTTTTGGAAGGCCCGCATGAAGAAATAATCAACAAGATTACCGGCCTCAAGCAATTTATTGCTAACAGGAAAAGATAACTCAATTTTCAAGGTATTGATGGAAAATTTTAAAATTGAGAAAAATCCAACGGTTGAAAAAGAAGAAAAAGGCAAAATAGCCGGATCAGAACTGCAAAAAAAAGAAAGTAAAATGTCTAGTTTTCTTTCTGGAAGACATTCTGGCAAGGCGAAGGCCTTGTTTTTGGCTTCGGCTTTGATGACGATGTCTTCAGACGGAAACCAGGATGTGGAAACAGCAAAACAGTATGACAACTTTAAACTGAAAGAATCGGCAAAAATAACTGAAGGCTTTTCATCCAGAGACAAGCACGAATTACTGGCGGCTTTTAAAATTTTTCGAAACAGGGAAAACAGAATTGTTGATTCGGCGGAACTGGATAATTTTTTTACAAAAGATGATCCTAAGTTGAAGTTGAAAAAAGCTTGTTTGGATGATTATCTAGACTTAAATGCCAGTATCAAGAGATGGCTCAGTATTCAGGATTTTTCAATGGCCATGATTGAGGGGACGCAGTTTAAAAGAGACGGTGCTTATTTGAAGGAGATATTTGATGATATTTTTCCTCAAGAATTAATCGTCGAGATGGTTGAGAAATTAAAAAAGGATTATCCTGAAGGAGTTATTTATGATTTTAGGTTCTATGAAGATTTGCCACATGCTGATAAAATTATGAATGAAACTCTCGAAAGTGTTGTTTTGAACAAGCCTTCATTTTTAAGCGAGCTGAATCATGAAATTATTATGTATTCAACTAATGAGGGACTTGAAATCATGAAAAGAATCAGAATGAGCCATAATCCAAAAGTTAAAAAAATTCTTAGAATAATTGAAGTTCTTGATACAGCTATTGTTAAAAAAAGCACACGTTCTTTAATTGGCCATAGAGAAATACCGGGAGGCAGATCACGCTTTGCTTTAATGGATGATTTAATCAATGGCAGAATGTCAGTTGATGATGCGGCACCAGTTTTGGAAAACGAGGAAATTCTTTTTGAAAAACTAATCAATATAAAAAGGAATCCCGATCATGTAGCCAGTAAAGACGTAGATTATGCATTAAAAGAGACAAGCCTGCGATTGGTAGAAAAAATAAATAGCCTTCATGAGCAAGACGACTCTATCAGATTTAAATCTGTTGAAGATTTAAGGCCGGAAGAACTTTATACCCTAATGGTTTATGGCGAAGAAGAAATTTTTACTTCTACTTTCATGGGTTTTTTTGATCGCATTGTCAGTAAGCTAAAAGCGGAAAACAAAAGCGGCGAAGATCTTTTGAGAGCAGTGGGTTATTCAAATTTTAGAATTTTCATCAAGGAGTGTGCCGGCTTTAACAGGCTCGGAGAATTTTTAGAAACCATGAAATCTGAGCAGCGAGATGCTGTGCTTCAAAAATTTATAGCGGAGATAAAAAACTCACCGGATATACTGAAAGAAGCTACTGTCGTGGCGGATGCGGTTAGCGCCATAAAAGACAAAGAGCTTATCAACAAAATCGAAGAAATAATAAAAAATGAATATCAAAAAATAAAACAGGAAAAAGGGGAAATAAAAATTATTTACGGACTTCTTTTGGGGATGTTTTATGAAAATAAAATAACCGATGACAATTGGCTGAAAGAAATTTCAAGCAAATATAAGTTGGCAGACCTGGACACAACCAAAAAGCAATCCCTTTTTAATTCTGAAGGCAAAAATTTTCAGCAATATTTCTTTTACGATGATGTCGACGGACAAAATTCATTTAATAGTTTCATTTCCTCCTATAAAAACGACCCAGAGTGGAAGATTGAAAAAAATGGAAGTTTTGTGGTTATAAAATCCGTTAATAAAAAAGGGAGAAACATTGAAATCTATGCCAATAATCCCGGATCTGCGGATGGTACTCAAAAAATAAAAAGCATTTTTTCAGAGAAAAAGGTGGCTCCATCCGTGGTTGTTCATAGGGGGCATAGTTTTCATGCCGGAAAGACAATTGAAAATATTAATCCATCTGCTGCTTTGGTTTACTTGGGATCGTGTGGTGGCTATAATAACATTAATGGAGTTTTGAAAAAAGCTGCTAGCACAAAAGTTTTAGCGACAAAAGGAGTAGGGACAATGGATATTAATGATCCCTTGCTAAAAATGTTAAACAAAGCAATACTTGAGAAGGGAAACATCGAATGGTCTAGGTTTTGGGAAAAAGCGGAGAATAAATTTGGCCATGACAAGCGCTTTTCGAGTTATACTCCTCCTCACAAAAATTTAAGCGTTTTATTCATAGCAGCATACAATAATTTAAAGAAGGATAATAAATAATTTTTCAATACCTATCTCATGCTTTACGCGCTCATTGGTATTTTGGTTTTAATAACCCTGGCACTGGTCTGGCTGGTTTTTGGTCTCAAGAAAAAAATGGAGGGCGGAGAAAACGGCGAAAAAACAGCGGCGGTGATGGAACGGCTGGCTATGCTTGCGGAGCAAAACCGCGAATTGCGCCGTACCATGGACGGCAAGCTTTCAGAAACGCATCGGGCGACCCAGGAACAAATTGGCCAATCAGCGAAGCAAATCGCGGATGTGGTGGCGGGGCTCACAAAACTGGAAGAAACCAACAAACAAGTGGTCAATTTTTCGGCGCAGCTCCAAAATTTGCAGGACATCTTGAAAAATCCCAAACAGCGGGGAGTGTTGGGCGAATATTTTTTGGAAGAAACTCTCAAAAATGTTCTACCGCCCAATTCCTACCAAATGCAATATGCGTTCAAGGATGGCGTAATCGTGGACGCGGTGGTTTTTGTGCAGAAAAAAATCATTCCGGTTGATTCCAAATTTTCACTCGAAAATTACGAAAGAATCTTAAATGCCAAAGATGCGCAGGAGAGGGAAAACTGGGAAAAATTATTCAAGCAGGATTTGAAAAACAGAATTGATGAGACTTCCAAATATATCAAGCCGAGTGAGGGAACGATGGATTTTGCTTTTATGTTTATTCCATCCGAAGCCATCTACTATGATTTACTGGTGAATAAGGTTGGAACAGGGCAGGTCAATACGCGTGATCTGATCGAATACGCGTTCAAAGATAAGAAAGTCATCATTGTTTCACCAACGTCTTTTTTGGCCTATTTGCAAACCGTGCTTCAGGGACTGCGTGCGCTACAAATCGAAGAAAGCGCCAAGGAAATTCGCGCGAATGTGGAAAAACTTGGCAAACATATTTTGAGTTTCGAAGATTTTATGAAAAAAGTGGGCGGGAGCCTGGGTACGACCGTGAGCCATTTTAATTCCGCCTACAAAGAACTAGGCAAGATCGACAAAGACGTGGTTAAAATTACCGAAGGCGAAAAAACTATCGAACCTTTGAGTTTGGATAAACCGCAAATCGAATAATCTATGAGGGGGCTTAATTTAGGGAATATTTTTAATAAAATTGCAAAGACCGGCCTGGGCGTGAAAGTTAGGTCTTTTTTTGCGCAGGAGTACTTTCGAAGCCAGATCGTTGTCTGGCTGCTAATCTTAAGTTTGGTGGCCAATCTGGCTGACTGGATAAGCCTGAGGGTGTTTATCAAACCGGTTGACTTTCCCGTTATTTTACATTACAATGTTTACTTCGGGGTGGACATGCTGGGGAACTGGAAACAAGTCTTTGTGCTGCCTTTTTTAGGGCTTATTTTATTTATAGTTAATTTCTATCTGTCGCTTTATTTTTACCATCAGAAAGAACGGATAGCTAGCCATATTTTATTAATGGCAACTTTGATGCTGCAGCTGAGTCTAATCGTTGCCTCAATCAGTGTGATTATTATTAATTACTAAAGAATCCTATGCTATTCGAGTTTCCCGATCCGAAAACAACCGAGCCTAAAAAAAGGGCGATTCAAAGATCTTTGGAAGTCATCCCGGGTTTTTTGACCTGGTTCACGCTAATTGGTATGTTCGTGTTCTCTTTTTTTGTCCCCGCCTGGACGGCCGTTTTTATAATTATTTTTGACATATATTGGATTTTTCGTACGATTTTCATCGCGACCTATTCAGTTTCCGGCTATAGAAAATTGAAAGCTGGAGAAAAAATAGACTGGTGGGAAAGATGTCAAAATATCGTGAATCCAACGAAATACAAAGTGATTATTCAGGAAAGTATCGGCAGAATAGATGAGAGCCTCAAGGAAAAGTTGAAAATGAAACGAAAAGAAGCTGGAATATTGAAAAAAGAAAAGAAAAAGTTGGAAAATTATCTGCAAGAAGTTGAAAGACTGGAAAAAATTGCAGATAAAATTTGGGATTGGCGGGAAGTTGTCCATGTTGTTATGTTACCGACAGCCGGGGAATCAGCGGAGGTTATTGAGCCAGCCATACAGGCTGTCGCGGACTCGAATTTTCCCAATCAGCAGATTATAATTCTTCTGGCGACGGAAGAGCGTGAACCGGAAGAACATCGACTGGATAAAGTTAATTATTTACAAAACAAATTCAAGGGCGTATTCAGAGATTTTTTAGTGACAACCCATGTGATCAGTGTGGGTGAGATGAAGAGCAAAGCTTCCAACGCTACTTTTGCGGCGAAAAAACTGATGGTTTATTTGGACAGCAACGGAATTGATTACAAAAAAGTCATCTTTTCCAATTTTGATTGTGATACGGTCGCGCACCCCCAGTATTTTGCTGCGCTGACATACGCGTACATCACGAATCCTAAAAGGTTGCAGCGCAGCTACCAGCCGCTGCCGATGTATCACAATAATTTGTGGGACACCAACGCGTTCGTCAGGGTGATCGTCACCGGTTCTAGTTTTTGGCACATATTCCAAAGCACCCGGCCGGAAGGCATGGTGACTTTTTCCTCGCACAGCGAACCCTTTGATACTTTGGTAAAAGTCAATTTTTGGCCGATCAATATGATCAGCGAAGACTCCATCATCTATTGGAAATGCTTTGCATATTATGACGGAGATTATAAAGTCCAGCCGGTTTATCTGCCTGTTTCATTAGACGCGGTTTTGGCGGATACGTATTGGAAGACGATCGTCAATCAATACAAACAAAAAAGAAGGTGGGCCTATGGTATTGAAAATTTTCCCATCATCATGAGAGCTATCGGGCCGAATAAAAAAATCAGTTTTTGGAAAAAAATAAAAGTGGCATTCGAAATGCTGGAGGGCCATCATTCTTGGGCAACGGCGCCTCTTATTCTGGCGGCTTTGGGGTGGTTGCCCCTCATTTTTGGCGGTGACCAGTTCAATGAAAGCGTCTTGGCGCACAATCTGCCCATCATGACCAGAACCTTGATGAATATGGCCATGTTCGGCTTAATCATATCCGTGTCGCTCAGTTTTTTGCTAATGCCGCCGCGGCCGAAAAAATATTCCAAATGGCGAAATATTTACATGGTTTTACAATGGATTTTAGTGCCTATCAGCGCTCCATTTTTGGGCGCGATGCCGGCGATTGATTCGCAAACTAGACTGTTGTTTGGCAAATATTTTGGAGAATTTTGGGTAACTGAAAAAGTCAGAAAGAAATGACCCCTATTAAATTTTTCACTTAGAGCGTAATTTAACGCGGCAAATAAAATGATTAAATATATAATTCCATTTCTAACTGCGTTCTCTATCACGGTCCTTTTAATTTTTTTGGGGAGTTATGCCGGCAAGAAGATGAAATGGAAAGGCCGGGATTCTGAAAGGCATATCCATCGCCAGGGGGCTCTACGGATCGGAGGCGTGGCCATGGTAATCGCTTTTAACCTGGCAATTGTGACAAATATGGATCTGGTCATTACCCCGGAGCTGTGGGGGGTTATGGGAGCGACGCTTATGCTTATGCTGGCCGGCATTTGGGATGATTTGCGGGAAATTTCATGGAAAAGACAATTTTTTTTCCAGGCAGCCGCTGTTGTTCTAGCTTTTATTTTTGGAGTCAGGATTTATTCCGTGGCCAATCCTTTCACCGGGGGGATCATTAAATTGGATTCGGGAATTGGAATAATTCTTTCCATCGCCTTGGTTTTGACTTGGACAATCTTGATGATAAATTCAATGAATTGGATAGATGGAATCGACGGGCTTTCTGGGGGAATTACGACTATCGCCGCTTTGACGATATTTTTTCTGAGTCTCAAGCCCGAAGTCAATCAGCCGCCAATGGCAATACTTTCCATGATTTTGGCCGGCGCGGCGCTGGGCTTCCTTATTTTTAATTTTAATCCGTCTCTCGTTTTGGCTGGCACGGCCGGCTCAACTTTTATGGGCTTTACTTTGGCAATGCTGGCTATTTTTGCGGGTACTAAAATTGCCACCTCTATCTTGGTCATGTCAGTGCCGGTCGTGGATTTTCTGTGGGTGATCGGAGAACGTCTGAGAAGAAAGAAATCCATATTCAAGCCCGATGCCAATCATTTGCACTATAAATTATTGAATTTAGGCTGGTCTCAGCGTAAGACAGCCGTGTATTTCTATGTAATAACCGCCTTAATTTCAGTAATCGCTCTTAATACTAGGGTCATCGGCAAGACCATCACCCTTTTTACGGCAGTTTTTGTTTTGGTGATCGCCCTGGCCTTCATCAGTAGAAAAATAAAAAAGCAAACCGCGTAAAAAATTTACCCCGTTAGAATTTTTGCAAATCGGGGTGAATACCAAAATTTTTAATAAACTTAGATTCTAACGGGGTGAAAAAAGCAATAATATTAATTATCCTAATTCTGGCCTGTTGTGTTCTGTTATATTTATTTCAAGCAGAAAAGCGGCCGGAGACCCCTATTTTTTCTTCCGGATCGGGGACGGTTTTTTTGGGAAATAAACAATTTAATTTGGAAATAGCGGCTACGCGATCAGAGCGTGAGCGGGGGCTTTCTAATAGGAAATCCTTGTGCCCGGATTGCGCCATGCTCTTTGTTTTTGACAAAAAGGGAATTTACCCTTTTTGGATGAAGGGCATGCAATTTGATCTGGACATGCTTTGGCTGGATGGCGCCAAGATTGTGCAGATCGACAAGAATATTTCGCATTTAAATGGTTCAGCCGAGGTCAGGAGCCCCAAAATTGCCGTAGATAAGGTGCTGGAGATCAATGCGGGCGAAAGTGACGAGTTGAAGCTGAAAGAAGGGGATAACGCAGTATTCAAATAATCTTGCCATGAATCTAAAAACCTGGTTTTAGGCACCGATCCATAAAACGCAAAATCCGCCAAAGAGGCGGATTTTGCTATTAAAAGTAGTAATATACTTAAAATTTATAGAAAGAACAGCAGAATTTTTCTTTGTGTTTTAGGTGTTGACTGTGAATTTTAAGACAGGGATGGTACCCGCAATGTGTATTTATGCAAGTTTTTGAGTTGTGCGTCGTTCAAGGTCTTTGATTTTGTGATTGCGTTTTGGATCAAGTCTTTAGAAAATTCCACTGAAGTTCCTACAAAAACTCTTTTCGACGGAACATTTTTTCGGAGATAATCTTCGATGTAAATCTTATGTTCTGGCGTAAGGACTGAATCCGGATTTTTTTCCAGGTAGTTCGCTAGCGCTCTGCGAGCTAATACAGTCATACCGTCTCCCTTGCCAGCAGTTTCTACGAAAGAAGCTTCAGTTTCCTGGCTGGATGCGGCTGGAGCGACTTTTTTGCTATTGTCTTGAGTAGTAGCCGGATTGTTGCTTGTAGTATTTTGTTCGGTAACGGCTGCCTGGTTTGCCTGTTCATTCATCGGGGCTTCCGTTCTTTTGGAATAAGAATAGATTCCGCCGGCGATCAAAACAACGATTATGACGCTGATAATGATTCTCAAATTATCTTGCACCCATTGCTTAAGCTTGTTTGTGTCGGTACCTTCCTCTAATTTATTTTCATCTTCCATTTTTTGTGTGTCACCTTCCTTTCTATTTATTAATTTATTAATGTGCTTACAATGAAGCTTGCCCGCATTGCTACGCAAAGCGTTGCGAGCGGGCCTTCGACCTATAAGTAAGTCTGTCTTTAAATTTTAGCAAAGATGGGAGCAGCGTCAACTAGACAAAAGCCCATGTTTAGGGCATAATATGGGAGGATTTTGGATAGATATAAACAAAATTAAAGTCTCATAGATATGGAATTTTGATTGTAAAAAATATTGTCCCCAAATTTCCAATTTCCAATTTCCAATTCCTGCCTGCCGGCAGGCAGGTTTAAATAATTTTTAATGTCGAAATGTTTTAAAATTTAGAAATCAGGATTTATTTAAAAATTATAAAATTAAAAATTGCGGCTTATTTTCTGAAATATAAGATAATCAATCTTGTAGTAGCTCTTGACAACTTAAAAAAGTTATCCACAGTTTTCAAAATTTGCTATTGCAAATAAAATAAGATGTTGTATAATTCAAATAGATAAAATAAATTTAGAAATATTTTATCTAAAAAAATAAAACAGGTCGAAAATAAAAAAATTATTGGATATTTTCAAAGGTTATCAATCTTTGGAAAAGAAGTAAAAATAGAAAGGAAGGTGAAATACAAAATGGCAAAGAAAAAAGCTGCAAAAAAGAAAAAAGCTACCAAGAAAAAGAAAAAATAGTCTTTTCTAAATAGTCCGCCTTTGGCGGATGATTATCAACTTTTGATTGCAACGCAATCATCGTTATAAAGCAAAAACCCTCGAGAAATCGGGGTTTTTGCTTTATATGGTGGTTATTATAAGGATATTTTGCAAACACGCCATTTACTGGCTAAATCTTTATAAAATTCTGTTTTTTTGGCAAAAGAGAAAATTTTATTCATTTCTTTTTTCTGGAAGTGTCCAATTTCACAAAATATAATAATATTATTTTTAACTTTTTTTCTTAGCAACCTAAGTTGGCCGGCAAACTTGCGGTACTCATCTAGTCCATCTTGTCCTGAATACAAAGCAAGCCGTGGCTCGAATTTTAGACCCCTAGTCTCACTGCTTTTCAGCAAGTTTTTCCATCCGGCGTCTAGATACGGCAAGTTAGCGACAAAAATGCAATTACTTTTTATCAAAGACGGATGTCTTAGAAAATAATCAATCAGATCAGATCTTGCAAATTTTATATTTTTAGCAACCCTATGCTTCTTCGCGTTCTGCTTTGCAACCGCCAAAGCTTTTGTGGAAATGTCAACGGCGATGAATTTATTTTTATCTTTCAAATTTTTTGCCAGGCTTATGATTATGTTTCCGCTGCCGGTGCCAACATCTATAATAGTTTTTGGTTTGTAGTCATGCCTAACGGCAGACAGGTTTTTGGTTTGTAGCTTTTGGATGGCTAATTCTACCAAAATTTCTGTTTCCGGACGGGGCACTAAAACACTCTCATTTACCTTAAAATCAAGCCCAAAAAATTCCTTATGGCCCAAAATATAGGCCAAAGGCTCGCCACGCCTGCGGCGTGAAATTTTCTCCACCAGCCGGCGGATTAAATTTTCATTTGGTATCTTGTATTCCGGGTGAGCCAGTACAAACTCGCGAGGTTTTTTGATAGAATTAGCAATGAGCAGCTCGAGATCCAAAGAATCAATTTTTTTGTGGTATTTAGTTAAAATATCTTTAATTATTACCATAAATTTCTAATTAACCTAATTGACCTAATTTCTAATCAAATCCCAATCTAAAAAAACCAAAACCCTACTTACTATTTGGTGTTTGGGTTTTATTTAGATCAATTAGAAATTAGGAATTAGACATTTTAAGCTTGATGTCTTCTTCTTGCAAAACATCAATAATTTGGTCAATGCTACCGTTCAAAATTCCCGGCAGATTACTCCAACTTTGCTTTACGCGGTGGTCAGTGACGCGATCCTGAGGAAAGTTATAGGTGCGGATTTTTTCACTGCGATCGCCAGTGCCGATCTGGCTTTTTCTGGTATCGCCTAATTCTTTGTCCCGCCTTTCTTCCTCGGCTTGCAAAAGGCGGGAGCGCAAAACCTTCAGAGCTTTTTCCTTATTTTTGATTTGGGATTTTTCATCCTGGCAGGATACGATCAAGCCGGTCGGGACATGAGTAATGCGGACAGCGCTTTTGGTGGTGTTGACGGATTGTCCGCCCGGCCCGGATGAGCAAAAAGTGTCTATTCTAAGGTCTTTTTCCTCAATTTTCAAATCGAATTCTTCTGCTTGGGGCAAGACGGCCACTGTGGCAGTGGAGGTGTGGATGCGGCCGGATTTTTCGGTTTCTGGGATTCTTTGTACGCGGTGCACGCCGGATTCATATTTCATTTTGGCAAAAACATCTCGCCCATTGATTTCAAAAGTAACTTCTTTAAATCCGCCAATGCCGATGGTGCTGGTATTCAAAAGCACAGTTTTCCAACCGTTTTTTTCCGCGTAGTGCGAATACATCCGGAATAGATCCGCCGCAAAAAGGGCAGACTCATCTCCGCCGGCGCCGGCGCGAATTTCCACAATGACATTTTTGGAATCATTTGGGTCTCTCGGGATTAAAAGTTTTTCCAATTCTTTTTCCAGCCCTTCTTTTTCGGCAGCCAATTTTATATTTTCGTCCATAGCCATCTGTTTGAGTTCGCCGTCTTCTTCAGAATTGATGATTTTGGCGTTTTCTTTCATTTCCGTCTCAATTTTTTCGTATTGAGTGATAACATTCATAGTTTCAATCAGTTCCGCTTGTCTTTTACCTAATTTTGCCATTTTTTGCGGGTCAGAAACCGAACCGGACAAATTTAGCTGGTCTTGGATGTCTTGATATTCTTTTTTTATCTCGTCAATTTGTGATTTCATAGGATTTTGATACAATGTAAGTATAAATTATAGCTTGCAAAAAGGCAAAAGTCAATTATTTTTTGAATATAATTTTAACATATGCCGGAAAATATAATTATTCCCAATGAAAAAAAGCTGGAAGAATTGAAAAAGGCCATCGCCCAAGAAGGCGCTGGAAGCTTGCATGTTCTGGCGGATTTTGACCGGACACTGACCAAAGCTTTTGTGGATGGACAAAAAGCGCATACAGTTATTGCCCAAATCAGAAACGGCAACTATCTGACGCCCGAATATGCGCCCGAGGCGCATCGACTTTTCGATATTTACCATCCGATTGAAATAGATCCCAATATTAGCCGAGAAGAAAAAGATGCAAAAATGCACGAATGGTGGAGAACGCATTTTGAGCTGCTGGTGAAGGCGGGATTAAATAAGAGAGTTATTAACGAAATAGTTGAAAAGAAGGGATTGCAATTCAGGGAGGGTGCCCTAAGTTTTATTGATTATTTATGTGACGAAGGCATACCTTTAGTCGTGATGTCGGCGGCACCAGGAGATATGATTACAAAATATTTGCAACAAGAAGGCAGATTGTACGATAACGTGCATATAATTGCCAATTTTTATGAATTTGATGAAAAGGGAAATGTTAAGGGCATAAAAGAGCCACTGATCCATTCTCTAAATAAGCACGAAATCATTATTAAAAAATTTCCAGTGTTTGATTTAATAAAAAAGCGAAAAAACGTCCTGCTCTTGGGCGATGGCGTGGATGACATAGGAATGATTGAGGGTTTTGAATATGACAATCTGATCAAAATCGGTTTTTTAAATGAAAATATTGAAGAACACCTGGAAAAATTCAAGGAAAATTTTGATGTTGTTTTGCTTGGCGATGCCGGTATGGATTACGTGAATAATTTAATAAAAGATCTTTTTAATTAATAAAAATTTCCCCCCATTTTCTGTAAGAACAAACAATGCTTGCTAATTGTTGGCAAAATGGTGATAATACTGTATAATATAGACACAATACCTACTTTAAAACAAAAATATGTTAAAACAAAAAGCAAGAATCCATCACATTCCACTCGCACTGGCCGTTTTCTTGGTTGTCACGGCCAGTTCTTTTTATGCCCTTAATATTTTAGCCCAAACTACATACACTGTTCCGATATGCGCTTTTACCTATTCAGATTGGAGCGCTTGCAGTTCAAGCGGAATACAGACCAGAGCCATTAATTCAACGATGCCTTCGGGTTGTTCGGGCGGAAATCCTGAAATATCACGAACTTGCACTTACACTGCGCCGGTATGCGCTTTTACCTATTCAGATTGGAGCGCTTGCAGTTCAAGCGGAATACAGACCAGAGCCATTAATTCAACGATGCCCTCGGGTTGTTCGGGCGGAAATCCTGAAATATCACGAACTTGCACTTACACTGCGCCAATCACAACTCCAACTTGTACTTCTCATACTTGCTCTGACTGGAGCCAATGCAGTTCATCCGGCAAACAAACTAGGGCTTGTACGTTTTATCCATCCGGCTGCCAAGGCGGCGACACTGCCAATACTTCCATGAATTGTACTTATATTGCACCAATAACATTGCCTACCTGTACTTCGCATACTTGTACCGATTGGAGTATCTGTAATTCATCAGGAAAACAAACAAGAGCCTGTGTCTATTATCCAGCTGGATGCCAAGGTGGCGACACAGCCAGCCTCTCCATGGATTGCACTTATACTGCGCCAACTACAACTATTATTTGTACTTCGCATGATTGTTCCCTTTGGAGCCCATGCGATTCGTCCGGCAAGCAGACCAGAAGTTGTTCATACTTTCCCTCTGGATGCCAAGGTGGTGACACGGCATATACTTCGCTAGACTGCACCTATATTCCTCCTAATACTACTCTTAATTGCAGCCCAAGCTGTTCTTCCTGGAGCGGTTGCGGGCAAGATGGCTATCAAATAAGAGACTGCACAGCTGCCCTGGGATGCCCTCGCACCAACTGGACGGAAAAAAATTACTGCGCTCCCAGTTCCAGTTCAAGTTCTGGAAGTTCTTCCGTAGTTCAATCGACAACAACCAATACAACATCGGCGGCGGCTGTCAGTTGCGTTGATCAATGTTCTTCCTGGAGCGATTGCAATTCTAATGGATACCATTCGCGAACTTGTCAGAAGCCATCTGAAACTGCTTGTGTGGCTTATGAAGATAAACAATCTTGCGTTTACAGCACTTCTTCATTTCCCTCGGAAGTTAATTCTATTGTTCCAACAAACTGTTCATCCATGTGTTCTCTATGGAGCGTTTGCAGCCCGGCTGGTATAAAAAATCAATCATGCTGGCCGACGCCTGCGGGTTGTCCGGGAGAAAATAAAACGGTTACGCAAAATTGCGTGCCGACCCTGTGCAAATTTAATTATTCCGAGTGGGGAGCGTGCACTAGCGGCTATCAATATCGATTCATCCTAAATAATTATCCACAAGGTTGCGTTGGAGGCAATCCGGAATTAATGAAAGAATGTGTCGCAACTGAAACAAATAGCAGTGGAAGCGCTGCAGTTCCTGAGACACCAGCAATTGTTTCAGCTGCCCCAATTGATCCGGACAATTCAGTAAATGTTAAATGGAAAAAAGATAATTTCAAAACCGACAATTGTCCCGACCAGATATGCGGAGGCAATGCTGATCCTGACAAGGACGGTCTTTCCAACAACGATGAATTTCGTTATGGAACCGATCCGATGAACCCCGACACTGATCATGACGGCAAAACTGACGGGGAAGAAGTAGCGGCCGGGACTGATCCGCTAAAATCTTCAGCTAAGGGAGAGGCGGATGCAATAACCTATGAAAGTCCCAAGACGGCTGGAACAGTAAAAACTGATGTCTACAAAGTTACTAATGTAGAAATGTCGCAGCTAAGGGGGGACGTAAAGCAACTGAAAATTACCGGGAAAGGTCCAGCTGACAGTTATATAAACATCTACATTTATTCCGGTGATCCGATTATCGTGACAGTCAAAACTGATTCAAACGGTGACTGGACATACAATGTCGACCGGGAACTGGATAATGGCAATCATGAAGTTTATGTGGCGGTAACGAACAATAGTGGGGCTATCAAAGCCAAAAGCAACCCGCTGCCATTCGTAAAAACCGCCCAAGCCGTGGAAGTAGCGCAAGCCAGTGAAAATAAAAATAATGTTATTCAACCGGCATCCAAAGAAGGCATCAGCCTCAAAAATATTTTATACATTTTTGCGTTCGGATTTGCTGCCGTAGTTCTGGCACTCATCCTGATCGGGATGGTTATTAAAAAAGTCGTATCTAAAAGAAATACGGATTAGCTTTAGAAAAGAGAATGAAAGAATTGTTGAAAAAAAGTTTGGACTTCATCAAAGAGAACCCGCGGATAATTTATTCGCTGGTTCTTGTTTTTGTAATTCCATTGGCGATATTTTTGAATACTTATTTCACAGTGAAGGATTTTGAGGCAAACCTGGAAGAGATAATCCGTTCCAAAGCGGTCCTGGCAGAAGACATTGTCAAGTTTGTCGCCCGTGATGCCGTTCAAGAACCTCAAAAATTGCAGCGGTTGATTTCTGAAACAAAAGCGCTCAACACGGACATCGGAGTTTTTGAGATTCTGATTCCCGATGAGCAAACTGCGGGCTTCAAAGTAATCGCTTCGAGTGAGAAAGAATCAGAAAATAAAATACTGTCTGATCCGAAAGATATATTTTACCATCAAATTGCCTGGAATCAGCCGAGTGACAACGTTTCTTTCGTGACTGAGGAAAATTCAAATCGCAGTTGGAATGTTCTGGAAACAATCAAAAATGGCGCAGGAGACAAAATCGCGCTGGCCTTTCTTTCCTTTCCGCTTACGGAATTTGATACTATGAACAGCCAGGCGGAGACTCGTTCATATCTGATTTTGATTATTACTGTGCTGATCGTACTGCTCTTGGTTGCTAATAATGCCCGGCTCTTTGGTTATGCGTTGACACTTTCCAAACTCAAAGAGATCGACCAGATGAAAGACACTTTTATTTCCATGGCCAGCCATGAACTTCGGGCTCCGCTGACCGCCATGAAGGGGAATATAGAATTTTTCAATGAAGAATCAGCGCAAGCAATCGATGAAAAGGGCCGGCATTATATCGATAATATTTCCAATTCGGTGGAAAGATTGGAAATGCTGGTGAATGATATCCTGGAAGTTTCAAGATTGGAAGGCAATCGGATTCCGATCAGTATTTCCGCGGTTGACCCAGGGCCAATTGTTGAAAAATCCATTGAGGAAATCAGAGCTCAGGCGGCGCAGAAAAATTTGGAAATTGATTATTCTCCGGAAAAATTGCCGCAAGTGAAAGCTGATCCGGAAAGACTGAAACAAATTGTTGTCAATCTTTTGAGTAATGCTATCAAATATACAATTAAAGGCAGGATTGAGGTTCTGGCTAAAGTTGAGGGGAAAAATTTGTTGTTGACAGTCGCGGACACTGGCGTGGGAATTTCGGCCGTTGATCAATCCAAGCTTTTTCATAAATTTTCCCGCGTTTATAATGAAGAAACAAAATCAGTCAGTGGCACCGGGCTGGGACTATGGATTTCCCGGGAGTTGGCGGTGAAAATGGGAGGAGACATGACGGTTGAAAGTATCAGAGGCGTGGGATCGCATTTCACTTTGCATCTGCCTCTGGCCTAAGAGCTCGAGATTATAAAATCAAAAAACATAAAAAAAATCGAGGCTCGGCCTCGATTTTTTTGTGTCCTATTGCGAAAAATTATTTTTTCTTAACTGCCTTCCCTTCTTTCTTTACAGGTTGTTCAGCTTTTTCCCCGCCTGCATCGCTACGCGAAGCATTGCGGGCAGGTTTTTTGGCTTCCTTGGCTTTTTTAGTCGCTTCTTTTTTGGCGGCCGCTTTTTCTGCCATTTTTTTGAAGCGGTCAACGCGTCCCGTGGTGTCCATCATTTTTTTCTTGCCGGTGTAAAAAGGATGGCAAGCGCTGCAGATTTCCACTTTCATCTCCTTGACGGTTGAACCGGTTTTGATGATGTTGCCGCAAGAGCAGATTATTTTTGCGTCTGTAAAATATTTAGGATGGATGTCTTTTTTCATGTGATTATATATGCGAATTATGAATTCCAAGTATTTTTAATACTAAACAAGCTTAGCATATATTATAAGAATTGACAAGGGAGGGGCGGGTTGCTATACTGTTTAAGTAATAAAACTCATACTTTTTGCGGCTTTTTCCTGTCCCCTCCGGGGGTGATAAGAGCCCAAACAAACAAAAAGTAGCGGTTGTTCCGCCACATTTTTTGGCAGAACATAAATAATTAAGGATTCACCCAGTTAAATCCGCGAAAGCGGTCCGGCACAGCCGGAATTTAACAGGGTAAAAAAAACATGACAAATGAAGCAAGAGCTGCTGCGAAGCAGGAAGAAGCGGAGGCTATGGCGGACAACCTCCCCAAAAACAAGAGCGAAGATTATTTCGCTGGTTTTGATTTCAAGGGTCTCGAGGTCGACATGCGCGTTATGTTGAAAAACGGTGTGCATTTCGGCCACCAAAAGGCCCGCAAAAATCCAAAAATGAATGAGTATATTTTTGGAACAAAAAACGGCATCAATATAATCAATCTGGAAAAAACCGTAGAGAAGGTGGAAGAAACTAAAAAGTTTATTGAAAAAATTATTTCTGAAGGCCAAGACATTCTTTTTGTGGGAACCAAGAAGCAAGCTAAAAATATTGTGGAATCAGCCGCCAAAGCGTGCGGGATGCCGTATGTGGTGGAAAGGTGGCTGGGCGGAACCTTCACCAATTTCAAGAATATTTCCGGACGTACCCGATATCTCCGAGATGGCCAAGATAAGATGAAAAAAGGCGAATACGCGAAATATACCAAGTTTGAGCAAATGAAGATGGCGGAAGAACTAGAGCGATTGGAATCAAGAATGGGGGGCATCAAAAACATGATGAAACTCCCGGGGGCGATATTTGTGACCGGTGTCTTGGAAGATAATTTAGCAGTGCAGGAGGCGCGAAAAAAGAATATTCCCATCATTGCTTTGGTGGATACTAACGTTGATCCGGGCGTCATTGATTATCCGATTCCAGCCAATGAAGACGCAGTTTCTTCGTTGCGGCTGATGGTCGGATATGTTTGCCAGGCTATTTTTGAAGGCAAAGAGCAAATGGGAATCGCTAAAAAAATTGCCGCCGAAGCTAACGCGAAAGCTCTAGCGGACAAGGAAGAAAAATAAAGAGTTCAATTAAAAAATAAATTTATGGCGACCCTAGAACAAATAAAAAAAATGCGTGAAAAAACGGGCGCGGGGATTGTTGAGGTAAAAAAGGCCTTGGAAGAAGCTCAGGGAGATGAGAATAAAGCAGTTGATATTTTAAGAAAAAAAAGCAAGGACAAAGCGATTAAAAAATCCGATCGAGCGGCTGGAGAAGGGGTTATTGTTTCTTACATACACTCAAACAATCGGATCGGGGCCATAGTCAAGCTGCTTTGTGAAACCGATTTTGTAGCCAGAAATGAAGAATTTAAAGCCCTGGCCCAGGACATTGCTATGCACGTTACGGCTACGAATCCGCAATATCTGAGACCAGAAGATGTTCCCGCTGAAATTGTGGAGAAAGAAAAGGAAATCTGGGTTGTGCAATTGGCCGCAGAAAAAAAACCGGAAAATATCCTAGCCAAAATAATTGAAGGCAAAGAGAAGAAATTTCGCGAAGAAGTTTCGCTTTTGACCCAGCCGTTTGTGAAAAATCCGGACCAAACAGTCGGTGAATTAATAACTGAAAAAATCGGAAAAATCGGAGAAAATATCCAGGTTGGCGAATTTTCAAGACTTGAGCTCTAATTTATGATTAAAGTATTAGCAACCTTATATCCCTGGGAAAGCCCCAGACTGTACGCGAGCGATTTTGATTTAAAAAAAGGTGATTTGGTCGTGGTAGCAGCAGAACATGCCAATGAAATTGGCGTGGTTGAAATCGCGAACATTGAAAGTAAAGAGGAACCGCAAGATAAAATTCTGAGGATCGCGACGGAGCGTGACAGATCGGTTTATGTGGATCATTCGGGCCAGAGGAAAGAATTGACGAAAGCATGTAAGGAAGAAATCAAAAAAACGGGCCTGGAAATGAAGGTTATTGATTCAATGGTCAGCATGGATGGAAAGCAGATTGTTTTTGCTTTTACGGCTGATGGCAGGATAGATTTTCGGGATCTGGTGAAAAATCTCTCCACCAAATTTAAAAAATCAATCCGGATGCAGCAGGTAGGTTCGCGCGATGAAGCCAAGCGTTTGGGCGGCTATGGGATTTGCGGGCGTGAAATTTGCTGCATAAGATTCGGCGGCAACATGCAAAGCATTACGACGGATATGGCGCGGGCGCAGCAAATCGCAAATCGCGGGTCTGACAGGATATCCGGCCTCTGCGGCAGATTGATGTGCTGTTTGGCCTATGAGGCCGAACAGTATCGCGAGATGCTCAAAGGAATGCCCGAGTTGCACAGTACCATCAAGACATCGGAAGGCAAAGGTACGGTCATTGAAATAAATGCGCCGCTGCAAGAAGTAAAAGTCAAACTGGAAAACGGAAAATATATAACTGTAAAAAAAGAAGATATTAAATAATATATGTTGTATTCTGTAATACCTCCAATTCTAATAATTTTGAGCTTGATTGGCATCATTTTTCTGCTCATGAAAAAGTCCAAGCAGGTTGCGGACCTGCCGCCGGAAGGGTTTTCTGATGAAACTCAATCGATTTCGGAGAATTACGGATTTTTTGGAAGAATCTGGTGGAAAATAAAGGATATAAGGTGGGATGATATAAAACATTTTTTCTTGGGCGTTTTGGAACAAGTGACCAGAAGATCCCGCGTGGTATTTTTAAAATTAGAATCACGTTTTGGCAACTGGAGCAATGCTATCAGAATCAAGCGAAAAACAAGAGAGGAAAAGAATATCCGGAAAAATTCTTCAATCAGGTCGGAAAATGATATAATTAGAAAACTCAAGGATTATAGATCGGCCAAAAAAGACCGTTTAATAGCGGATGATGGGCAATTAGAAGAATCTGCCGCGATTGTTACGCGCGAGGAAGAAACTATTAATACTGCTGGCATCCTGGAAAAAGGAACTTTTGTTGGAAAAGCATTGATAACCAAGGAGAAAAACATTAAACCGATCATTAGTGAAAGAATTGTTTCTCCCCGGCCGAGGACGGAAATAAAGGACAGGCTGGAGGAGCTTTTGATCGAGAGAATCGCAGTTAATCCGAAGGACATCGAGGCTTATGAGAGACTGGGCGAGTATTATATGGAAATAAAAAGTTATACGGATGCCAAGGAATGTTTCAAACAAGTGATCAAACTCAACCCGACTAGTAACAACGCCAGATACCGGTTGAAAAGATTGGAAAGATTGCTCGCCATGAAATAATCTAAGCCGTTGTAGCTCAGTTGGTAGAGCACGTCATTGGTAATGACGAGGTCATCGGTTCAATCCCGATCAACGGCTCACAATTGAATATGATAATGGGCAAGTGGCAGAGTGGTCAATTGCACCTGACTGTAAATCAGGCGACTTACGTCTACGGCGGTTCAAATCCGTCCTTGCCCACAAAAATTATAGAAAAGCCGCCTTAGCTCAACGGTAGAGCAACTGTTTTGTAAACAGTAGGTTTTCGGTCCGAATCCGAAAGGCGGCTCAACAAAATGTTTTTGGTTCGTAGTTTGTGGTTTGTAGAAAATTTTTTTCTAAAAACTAACAACTAAAAACTAACAACTAAATTTATGGCACGAGAAAATATAGCAAAAATGAAATGTGAAGTTTGCAAAACTGTAAATTATTTCACGACACGCAACAAAAAAAAGCTGAAAGAAAAGCTGGCAGCAAAAAAACATTGCAAGGTTTGCAAAAAACATACGCTGCATAAAGAAACCAAATAATTGGAAATTTTCAATTTTAAATTTACAATTTTCAATCAATTTTCAATTTTTTAATATATCAATTTTTAGGTATTTTGTAATTTAGTTATTGGAATTTGTTTAGAAATTAGAAATTGAAAATTAGAAATTCCATGCCTGGCATGGTATGCGGGGTTCGTATAGTGGTAGTACGAGAGTCTCCAAAACTTTTAGCGCAGGTTCGATTCCTGCACCCCGTGCGGTTAAAAAACAAGGCTTGAGAAAGCCTTGTTTTTGTGTAGGGGTGGTAGGAATTAGAACTGACATCGGAGACTTTACAAAGTTTAACTATTGTAAGTAAATGGCAAATTAAATTATTTGTGGTATAATCGAACCATACAAAAATAAAAAACAAATGGAAAAAATAAACAATGAAGTGCAGACAAAAAATAATCAAGTTCACAGGCTGGTTATATTCGGGGTTGCCGTGCTGATAGGCCTGTTGATTGTCGGAGGCGGCCTTTATTATATTTTCAAAATATCTTCTCCGGTACAACCTGATGGTCAACCTGTTGTTTCGACACCAGCGCAAGCACAGCCGGACTCAATATCTGTGACGGGAGATTCTTTATCCGAGTCAACTTCAACGCAATCAGCCATGGCTAATGATATCGCCTCATCTTCAGAGCAGTCCGCCCAAGATCTTACGGGAAAATGGGCAGGAAAATACAAAATTACTGCTCCGAAAGAGTGTGCTGGAGTAGCCGGCTCTTGGACGGCCGATGTGAATCAAAGCGGGGATTCATTCAGCGGCAGCTATAAATCCGATGTGGTTAAAGGAGTTGTTTCAGGAAACTCTTCGGGTGCCAATGATTTTAACTGGACAGTGACCGGCAACGGAATAATACAGCTGAAAGGCAATGTTACCAGCCAGAACGCAGTGGCAGGAAATTTCACCGGGCCGATTTGTCCAAGTACTTCCCAAAAAACAATAGGAACCTTTTCCGGCGGAAGATAAATTAATCAATAGAAATTTTCTATATAATTATTTATGCAAAGTTAACATGAGAACTTTCGGACTTATAGCCCTTGGTTTATCCGTTGGAGCATTGCTGGCCATCGCTATATTTTTGGGTTTATGGGGAAAATATCCGATATTAAATTTAATAGAGCAGAAATTAAGCATGATACATACCCCCAAGCCGCCGATTGGAAACCTGACTCAAGCCAGAGATATTACGGGAACCTGGAAGTCGTCTCTTCCGGGCAAAGGCATACAACTATACAGCAAGCTTGCTAATAGCGTTAATACGATAAGTACTTATAAAGAAGGCGACATGGAATTGACAATAGATCCAGCGGTAAATAATGTTGCTTTGTGTAAAATACGCTATACTAATTTAAAAACTTGGGGCGTAATAGTCATGCCGAATCCGTTGGGTAAAGGTAATGTTACCACAAACGTGCCTACACAAAATCTGCCAGACGAAGAAATCAATACACAAATAAATATCAGCAGCAGCCACCTTGACTTTGTGAATTTTGCGGCCGGAGGCGTTAGATATTCTATGCAAGGCAATTATACTACCGACATTATCTCGGGGACGATTACCGCTGATGCGGGTGGCGGAACGCTTAAAGGAGAATTTCACCTTATGCGAGTGAATAAGTAGATTTTTAAAGCATAAAAAATTAAAACAAAAGTTATGAGGAAGAAAAAAATATCAAAGTTAAGTCCGTTGCTGCTTATGTTGGCAGGTATTTTTTCATCATCGCGTGCTCTGGCTGAATTTTCTCAACCGGTGGTCTACGGTCCGCCTCCTATTCACGACTCTGCTCCCGTGGCAGCATATTTATTTTTAGTAGGGTTTTCTGTGATTCTAATCCCCATAGCTATTATTGCAGGGACTGTAATTTATTTTCTAAAAAAGAGAAAAAGACGTAATGTTGAAAAAATTTCTAAAATTGGGAAGCCTTAAAATTTGGGAGAGCAGCGTCGATGCATTGCGAAAAAAACATCCACTCCTAAATTTATTTTGGGAATGCACCTTGAGGTGCAATTTTAATTGTCGCCATTGCGGGAGTAATGCAGGAGAAAAACAATATACGGATGAACTCAGCACAGATGAAATAAAAAATGCATTCATAAAAATCGCCGAAGATTTTAATCCAAAGTCTATAAATATCAGCGTAACTGGCGGGGAACCGTTATTAAGAAAAGATTTATTTGAGGTCATGGAATTGGCCCATAGCCTGGGGTTTAATTGGGGAATGGTATCCAATGGATATTTAGTAAATGAGGGCACAATTCAAGCGATGAAAAAATCGGGAATGAAAACCATCACTATTAGCATTGACGGCCTAGGAGATTCTCACGACAAATTCCGAAGAAGACAGGGTTCCTATAAAAAAGCGCTAGAAGCGGTAAAGATGCTATCCAAAGCAGAGTTTCTTAGGGAGTTAAATATTACAACCACAGTTCACAGGGAAAATATTGAGCTTTTGGAAGAAATGTATAAAGTATTTCTTGATTCCGGCATAAATTCCTGGAGAATAACGAACATAGACCCCATTGGCAGGGCAGAGACGAATAAAGAATTATTATTGGTGCGCAGTGAGTTGAAATGGCTGCTAGATTTTATTAAGAAAAAAAGAGCGGAGTCTTCCATCGATGTCATGTATGAATGCGGCGGCTTTTTAGGAGAAGATTACGAGGGGGATGTAAGGGGCGGATTTTTTATGTGCTCAACGGGAATAACAGTTGGAAGTATTTTGTCTAACGGAGATATTTATGTTTGCCCTAATGTGCCAAGAATAAAGCATCTTATCCAAGGCAATGTGAAGAAAGATAGGTTTAGCGAAGTTTGGAATAACAAGTTTGAATATTTTAGAAACAAGGAAAGGACAAAATGCGAAACTTGCTTTAATTGTGAATATTGGAATAATTGTCTGGGGAACGCAATGCATCTCTGGAATTTTGATAAAGGCGAACCCAAGATGTGTCATTTGGAAATGATAAAATGAAAATAAAGAAAACAACTGGGTCTAACAAGGCGAAATAATTTTATAGGCGCGGGTTTTCTGTTACAACAAAAAACCACCAGCTCTGACGGGTGGTTTTTTTATCTAAAAATTTCTATTTATTATTCAGCATCTGGTTGACGATCGGATGCTGGCCAGTGACTCCCAAATAGGCTCCAATAGATGCATTAACGACACTAGCCAACAGGCCAATAATACATAAAACAATTCCAGCTGTCGCCATGCCACGTTTCAAAGACTTCAGGCCCTTAATGCCAAAGACCAAACCGACAATGTTGACCGCCAAACCGATTATTGGAATAAACCAGGTAAAAAGCCCAATAATGCCTAAGACCAGACTAGCAGTTGCTTTGCCATTTTTTGTCGCGTCTCCAATATTGGAAGTCGGCAATGTCTGCTGTGGCATATTCTGCACGATTTGTTGGGGCACGTTCTGCACTGTTTGTTGAGGAGTATTCTGCGCGGTCAATTGAGAAAAAGCTTCATTGACATCTGATTGCTGCCAACCCTTGGAAATTAAATTGTTGTTAATAACATCACGCGAAACACCCTGCTGTGTTTGTTGCTTGATATAGTCAAGCAGTTCTTGATTAATCATTGGTTTAAAATTTATTTTTTTATTATCAAATTACAGGTTGGTTGCCATAAATTTGATATTTTAATTATAGCCTATTTCGTACGGTAGGCAATAGGCACAGTTCTTGCAGCTCTATTTATCAAAAATCAGTTTTTGGGTTATAATATAACTAATAAAAATTATAACAAAAAATATGAAACATTTTATCGGCATGGTTATTATGAGTATGGCATTTTTAGGGTTTGCCAATTATGTCAATGCCCAGGTGCCGGATGTTCCTCCCGCTGTTTGCGCTTTCCGGTGCAATGAGGCTATCCAATATTGCGCGCCAGGCTGCCCGCCGCGGCCCACTCCTGGCGATAACGACCCTGGCGGCCTCTTTGCGCCTGGTGGCCCCGGTCCTTTTTTGGTCATTGTCTTTATTTTTATAGTGGCCTTTGTTATAGCTGCGCAAGGACAAAGAGCTAGACGTTTGGCTCAAGTAAATCTTCCGCCGCCTGAACCGCCGATCATGGGAGGTCCTCCGGCGCCACCTGCTCCTGGCGCTGCTGCAGCGGCTCCAATACCGGTGCCACCGATACCAGTTCCTCCTTCACCACCCAGACGAAGAATCTTTCGGGCGGTTTATGGCAAAAAGACAGCCCCCAAACCTTCCGCCCATCCAAACCCCGGATTGGAAAAAAAATAACTTAAAACAAAGATATATAAATCTGTTTTTACGATCTGCAAAGTAAATAGTTGGTTACAATCAAACAAAAAATAAAATGAACAGAAAAATTTCTCCTGAATTTGCAGTTACAGCAATTTTAATATTTGCCGTATTCCTGGCCGGTATTTTCTGGTGTGGAACTGGAAAGGTGAATAAGTCGCTTGCTGCTTCTACTCAAAGCATTCAAAGTGATATCTCTACCATTCAAAACACCAGTATTGATTCGTCTGTCAGCGTCCCATCCAGAGATTCGGCCGAAACGATGAGGCCGCTGGTTCTTTTGTGGGGCATTTTTCTCTCTCTTATAATAACTTTACCTCTGGAATTAGTCATCACTTTGATTTTTGCTTTTGTCAAAAAATTTACCAAACTTATTTTGCTGGGCACAGCTATCGGTAATATCATTTCAGTAATTTTTCTTGGGATAATTGTTTACCAGTGGTCTTGGATGCTTTTTCCAGCTGAAATTATTGCAATCGTTTTCAAGGCCAGTCTGCTTAAACTGTTCGGTTGGAGAAAAATAAGCTGGAAATGGTGCCTGATCATTAGTCTGGTAATGAGCGCAGCCAGTTTTATTTTCGGTCCATGGCTATGGCTAATGTACAGCTGAACTATTGGATTTAATACACCCAGATTCAGTATTAAAACTCTGTGGACAGCAAAAATTTAAATATTAAATAAAAAATATGAAAAAACATCTATTGATCGGAATTTGTTTCTTTATTTTGGCTTTGCCAAAATTTGTTCTGGCCGATGCGCCGCCTCCACCGCCGGTTTTCTTGGATGTTACCTACGAAGGACAGAAAATCACTGATGAGAAATTTTACGCCGTTATTCTAACCTGTCAGTCCAGCGCACAGGACCTGTCCCGTTCTAATAATTTTTCCGATGGATTTAACAATCGATACGACGAACTAAAAAACAAGGCCCAACAAAGTGATAGGGAATTTGTCGCTTTGGACAAATTAAACATAACTGAAAATAATCCGGCCAATAATTGCACTTGGAAACCATCCATGATACCGATTTCCCAATCTTGTTCAAACAGTCAGTGCCATTTTGGCTGGATCCTGGGAAATTTTAAAGCCGCAGTCTATTTGCCCGGTATTGATAAAGTTTTTATTTCCAACCAATTAAGCAGAAAATACGAAGGCCATTATGGCTTCGATACCCCCCGAAATTATGCGGTGAAGCTTTCAAAAGATGGCGGCGCGATAATGGCAGCCGAGATCGGCATGTTTGATGACCCGTCTATTTCTCCAGCCGGTTCAGATAATCAACCTCATCCTGATATGAACGATCCCTCCAGAGATACCGGGCTGATGGCAAAGGTCGGCCTTTCCCTGCAAATTATCATTTCCCTCATAGTTACGCTTTTTGTGGAATTGATCGTGGTATTAATTTTCGCTTTAGTCAAAAAATTTCCTAAAAAAATACTGCTGGCCACCATAATCGGTAATGTTGTTTCCCTTCCTTTGCTATGGATCCTTGTTTTTAAGTGGTACCAAATGCTCTATCCTGGCGAAATTTTAGTGGTCATTTTTGAAGCCTGGATCATAAAATTATTACTCAAAGAAAAGATAAATTGGAAATGGTGCCTGATTATCAGTTTAGTAGCCAATATCGCCAGCTTTATTTTTGGACCACGGTTGTTATTTTAGCGCGTGCTGCGCCCACCTGTTTATTGGCTTAAAATTTAAAAAATAAATTTAATAAATTTAAATTTAAAACAAAAATGAATAAAAATATTAATCCAACAATTGCAATAGGAATAATTTTGCTTGTTGCAATTATAGTCGGGGGAGAGGTTTGGATCAGCGGTAAAAAAGAAATTCCAAACCCAACATTAGTGCAGCAAAATATTGTGGTTCAACCCTCTGTGCCGGCAGAAACTGTACCAGCCAATTGGAAAACCTTTACAGCTAAAATGGAAGGCTTTACCATTGAATATCCTGCTGATTGGAAAATTGAAGACACCAGTGATGGAAATTGCGGCCACACCGTTTTGAACGGTTCTGAATGCAGGGATAGGTATGATTTTATTTCTCCAGATGGCATAATCGTCAGATATGTAATTTTTTCTGATGAAAATAATGATAGGATTGGCTGCGGAGCGCAAGGCGAATGTTATGCCGATAACGTCGTAGGCTTGTATAAGGGTGATGTTAAAAATCTAGGCCAAGTTTATTTGGCAAAATTAAATAATAAAAACAAGCCCTATACCCCTCCTTTTGAAGTCTATTTACATAAGCCCCTAAGCAAAGAAACCACGCCTATCATCGGAAAAAACAAATATAAAGATCATATGATTTTCTTTAGTCTGCCGTCCAAACTTGGCGGCCGGTATGCGCTATTTTTGACTGCTGACACCGCAGATGATGGCACGACTAAATTTGACAATCTTACCGAGGAACAATTTTTTAACCTTGATTCGGTCAAAAAAGCCATGCTTATGCTTAAGAGCATCAACTATTGATTTTTTGCAGGTTTAATATCAAAAAATGAGCAACAAGGAAATTCCAACCGGAGTTGGGGCAATCATTATCGTAATTATCGCCATGACGATAGGATCGCTTGTTTGGATTTATGAAAAAAACCAGCCGGAGATCAACCAAAATTTTTCAACCCAGACATTATCGAAAAAAATAATTTATAAAAATGTCCGGGTGAGCGATTCCCAGATTGCTTTTAATTTTCAGGTTCCGATCAACTGGCTGGCGGAAACCCGCCATGACAGAAAAACAGATAAGAGCATAGATTTATGGCGGCCCTTTCCAAATGCTTCAGTTTCGGGAGGAGAAAATATCCTATACACGGATATCGGCTGGAAGCAGACAGACTTTTATTTTATAGATGATTTTCCATCTCAAGATTCATATTTCAACAAACTTAAAAACAACACCTATAATCTGGCAAATAACGGGCAGTGGTCGAAAGAAACAGTGGGCGGTTTGAGCGCGGAAGTCTTCACTTTTCCCGTTGCCAAGGATGCCAATGGCGGAGAGATCATTGACGAATCCTATAACGGCGGAAAGGTATATTATATCAATTTACCCAACACCACTAAAACCTTAATTATCCATAAACAGGCCAAGGGCGATAATAAATTCGAAAATTATTCCAAGCATTTATTTGGTAGCTTAAAATTCGAAAGTTAAAATAATCGTTATCATTAAAATTAAATTGAAATCCGGTATTGATTTAGTAAGTAAACTTACTAAAATTATTATTCCAAGTAATTTTTGTTTTACAATCTCAAATCAGGAATAAAAACATATCCCGTTCTTTTCATAAAAAAAGCTTTAACGTCATTGGCTATCCCGTGCTCTGAAAAATCTAACTATACTAAAAATATGGAAAAATCACTGGACATTGAATTTGAAAAAGCGGTGCGGATGTTGGTTGAGTATTTGCCAGAAACAGAGGTCGGATCAAGAAAACCGGTCTTGTTTCATGATGTTAGAGTTGGGGTGTATCTCTATGAGAACAACTATTCACGTGACATTGTTTTAGCAGGGATCTTGCATGATACAATCGAATGTTCCAAAATTACTGAAAAAATGTTGCGGGACGAATTCGGCGATGAGGTGGCAAAAATCGTGTTGGCCAATTCAAAGGATCGTTTGATAGAAAATACGGATGAGAGAATTGAGGAAATGGCCAGGCGGTGTGCCTCTGTCGGAAAAGACGCAATGATTGTGAAAGCGGCTGACACGATCGACAGCTTCAAACACTACACGAGCACGGATAATCAAGACGAGCTCCAATATTGCCAAAAAAACGCTGACACAATTTTTAAATATCTGCCAGAAGATATGAAGGACCCGGTATTTGAGGAATTGAGGAAGTGGTGGGGATAAGATTAATTCAGACTGATTATTGCATAGCCATCGCCTATTGATTTTCCCCCTCAACAGTGTATTATTACCATAGTATTAATAAATACTTCCTTTTTTATTATGTTGGAAAATGACATAAAAAATTTAATAGATGGCCTAAAAAGTGACTTGTCGGTCATAAAAAGTCTTGGGGAAATGGATGAGATATGGAGAAAATATCTTGGCAATAAAGGCTCAATAAAAGTGTTTTTAAAAAAGATAAAAGAATTGTCACCCGAAGAAAAAAAGAAGACCGCGCCCTTGATTCAACAGCACTATAAAAGCGCCGTGGATTTGTTCAAAAAAAAGGAGGATCTGTTAAAAAAATATGACTTAAATGAAAGTCTTGAGGATCAAGCCGAAAGTCTGAATTACACAGCACCCAAAATTGGGCATCTTCACCCCATATCGCAAACCATCAGGGAAATGAACAAGCTTTTTATAAGTATGGGTTTTAGTATTATGGATGGACCCGAAATAGAAAAAGACGAGTATTGCTTCCAGAGGCTGAATGTTCCTTTCGACCATCCGGCCAGAGATATGCAAGACACTCTTTATATCCAAGAACCTGATTATCTACTGAGGACACAAACATCGTCGATAGAAGCCCGCACCTTGGCTAAATACAAGCCGCCTTTTAAAATCGTTTCTCCGGGCAGAGTTTATAGAAATGAAAGTGTCAACAAAAGCAATCATTTCATATTTCATCATTATCAAGGAATAGTGGTTGTTGAAAAAACAAATCTCAAGGATTTATTCGGAACTTTTAATATTTTGTTTAAAAAAATGTATGGTCCGAATGTGGTTGTCCGATATCGCAATAAATATTATCCAGAAGTGGAGCCCGGGGTAGGACCGGATATGCAATGCTTCAATTGCCAGGGCAAGGGATGCTCGTTGTGTAAGGGTATTGGTTGGATTGAAATGGGAGGCGCGGGGATTATTCATCCGAACGTAATGAAAATGGCGGGTATTGATACTGAAAAATGGATGGGCTTCGCTTTTGGCCTGGGGCTTGATCGTTGGGTGATGGCGAAATATAACATCACGGATATCAGGACGCTATTGGGCGGTAATTTGGGTTATAAATATTACGAAAATGAAAGTATTATATAG
>Ga0209048_10000860_pt1 | contig 32336 bp, 26 predicted proteins | sample FrelakmetCRP12CR_FD_187146 | JGI IMG/M metagenome (GOLD analysis project Ga0209048, IMG submission 187146) | Freshwater lake sediment microbial communities from the University of Notre Dame, USA, for methane emissions studies - CRP12 CR (SPAdes)... | ecosystem: Environmental > Aquatic >...
CGCGCGCTGCTTGGCGATGTTGATGTCGCCCGACCAGCCGAGCGCGACGCAGATCGAACCGCTGGCCATGTCGTTGATGTAGCCCGACGAGCTGAACAGCGTCACGTACGGGCGGATCGACTTCAGCAGCGGCGCCACCCCCTGGAAGTCGGCCGGGTTGCGGCTGAATGCCGGCTTGCCGAGATAGTGCAGCGCGGCCGGAATGATGTCGGTCGGTGAATCGAGGAACGAGACGCCGCAGGACTTGAGCTTGGAGATGTACTCGGGCTTGAAGACGAGGTCCCAGGCGTTTTCGGGCATCGGCATCCCGCCGAGTGCGGCCTTCACCTTGTCGACATTGATGCCGACCGTCGTGAATCCCCACAGCCAGTTGACGAGGTACTGGTTGCCGGGGTCGAGCTGTGCGAGTTGCGCCTGAACCGCCGGGTCCATGTTCTTCAGGTTCGGCAGCTGCGCCTTGTCGAGCTTGCGCAGCAGGCCGCCGTCGGCCTGTATCTTGGCCCAGTACGAGGAGGGCACGACGATGTCGTAGCCGGTCTTTCCCGCGACGAGCTTGGCGTGCAGGATTTCGTTGCTGTCGAAGACGTCGTAGCGGACCTTGATGCCCGTTTCCTTCTCGAAGTTCGCGATCGTGTCGTCGGCGATGTAGTCCGACCAGTTGTACACGTTGAGCACCTTCTCTTCTTCCTGCGCCGCCGCAGGGCCCGCCCAGAGCAGCAGGGTCGCCGCGGCCGCGGCGGCCAGCGAGGTGAGGGTGCCGAACATCCGTTTCGCCGACTTGTCGTTCATGCCATGGTCTCCAGGAAGATCGTCAGATCAAGGGGGGAAGAATGTGTCGAGTCTAGCCAGCCGTGCGCACTTCAGCGCTAGATGCAAACCCCGTGCCGGGGCCACGCCGCGTGGCGCCCGCGCATCAGAGCCAGCCGCGCTGGCGCACGTCGGCCAGCGTGAGGTCGAGGCACTTCCGGATCAACGCCACCATCTCGTCGATCTGCGCGCGCGTCATCACGAGCGGCGGCGCGATGATCATGCGGTCGCCGACGGCGCGCATGATCAGCCCGTTGCCGAAGCAGTGCCCGCGGCAGACCATGCCGACCTCGAGCGCACTGTCGAACAACGCGCCGCTGGCCTTGTCGCGCACGATCTGCAACGCGCCCATCAGGCCGACGCTCTGTGCCTCGCCGATCAGCGGGTGCTCGGCCAGCGCCGCGAAATGCCCGGCCAGGTAGGGGCCGAGCTCGTCGCGAACCTTTTCGACCAGGCGCTCGCGCTGGATCAGCCGGATGTTGGCGATCGCCACCGCGCAAGCGACCGGGTGGCCGCTGTAGGTATAGCCGTGGTTGAACTCGCCGCCGCGATCGATCAGGACGTCCGCGACGCGATCGCCCACCATCACGCCGCCGAGCGGGATGTAGCCCGAGGTCACGCCCTTGGCGAACGTCATCAGGTCGGGCCGGCAGCCGAAGGTCTCGCAGCCCCACCAGTTGCCGGTGCGCCCGAAGCCGCAGATGACCTCGTCGGAGGCGAGCAGGATGCCGTACTTGTCGCAGATGCGCTGGATCTCGGGCCAGTAGGTGGCGGGCGGGACGATCACGCCGCCCGCGCCCTGGACCGGCTCGCCGATGAACGCGGCGACCTTGTCGGCGCCGAGTTCGAGGATCTTCGCCTCCAGCCAGCCTGCGGCCTCGAGGCCGAACGCGTCCCTGGATTGACCTCTACCGTGCTCGAACCAGAACGGTTGCTCGATGTGAACGATGCCGGGGATCGGCAGACCGCCTTGGGCGTGCATGCCGCTCATGCCGCCGAGCGACGCACCGGCCATCGTCGAGCCGTGGTAGGCATTCTTGCGGCTGATGATCGTCGTGCGTTCGGGCTGGCCTAGCACGTCCCAGTAGCGGCGCACCATGCGCACGATCGTGTCGTTGCCTTCCGAGCCCGAGCCGGAATAGAAGACGTGCTTGAACTGCGGCGGCGCCACTTCGCACAGCAATTCGGCAAGCTCGATCGCCGGCGGTGTCGCCGTCTGGAAGAACGAGTTGTAGAAGGGGAGTTCCCTCAACTGCCGCGTCGCCGCGTCGATCAGCTCCGCCCGCCCGTAGCCGACGTTGACGCACCACAGGCCCGACATCGCGTCGAGCATCTTCGCGCCGTCGCTGTCCCAGAGGTAGATGTTGTCGGCCCGCGTGATCACGCGCGAACCCTTCGCGGCGAGCGACTTGAAGTCGGTGAACGGGTGCAGGTAGTGCGCCGCGTCGGCGGCTTGCCATTGCTTGGTCGTGCGCGCGGCAGCGGGTTGCGCGACGGTCTTCTCTTGGAGTGCGGCACTCATGTTGTTTCCTGTGCGTTAGATGGGGCGAGGTCGATGCGCTCAGACGTGAAGCAGCAGATGCTCGCGCTCCCACGGTGAAATGACCTTCATGAACTCGGCGTACTCGATTTCCTTGACCTCGGTGTAGACCGTGACGAAGGATTCGCCGAGCACCGCCGCGAGTTCCTTGCTCGCGCGCAGCAGATCGAGCGCCTCACCGAGGCTGCGCGGCAACTGGAAGTCCCCGAGGTAGGCGTCGCCCTTGCACTCGGACGAGGGCTCGATGCGGTTCTTGATGCCCAGGTAGCCGCAGGCCAGGGTGGCGGCCAGCGCCGCGTAAGGATTGGCGTCGGAGCCGACCACGCGGTTCTCGATCCGGCGCGCAGCCGGCGTGGCCAGCGGGGAACGGATGCCGACCGTGCGGTTGTCGGTGCCCCACTGGATGTTGATCGGCGCGGCGTTCGAGCGCACCAGGCGGCGGTACGAGTTGACGTAGGGGGCGAACAGCGCCATCGCCGCCGGCACGAACTTCTGCAGACCGCCGATGTACCAGTAGAACTCCTTGCTCGGCGTGCCGTCCGCGTTGCTGAAGATGTTCTTGCCCGTTGTCTTGCTGACCACGCTCTGGTGGATGTGCATCGCGCTGCCCGGCTCGCCGGCGATCGGCTTGGCCATGAAGGTGGCGTACATGTCATGGCGCAGCGCCGCCTCGCGCACCGTGCGCTTGAAGAGGAACACTTCGTCGGCCAGGCCGAGCGGATGGTCATGGAAGAAGTTGATCTCCATCTGGCCGGCGCCGACCTCGTGAATCAGCGTGTCGACGTTGAGCTCCATCTTCTCGCAGTAGTCGTAGACGTCCTCGAACAGCGGGTCGAACTCGTTGACGGCGTCGATCGAGTACGCCTGGCGCGAGGTCTCGGCGCGCCCGCTGCGGCCGATCGGAGGCTTCAGCGGGATGTCGGGGTCGGTGTTGCGGGCGACGAGGTAGAACTCGACTTCGGGCGCAACGACGGGCGCCCAGCCTTCGGCATCGAAAAGGTCGCACACGCGGCGCAGCACGGAGCGCGGCGCAAACGGTACCAGCTTGCCGTCCTTGTCGTAGCAGTCGTGGATGACCTGCGCGGTCGGATCGGTGGCCCAGGGCACGATGCGCACCGTACTCGGGTCGGGCCGCAGGTGCATGTCCATGTCGGTCGGGCTGATGACGTCGTAGTAGGGCCCCTCCTCGGGGAACTCGCCGGTTACGCCCATGGCGACCGTCGCCTGCGGCAGCCGCATGCCGCGGTCCTCGGTGAATTTCTCGCGCGGCAGGATCTTGCCGCGGGCCACGCCGGTGAGGTCGGGCACGAGGCACTCGATCTCGGTGACGCGCCGTTCGTCGAACCATTGTTCGAGTTCGCTGAAGGTGAAAGTGCTCTTGTCCACGTTGTTTTCGCCTGTTCAATGTTGTGCGTCTTGCTGTCATCGCGCTGGCGCGTCGCGCCGGAGGGCCGCGAGCCGCCTGGAAGTCGCGGCCCCTAGCGGTCGGGGTCGCGCTCGGGCCCCCGGTGGCGATCTCGAAAGCTCTGGCAGGCCGCGCCGAAGGCGCGCAGCAACTTCATCGACACCAGATTGTCGGCTGCCTGCCATTCGGGGTGCCATTGCAGGCAGAGGTTGAAGCCACTTGCCGCGGGCAAGCTGAAGGCCTCGACGAGGCCGTCCGGGGCCAGTGCCTCGATGCGCGCACCGGGAGCGAGCTGGTTGGCACCCTGGCCGTGCACCGAATTCACGCGCACCGGCCCGGCGCCCAGGATCCGGGCAAGCAGACCGCCCGGCACGACATTCACGTCGTGTGCGAGGCCGTACTGAACGTCGACCGGCGCATCGGCAGGCGCGCGGTGGTCGTGCTTGCCCGCGAGGTCCTGCACGGCCTGGTGCAGCGTGCCGCCGAGGGCGACGTTGGTCTCCTGGAAGCCGCGACAGATGGCCAGCAGCGGCACGCCCCGCGCGATGGCCTTGCGCGTCAAGGGCAGTGTCCACTCGTCGCGCAACGGGTCGAGCGGCAGGGCAGGGTCGTGGACGTCCTCCCCGAAATGGCTGGGGTGCACGTTCGACGCCGATCCGGTCAGCAGCACGCCGTCCGCGTGCGACAGCAACTCGTCCACCTCATCGGCCTCGGCCCACGGCACGACGAGCGGCAGGCAGCCGGCCAGGCGCACCGCGTCCACATACTTCTTGCCGACCACGTGGAACGGGTGCGCGCCGAGCATGCGGTTGTCGGCCGGGACGAGCACGATCGGGCGCCCCGCCGGCTCCGTGCTCACGGCCGAGTTCTCCGTCACAGCAGGTCCTTCAAGCGGTAGTAGGCCATGGCCAGCACGAGCGCCGGCATGCGCAGCAGGCGCCCGCCCGGGAAGGCGCGGTGACGGATTTGGGAGAAGACGTCCAGGCGCTTCGCGTCACCGCAGATCGCCTCGGCCACGACCTTGCCCGCGAGGCCGGTGAGCGCCAGCCCGTGGCCGGAGAAGCCCTGCAGGTAGTAGACATTCGCGCAAGCCGGCCCGGCGCCGATGTCGGACAGGCGGCCAAAGTCGGGTGCACGGTTCATCGAGATGTCGACAAAGCCGCCCCATGCATATTCGATGGTCGCACCCTGGAGCTGGGGGAAGGTGCGCGTCATGCGCGCCTGCATGCTTTCGGCGAGGTTGCCCGGCGTGCGCGTGCTGTAGCTGACGCGACCGCCGTACAGGACGCGGTGGTCCGCTGTCGTGCGGAAGTAGTCGAGCACGAAATTCGTGTCGCATACCGCCGACTGCGACGGGATCAGCGATCGCACCAGACCCGGATCCAGCGGTGTCGAGGTGACGATGTAGGTGCCGACCGGCATGATGCGGTTCTCGAGCAGCGGAGCGACGCCCTGCAGGTATACGTTGCCGGCCAGCAGCACGTGGCGGGCGGCGACTTCGCCCTGCGCCGTGCGGACGCGAACGGGGGCCAGAGCGTTCGCGCCTGGCTCGAGCGCGACGACGGTCGAATTCTCGAAGATGCGCACGCCGAGCGACGCCGCCGCACGGCCCAGCCCGAGGCAGTACTTCAGCGGATGCATGTGACCCGAGTGCGGGTCGTGCAGTCCGCTGTGGAAGCGCGGGCTGGCGATCCATTGCGCCATCTCCCGCGGCGCGATCGCGGTGCCTTCGAAGCCGTAGTCTCTCTGCATGACCTCATGCCATCGCTCGAGTTCGAGCCCCTTGCGCTCGCCCACCGCCAGCGACAGATAGCCCGAGCGCCAGTCGCAGTCGATGCTGAAGCGCCGGCAGCGCTCGTGGATGAGCTCGATCGCCTCGAGCGTCATGTTCCACACCGTGCGCGCGTCGGCGTGGCCGAGTTGTTGCTCGATGACCGACATCTCGCATCCCAGGCCGGTCAATGCCTCGCCGCCGTTGCGGCCCGAGGCGCCATAGCCGATCTCGCGCGCGTCGAGCAGAACGACGGAGAAGCCGCGATCGGCGAGCTCGATCGCCGCCGACAGGCCGGCCAGCCCGGCGCCGACGATCGCGACGTCGCACTCGACGCGGCCTGCGAGCGGCGCGAAGTGCTGCTCGCGCGGCGCCGTTGCGGCGTAGTACGAGTTGAGCGTCAGCGGTTGATCGGCCTTGAAGAGGGACATGCTGGATGGAGGGCGGTCGCGCTGGAGTGCGAAGAGTCTAGGCATGCCGGCGCGCAATGTGTTCCTGCAATCGCGAAGGGTTGACCCTAGGCCTTGCAATATCATGCGGCAAAGACAAATTTTCTGGCAATCCAGTGCGAAACATGCCGGCAGAGCCGAAACTTGATTCGATAGACCGCGCCATCCTGAGCGAACTGCAGCGCGAGGGGCGCTTGTCGAATCTCGAACTCGCGCAGCGCATTCACCTCTCGCCGTCGGCCTGTCTGCGGCGCGTCAAGGCGCTCGAGGACAGCGGCGTCATTTCGCAGTACGTGGCGATCGTCAATCCGCGTGCCGTAGGAAGGCACGGGGTCAGCTTCACCATCATCAATCTCGAGAGCATGAACACGCCGCAGCTCGAATCGTTCGAGCGAGCAGTGCGCGACCAGCCCGAGGTGCTCGACTGTTACTACGTCGCCGGATCGAACGATTACCTGATCCGCTTCACCTACCGCGACGCCGAGGACCTCGAGCGCTTTCACTCCGACGTGCTGATGCGCCTGCCCGGCGTGGCCCGCTCGAACTCGATGCTGGTGTTGCGCACGGTGAAGCGGACGACAGCGTTGCCGTTATAGCGTTGGCGCAGAGACTCAGCGGTACGGGCGAGTTGCCAAGGGCGACCAGCGTGCCGAGGGTTGCCTGCATCGCGGCAAAGGCCGGCCCTGAAGACTTTCACATCAGAAGGTCGACATTTCGCAATGCAAAACCGTGCGATGGTGCAGTGCGGCAAATTTTTCCATTTGAGGAAATTTGATGCCGCATCATGCAATAGAGCACGCAAGTGGTTGACTCGTAAGGGTAAATATTTTTGTCTTATATAAGACATAAGTCTTTATCACGGACGGGCGCAGCGCTATCCTTGGGCTAGCCAAACCCGACCACTTCGACTCAAACGGAGATCTCCATGACCCAACTCACCCGCGATCAACAAGCCGCTGCCCTCGAGAAGGACTGGGCCGAGAACCCCCGTTGGAAAGGCATCAAGCGCGGCTACAGCGCTGCCGACGTGGTGCGTCTGCGCGGTTCGCTGGCGATCGAGCATTCGCTGGCAAGGCGAGGCGCCGAGAAGCTGTGGACGTTGCTCAACACCGAGCCCTTCGTCAACACGCTCGGCGCGCTGACCGGCAACCAGGCGATGCAGCAGATCAAGGCCGGGCTGAAGGCCATCTACCTCTCGGGCTGGCAGGTCGCTGCAGATGCGAACGACAACGGCGAGATGTACCCCGATCAGTCGCTCTACTCGGTCGATTCGGTGCCCAAGGTCGTCAAGCGCATCAACAGCGCTTTCCAGCGCGCCGACCAGATCCAGTGGAGCGAGGGCAAGAACGACATCGACTACTTCGCGCCGATCGTTGCAGACGCCGAAGCCGGCTTCGGCGGCGTGCTCAACGCGTTCGAGCTGATGAAGGCGATGATCGACGCCGGCGCCGCGGGCGTGCACTTCGAAGACCAGCTCGCCTCGGTCAAGAAGTGCGGTCACATGGGCGGCAAGGTGCTCGTGCCGACACGTGAAGCGGTGGCCAAGCTGGTCGCGGCGCGTCTGGCGGCCGACGTGATGGGCACGCCGACGCTCGTGATTGCCCGTACCGACGCTGAAGCGGCCGACCTGGTGACGAGCGACGTCGACGCCAATGACAAGAACTTCCTGACCGGCGAGCGCACGGTGGAAGGGTTCTTCCGCTCCAAGCCGGGCCTCGATCAGGCGATCTCGCGCGGCCTGGCCTACGCCGAGGTTGCCGACATGGTGTGGTGCGAGACCGGCAAGCCCGACCTGGCCTTCGCCAAGGCCTTCGCCGACGCCATCCACAAGAAGTTCCCCGGCAAGCTGCTGGCCTACAACTGTTCGCCGAGCTTCAACTGGAAGAAGAACCTCGACGACGCGACCATCGCCAAGTTCCAGCGCGAGCTCGGCGCGATGGGCTACAAGTTCCAGTTCATCACACTGGCGGGTTTCCACAGCCTGAACTACTCGATGTTCAACCTCGCCCACGGCTACGCGCGCAACAACATGACGGCCTTCGTCGAATTGCAGGAAGCCGAGTTCGCCGCTGCCGAGAGAGGCTTCACCGCGGTGAAGCACCAGCGCGAGGTCGGCACCGGCTACTTCGATGCGGTGACGACGACAATCGAGCGCGAGGCGTCGACCGGCGCGTTGAAGGGCTCGACCGAGGACGAACAGTTCTTCGACAAGAAGCACGCCTGATCTTCCGGCGCTTCGACCTCGGGCGCGGCGGCTGCAATTCGCAGCGGCCGCGCCCGTTGCTTTTCGTCGGGATGCAGATCAAAAGCTTGGTCGGCATTTCGCAACTTGCGTGTTGATGTAGGGGTCACAGACCCGAGGCTGCGGGTTGTCCCACCCTTCGTCCCGGTGGGCCGCTTGCTTTCGTTGCGCCGGTGTATTGTCCGTTCGCCTGCTGGATGCGCGCTATGGGCAGCGCAGCGCGAAAGGAGACCTACATGAACTTGTTTGGTCGGATCTGCCTCACAGCTGGGGTCGCTTTGCAGTGCATCCCCGCTAACGCCGAGTCGCTGCGTTGTAACGGTGGAAGCGTCGCCGAGGGTGACTCGAGACTTTCCCTTCTGTACAAGTGCGGAGAACCGTTGCTCAAGGATAGCTACTGTGCGCCCGTGTACTACAGCCAATCGCTCCGGCCGGTTCCTGAGCCGTTCGCCAGTGCGTTCGTACCGTGCCAGCTAACTGAAGAATGGCTGTACGAACGCGGCCCCGGTAACCTCGTGGCCACGGTGCGGATGCGCTGGGGCGTTGTGCAGTCGATCGCGTACGGTCGAACCCCTCAGTAGCGCGTCCTACACCCTCGTAGGTAAGCCAGAACGACGCAGACGCCTTGTCACTTTGGGTGCAGCCATGCTTCACTGAAGTCGGCACGCATGTCGTCAGCAGGTTCGGGGATCTGGCGCAGTTCCCTCATGCTTGGCGCCTTCACGGCTCCAAGGTGCACCGTCATCGAAGTGGCCTCGCCCAGCATCGACGCAACAGGTAGGCCCAGGATCACTCCTGCCAGTTGCCGTCGACGTCGACGACCTGGCAACCGTGGTCGCCAGGCTGCTGCGCCTCCATGCAGCGGACGAGGGCACGTTCACTGGCCTCCTTTGCTGAAGCGGCGCCTGCAATCCAGACGGGCACACCGCCAGACGACATCGCGAAGGCCTTGTGGTCCGGCGCGCCCAAGTAGCGCAACTCGTACTCGCGCTCTGCCTCGGCCGGCATGTCCTTCAGGATCTCTTCGTCGACCGCCGGAGGCGCCAATGGCGCTGCAGCCGGCGCACGGGGCAGCAGGAGGGGCACGTTCGCCACGGTCCCCGATGCGGCGGAGGCGCCGGGCGGGCGCGTTTCAGTCCACGGCGCGTTGAGCCCTGGCCCGAGCACAAGTCCGAGCGCGAGCCCGACAACTATGCTCAGCACGCCGATGCCCGCCCCCCGCAGCGACCGCCGCCACAGGGGGCGGGCGAGGCTTGTCGGCACGTCCATCGCTGGCACAGGCTCGAAGCGCGTTGTGCGCGGCGGGCGAGGTTTGGAGGGTTCTGCGCGCACCACCGCGCCCATCAGCGCGAACCGCGCTATGTAGCGGTGCGCCGCCACCACGTCCACCTCCCGCCGCAGTACCAGTGGCTTGCCCGAGAAAAGACGCGCTGCGCGCTTCTCGTCGAGCTTCAGTGCGCTGGCAATCGTGCGGCGCACGTCCTGCGGGTCGTAGCCGTCGAGGCACTCGCCACTGAAGACGAGCCGCAATGGGCCGTCGGCCCGCGGGGGATCCAAAGTCTGATAGGTGGATGGCGGCACGTTTGAAGCGTAGCGGAAACTCGCCACGCGTCGCGGCCCATCGCTGCAAGACCACGCCCGGTCTTGCGACACGCCAGGGGGCGGCGTAGGCATCCTGAATTCAAGGCTCTCGTTCACGGGTGCGGGCGTTGCAGCGGCAGGCGCTCGATTGCCAGCCTTGCGCGTCGGCTTTGCCGCTCTGCGTGGGCATGGAGTCGGCTCTGATGTCGTTCGCAATTCGCGCGGCACGTCGTGCCAGTTCGCTCGCGTGCATCTGCCACGATGAACTGTGAAGACTTGCACGGTTGCGGATTCAAGGCCAGCCCGTAGAGACCGAACTACCGGATGCGTCGGGTTTCGGAACCCGAAGGAAGAACGCGATGATGGACCTTGTCGAGTATCGGCGTTGGCACTATCGGAACCTGCACATAGAGCGCATTGGGCGCACCGCGTTTCCACTGACTTCTGAGGGCGCGGTGCAACCGTTTCTGGGCGCGGAGCGAACTCAAGGCGGCTTGGTTCATCGAGAAGTGAAGCGGCCAAAGCTTGCAAGCGAATTCCCGAGAACGTACCGAGCACGAAAGAAGTAAGAGGCTCCCGTGGCCCCTCGCGCAGCAGGTCGCTACCCCGTATGACGTAGGGTGTTACGGGTTTCGGAATTTCCGTCGCTTATCAGCTGACTCCGAAGGACGTTCTGGCAGAGCATGAATCCGTGAGCCACCATCGAATCGCTGACGTAGACCGCATGAGCAATGCCTCGGCGTACACGCCTGAGCCCACTGGCCTGGCGGCGCACTTGGCTCGGCGGGCGCGCCAGCGACGTCAATGGCGCTTCATTACCGGGTTCTTTGTCTGGGCATTGGTCGCAATCGTCGCAGACGCGCTCTATAGGCAGTTCTGGCACTGACGAAGTCATCCTTCTCATCCGTCACGGCGCATCGCCCTGCGGCTTTGATTGCGGCTTGCGAATGGCTGCGAATCCTCGGCCCGCTTGGCGATCGAAGTCGGCAGCTTCGCAGACTGTCGAAACTCTTCGCAGGGCACCGAATCAGGCGCTTATCGGGATGTGGAGCGGGTGAAGGGAATCGAACCCTCGTATGAAGCTTGGGAAGCTGCCGTTCTGCCATTGAACTACACCCGCGTCCGGCGAGGGATTCTACTTCGTGGCCGAAGATTCGGGGATTGGCTGAGTCGCCTCGCTGGGAGCAGTTCCATGCGGTTGCCAATGCTGCCCCCGTTCGGTCTTGGCTAGCTCAGGCTCTCGAAGGGGCGCGGTTGATGTCCTCGCGCTGTTGCCGCATCTGGTCGGCGAGAACCTGATGTTCGGCGCCCGTCCTCGGCTTTACGCGCGGCCTTTGGCGGCTGCGCCTACCGAGCAAGTCTCTCTCTCAAGGTGATCTTGCTTTGCGGGGTACCGTATTCCGTCGCGGCCGGCCGGCCGCGGCCCGGCCGCGGGGGTGCTCAGCAGGATTGCCCGCTCGGCGCTATACAGCTGGAGATCGGGTGCAGTCCGCCCGGGTACGTTTCCCCCGATGGGCCGCCAGTCACGACCTGGGCGATGCTCGAGCCCGCGCCTAGGGTGCTGCCCAGCAGGCCGAGGTACGCGATGGCGCCCCTGCTCGTGTCCGTCGCCACGAGCAGGCCGGGCATCCTCGAATCAGTCGCCAGCGTGAACACCACCCCCGGGTTGCACGCGCTCGTGAAGCCGGTGCCGGTCGCGTTGAAGGTGTAAGTGTCGGGCCCTCCCGAAGGGCAGTAGTAGCCGTCGGCCAGCGTGATCGTGCGTCCCGCCACGGCCACCGTGCCCGCACCCCCGGTCTGGCTGAGCGATGTCAGGACCTGGGCCGATCCGCCGTAGCTGCCGGTCTGGAACTTCGCGCCGCCGGAGGAGACGTCCTTCTCGTAGGCGCCGGTGAAGATCGCCTGCGTCGCGTCGGAGTACTGGATCGTGATGTTGTTGGTCTCGACCTCGGTCGAACTGCTGGCAAAGTAGATGCCGTAGTTCTGCGTGATCACGTTGCCGGCCACCGTGTAGGACATCGCGCACGGATCGGGGCTCGGGCTGCCGTCCAGCGCCTTGAGCTTGTAGCCGTTGCCACCGCCGTTGTAGTAGGTGAAATTCAGCGTCGTGAAGTTGCCGGAGCTGCTAGCCGCGCCGGTGCTGGTGCTGAAGTTCTGGTACGTCCCGGATGAAGTGCCGAAGGTGAGGCGCTGTGCCGGCAGGTTGATCACCTGGGTGCCGGTGGCTGTGCCGATGGCCGTGGCCGATGCGATCAGGTTCTGGAAGACGACCGCGTCGTAGGTCTCGGCACCGCTGGCCACGATGGCGCTGACCGGGAAGGCAGGCACCAGCGTCGAACCGGTGAATGCGTCCGCCTGGATCGCGTTGAAGAAGCCGTTGATGGACTGGCCCGTCGTGTTCGGCAGTTGGCCGAAGGCGAGGTAGAGGTTCAAGTTCGCAACGTCGGCTGCCGGAAGGTTGATGTCGGAGACATCCATCGTGCCAGTGGGGCTCGCGCTGCCGTGATTGAGCGCCGTCAGCGTCTGCGCGATCAGTTGACCGTTCGGCAGTGAGGTGACGAAGGTCTGCGCGTTCAGGCCGGCGCTCGGTGCGATGGGAATGACGGTGCCGAGCGAAAGCGCCGTCGTACCGGTGGCGGTCGGTGCGCTGCCGCAGGCCGACGAGCCGTTGACCGGCAACCAGAAGGCGACGCTGTCACCGGCGACGTAGTTGTAGCTGCCGCTGGGCGTGGTCGTGCCGGTTTGGCCGGAGGGGCTCGCGGCGTAACAGACGCCGAGGACGCTCGCGTCGATCAGTTGGCCCTGCAGGATCGTCGGCCCGGCGGGTGGCGTCACGTCCCGCCACCGCCACCGCCGCCGTCGCCACCGCCACCGCCACCGCCACCGCCACCGCAGGCGGCGAGAGGGCGGGCTGCCGCCAGCATGAAAAGTCCGGGCTTCAGGTTCTTCATTGTGAGCACCTTAAGGTCTGAGAGGCCGAGAAGTTGACGCATGCGACCGACCGGGCGGTTTGGCATGGCCGCATATGCCCGCAACGTCCGTACAACGGCGGCGATTCGGGCCACTTGCTGGGTGCTGGCTCGGCGCGTTGCGGGGCGACCCGCCGCACCGCGTGCGGTCGCGAACGCTCAGGGTTAAGCGGCCACGCCCAGCGACCGGCACGGCAGATGGACCGTATGGCACGGCCTGCTGCGCTTTCGCATTCCGGAACCAGCCCGGTCTGCGGAGTTCGATCTGTTTGCGAATGAAGCGCCTTCCTGCCGCGACCAACCGCGAGACTCGCTGTAGCGTCGGTGTTGCTGCACGGGAACGGTATCGCGCCGTTGTATGTCGGCATATTACGGCGCGGCGCTGTTGCATTACAGATGTCACGCGGCGAGATGCCCGCAGCGCGCGGGTCGGTGGCCGGGAATCGCCTCTGCGGGCCACCCGCGCTGGGACACGACCGAGACAGTGGCTCGCGCCACGCTGTCGATTCCGGACCTCGTTGACAATGGCCGAACAGGCTTCACGGGGGGGATGCTGTGAGCGATCACGCGATAGGGGTACTGGTTGTCAAGCGCCCGTCGGCCTCGGTCACGTTCGACCCCGAACTGCTCGGGGCTTCCGCGTATGGGCCATTCACGCTGGAGCGTTGCGCCGACCTGGTTCAGGCGACAGCCTTGCTCGGCGAGCGCGGCTTCGACGCGGTGCTTCTTTGCACTGGTGCGCTGGAGGCCGAGCATCTGCCGCTGTGGCCGGGGCTGTCACAGGCCACTCTGGACGCCGCGGTTGTGGTGTGGGTCTCTCCGTCCTGTGACGCTGGACTTGCGCTACGCCTGCTGCAGTCCGGCGTGCAGGACGTCATTGACATGACATCAGCCGGCAAGGCGGCCGACGCGGTGGTAGCGCGTGCCGTGCGGCTGGCGGTGGAGCGCAAGCGCATCGAACGTGCCGCGCGCAAGGCCTACGCAACCGATCTGCAGACCGGGCTGCCGAATCACCAGCAGTTGATCGAACACATGAGCCAGTTGCTCGCGCTGCGCGGACGCGAGCCGGCGCCGATGGCGCTGTTGGTGGTGCGCGTCGAGGGCTTCGCCACTGCCGAGGCGGCATTCGGGGCCGAGTCGGCGAACGTGCTGCGGCGCAAGGTGGCAGTGCGGCTGCGCGCCGCCGTGCGCGCCAGCGACGTGGTGGCCGCGCTCGCCGCCGACACTTTTGCGCTGCTGCTGGCGTCGACCGACGAGCCGTTGGACGCGGACCACGTGGCGCGCAAGCTGCTCGCAGCGCTGCACGAGCCGTTTCAGTTGGCGGGGCGGCAGGTCGGCGTGGCCGCCGGCGTGGGCGTCAGCCACTACCCTGCCGACGGCACCGACGCCGACGTGCTGATGCGCCAGGCCGTTGCCGCGGCTGCGGCGGCGCAGGCCGCGGGGCGTGCAGGCTTCGTCAACTGGCGGGAGAGCACGCGGCACGATACCGGCGCCGCGAACGACGGTGACAGCGAGCCCCGTTGACCGCGACGGCTGGCGTCAGCGAGATCGGACCCCGGGCAACACGCACAGCATCTCGTACAGCAGGTTCGCTCCCAGCAGTGCGGTGTTGCCCGAAGCGTCGTAGGGAGGCGCGACCTCGACCAGGTCGGCGCCGACGAGGTTCAGGCCACCGCAACCGCGCACGATCTCGAGCGCCTGCGGCACCGTCAGCCCTCCAATCTCGGGAGTGCCGGTGCCCCCGGCGAACGATGGATCGATGCCATCGATGTCGAAGCTCAGGTAGACCGGCGTCGTCGGGCCGATGTGCGCACGCACCTGCGCCATCAGCGGAGCCAGCGACTGGTACCAGATCTCGTGCGCCGGCACGACGGTGAAGCCCTGCGAACGCGGCCACTCGAAGTCGTCGGCCGCGTACCCGGTGCCGCGCAAGCCGATCTGCCAGACTTTGTCGCACAGCAGAAGGCCTTCCTCGACCGCACGCCGAAACGGCGTACCGTGGGCGACGGGCTCGCCGAACATCGCGTCGTTGACGTCGGCATGCGCGTCGACGTGCACCAGCGCGACGGGGCCGTGCTTCGCGGCGATCGCGCGCAGGATCGGCAGCGCGATCGTATGGTCGCCCCCCAGTGTCAGCGGAACGCAGCCGGCCGCGAGGACACGTCGGTAGAAGGATGTGATGATGGGCAGCGACTTGTCGAGCGAGTAGGGGTTGATCGGCACGTCGCCGAGGTCGGCCACCTGCAGCGTGTCGAACGGGGCTGCGCCAGTGGCCATGTTGTAGGGTCGGATCAGCGCCGACTCGGCCCGCATCTGCCGCGGTCCGAAGCGTGCGCCGGCGCGATTGCTGGTGCCGATGTCCAGCGGCACACCGACGAAGGCCACGTCGAGTCCGCTGGGCGACTCCGTCAGCGGCAGCCGCATCATCGTCGCGATGCCGCCGAAGCGCGGCATCGCGTTGCCGGAAAGGGGTTGATTCCTTTCGGTCATGTCAACGGCGGCGCCCGCGGATCCATTCGAGCACCAGCATCAGGCCGGTCGTGAAGATGATCAGCAGCGTTGCCACCGCGGCGATCGTCGGGTTGATGTTCTCGCGGATGCCGGTGAACATCTGTCGCGGCAGCGTGACCTGCTTCGGCCCAGCGAGGAAGAGGGTGACGACCACTTCGTCGAACGAGGTGGCAAAGGCGAACAGTGCGCCCGAGATCACGCCCGGCGCGATCACCGGCAGCGTGACGCGAAAGAAGGTCTCGACGGGCCCGGCCCCGAGGCTCAGCGACGCCCGCACCAGGTTGTGGTTGAAGCTCTGCAGCGTCGCCAGCACCGTGGTCACGACGAAGGGTGAACCGAGTGCCGCGTGCACGAGGATCAGGCCGAGATAGGTGTCTGCCAGCCCGATCCTCGCGAAGAAGAGGTAGGTGCTGACACCGACGACGACGATCGGCACCACCATCGGCGCGATCAGCACGCTCATCAGCAGGCCCTTGCCGAAGAACTGCACCCGCGCCAGGCCGACGGCCGTCAGCGTGCCCAACGTAGTGGCGATCAGCGTGGCTGAAGGGGCGACGATGAAGCTGTTGCGTGCGGCACGCGCCCAGTCGTCGGAGGTGAAGAGGTTCTGGTACCACTTCAGCGACCAGCCCGGCATCGGGTACGCGAGGAAGGAACTCGAACTGAACGACAGCGGGATGATGACGAGGATCGGCAGCACCAGGAACGCCAGCATCGCCACGCACAGCGCGCGCAACGCCCACCAGCCGAGCTTGTCGAGCGGCGTGGCGTAGGCGGGGAATACGGGCAACAGCTTCATTGCCGCGGTGCCACGGCACATCGTCCCGCCCGTCGGATGGCAGGGCGATTCCCTTCCCAAGTCCGCTTTCGGGCCATTGCAGTCAGTGGCGCCCGCCGCGGGCATGCATCGGTGCGAGCAAAGCCGTGCTCGGGTGCCTGGCTCCGTTCAAGGAATTCTTATTCACTACGCCAGGCACCCGAGCACGGCTTTGCAGGTGATGGCGTCGATTTGCGATGCCACAAGAAACACCGTCCCAGCCGAGAGTTGGGTCGCCGACGCAGTGAATAAGAATTCGCTGAACGGAGTCGGCGACCCCACTCCCGGCTGCACGCGCCACTGACGGCAACGGGCCGAAAGCCGTCCGCCAACTCACCGGGGCACGCAGATGTCTCATCCCAGGCTCAGCTCGGACTTCACGACGCGCCGGTAGATGCCATAGAGGACAAGGGTTGCCGCCAGCAGCACCGTGCCGAGCGCGCAGGCCATGCCCCAGTTGACGTCGACGTTGGTGTACTGCGCGATATAGTAGGAGAGCATCTGGTCGTTCGGCCCGCCGAGCAGCGCCGGCGTCACGTAGTAGCCGATGCTGAGGATGAATACCAGAAGACCTCCCGCGCCGATGCCCGGCCATGTCTGTGGCACGTAGACGCGAAAGAATGCGGCCAGCGGCGGGCTGCCCAGCGACACGGCGGCGCGCAGGTAGGTGGGCGGCACCGATTTCATCACGCTGTACAGCGGCAGGATCATGAACGGCAGCAGGATGTGCGTCATCGAGACGATCACCCCGACGCGGTTGAAGAGCAGCGTCAGCGGTTCGCCGACAATCGACAGCGACAGCAGCGCCTTGTTGACCAGCCCTTCGCGTTGCAGCAGCACGATCCAGGCCGCCACGCGCACCAGGATCGAGGTCCAGAACGGCACTAGCACCACGATCATCAGCACGTTGGCCTGGCGCGCCGGCAGCGTGGACAACCAGTAGGCCAGCGGGTAACCGAGCAACAGACAGGCCAACGTGACGATGGCGCTGATCTCGAACGTGCGCATGAGGATGCGCGAGAACACGCGCTGATCGGGTGCGACCTGCTCGAGGCTGCCGTCGACATTGCGCCGGAGATCGACCGATGTCAGCAGGTAATCGGGCGTCCAGCGCGAGACATTCTTTGCAATCGCCTGCCAGTAGGGCAGTTCGGCCCAGCGCGCATCGAGCTCGAGCATGCGCTCGCGCACCTGGGCGTCGCTGCTGGCGGGCAGGTCTTTCCAGGCGCCCACCGCCGCGCGGTAGGTGCTCATCACCAGCGAACGGCCTCCCGGCACCTCGCTGTTGAGTCGCCGCGCGAGAGCGCCAGCCTGGGCACCCTCGTCGAGTTGGCCCAGGTCGCGCACGAGGGCGGCAAAGGCCGCGGCCGGCGGTTCGGTCCGGCGGTTCCAGCCGGCGAGTGCCGCTCCGGTCAGCGGCAGGCTGCGCGCCACTTCGGGATTCTCGACGGCGCGCACCAGCAGCGCGCCGATCGGCACCAGCAGCGTGACGAGCAGGAACGCCAGCAGCGGCAGCGTCAGCGCGATCGCCGTCCACCGGCGCCGGGACTCGACGCGCCGCAGCGAGCGCGCGAGTTCCGGTGTTCCGATGGAGGCGGGCGTGGCGAGCGAACCGGCGTTCATCCGTCGCGGCCTGCTGACGGCTTTGCCTTACTGGGTGGCCCAAGAGGCAAATCGCTTCTCGAGCGCCTCGCCCTGGTCCGCCCAGAATCTGATGTTGAACTCGAGCCCGCCGGCTGCATTGGCCGGGGCGGTCGGCAGGTTGGCCAGCGTCTTGGCGTCGAGCATGGCCAGTGCCTTCGTGTTGGTCGGGCCGTAGGCGATGTTCTTCGCGTATTCGGCCTGGCCGTCGGCACCGAGTGCCAGGGCCAGGAACTTGTACGCCGCGTCGCGATTGGGCGAACCCTTGACGATGCCGAAGTACTCCAGGTCGTAGATCTGGTTGACCCAGTTGATTTTCAGATTCTTGCCCTCCCGTGCCGCGGCGTCGATCCGACCGTTGTAGGCCGTGGCCATCACCACGTCACCGGCGACCAGGAACTGCGGCGGCTGCGCGCCGGCTTCCCACCACTGGATGTACGGCTTGAGCTCGCCGAGCTTCTTGAACGCGCGGTCGGCGCCGGCCGGCGTGGCGAGAACCTTGTACACGTCCTCGACCTTCACGCCATCGGCCAGCAGCGCGAATTCGAGGTTGTAGCGCGCGCCCTTGCGCAGCGCGCGCTTGCCGGGAAACTTCTTCACGTCCCAGAAGTCGGCCCAGGTCTTGGGGGCATCCTTGAGCTTGTCGCCGTTGTAGGCCATCACCGTCGACCAGACGAAGATGCCGACGCCGCAATCGGTCACCGCTGCCTTGGGCGCGAAGTCGGCCTTGTTGCCGATCTTGCTGTAGTCGAGCTTCTCGAACAGGCCCTCGTCGCAGCCGCGGCCGACGTCGGGCGATTCGAGTTCGACGATGTCCCAGGTCACGTTCTTGGCCTCGACCATGGCCTTGACCTTGGCCTGCTCGCCGTTGTACTCGACCGAGACGACCTTGGTGCCGCTGGCCTTCTCGAACGGCTCGTAGTAGGCCTTCTTCTGCGCGTTGGCATTGGCGCCGCCGAAATTGACGACGGTGAGCTGGCTCTGCGACAGTGCCGGTAGCGCCACGAATGCGGCGAGTATGGCGATCAGGGGGGTCTTCTTCATCGAGGGTCTCCTTCAGGGGTGGAAAAGAGGTTGAATCGCCCGCGCTCACGCGTAAATGCGCAGGTGCGGGTCCGGGAATCGCAGCCACACCGGCTGGCCGGCCGCCGGCGCGGCGCCGCCGGACAGCGGCAGCTTCACGGTGGCCTCGGCCTGGCCCGGCAACGCACAGCGCAGGCGCAGGTGGTCGCCGAAGTAGATCACGTCGTTCACCGCCGCCCGCAGCACGTTGGCTTCGCCCGGCGGCGCAGCGAAGTGGGCCTCGATGCGCTCGGGTCGGATCGATGCGACGACCGGCACGCCAGGCGCGATGTTGTTGACGTTGATGCCGCTAAGGCGTTCGCCTCCGGGCAGCAGCATCTCGCAGTGCTGCGCCTGCGGCGCTCCGCTTTGCCCTTTGAGCACTGTGCTGTCGCCGACGAACCCGGCGACGAAACGGTTCGTGGGTGTCTCGTAGAGCTTCTCAACGGCGTCGATCTGCTGGATCGCTCCGTCGTTGAACACCGCGACGCGGTCGCTCATCGTCAGCGCCTCGCCCTGGTCGTGGGTCACATAGACGAAGGTCACGCCGAGCTGGCGATGCAACTCCTTCAACTCGATCTGCATGTGTTCGCGCAGCTTCTTGTCCAGCGCGCCCAGCGGCTCGTCCATCAGCACGAGCTGCGGCTCGAACACCAATGCACGAGCCAGCGCCACGCGCTGCTGCTGGCCGCCCGAGAGCTGCGACGGGTAGGCAAGGTCGCGCCCCTCGAGCTGGACCATCGCCAGCGCCTTGGCCACGCGCTGCGCGGCCTCGGCCTTGGGCACCTTGCGCACCGTCAGCGGGTAGCCGACGTTGTCGGCCACCGACAGATGCGGGAAGAGCGCATAGTTCTGGAAGACCATGCCGAAGTTGCGCTTGTGCGGCGGCGTCCGGGTAATCGGCTGGCCGTCGAGAAGGATCTCGCCGGCGGTGGGAGACTCGAAGCCGGCGAGCATCATCAGGCAGGTGGTCTTGCCGGATCCCGAAGGCCCGAGCAGGGTGAGGAACTCGCCGCGGCGAATCTGCAGGTCGAGCTCGCGCACGACGATCGTCTTGCCGTCGTAAGTCTTCTGCACGCCTGCAAAAGTGACGAGCGCCGTGGCGGTGTTCAAGAGTTGTCTCCGTTCGCCGGACCGGGCGCAGGCCAGCCGGTCCCTGTCTCCATCGAGGCTCGAAGCATAGCGCCGTGCTCGTCCAGCGCCGGCGGCGCGAGCTCGGACATGGCGCGTGCGCCATTGAAGACGACCGGCGCGGGCACCATCGGCGCGGTGCGCCCTTCGCTGGACAGCGGCGCAGCGTGCATGCCACGTGCCTGCACCTGTGGCGACGCGAAGACTTGCGCGATGTCGAGGATCGGCGCACAAGGCACGTCACGCGAATCCAGCAACGCGGCCCATTCGACAGTGCTGCGTGCCAGCATCCAGCCGGCGATCTGCGGCACGAGATCGAGGCGATGCGAGACGCGCGCAGCGTTTGTCGCGAAGCGCGCATCGAATGCGACGGCGGGATGGCCGGTGAGTTCACAGAACTTCGCGAATTGCGCGTCGTTGCCGACCGCGAGCACGATGTGCCCATCGCGCGTGGCGAACACCTGGTAGGGCACGATGTTCGGGTGCGCGTTGCCCAGGCGCCTCGGCGTCACGCCGCCGACCAGGTGATTGCTGGCCTGGTTGGCGAGCATCGCCACCTGCACGTCGAGCAACGCCAGGTCGATGTGGCAACCCCGACCGGTGCGGTGGCGTTCGTGCAGCGCGGCGAGGATCGCGGTCACCGCGTAGACGCCACTCATCACGTCCACCACCGCGACGCCGACCTTCTGCGGCTCGCTGCCCGGCGTGCCCTGCGCCTCGCCGGTGATGCTCATCAGCCCGCCGGCCGCCTGGATCGCGAAGTCGTAGCCGGCACGCTGCGCATCGGGTCCCGTCTGGCCGAAGCCGGTGATCGAGCAGTAGACGAGACCCGGATTGAGTTCGCTCAGCGAGCTTGCGTCGAGGCCGTAGCGGGCCAGCTGGCCGACCTTGTAGTTCTCGATCAACACGTCGGCCTCGCGGGCCAGCCTGCGCACGAGATCTCGGCCCTCGTCGCTGGCGATGTCGATCGCCACCGAACGCTTGCCGCGATTGGCACACAGGTAGTAGGCCGACATGCGCTGCGCGGGGTCTCCCCACCACGGCGGCCCCCAGGCGCGGGTGTCGTCGCCGACACCTGGGCGCTCGACCTTGATCACGTCGGCGCCATAGTCGGCCAGCAACTGCCCGGCCCACGGACCAGCGAGCACGCGCGACAGGTCAAGCACGCGGATGTCTTGCAGCGGAGCGGGGCGGTCTGGCATGTCGCGTCGGGTCGGTGTTCGTTCAGGAGAAGGCCCGGATGCCGTCTCGTGCGGGTCGATTGTCCAATGGAACGCACTGTAAGCGCCTGCGAGCAGCGCAGCCTGCGCGAGCCGAGACAGCGGATACGCCCGCTAAAATCATACGTTCCCTGCGGCGGCGCCGTCGGGTCGCCCCGATCACCGAAAGCCCCCGGCATGAAAGCCTCCGAGATCCGTTCCCAGTTCCTGAAGTTCTTCGAGGCCAAGGGCCATGCGATAGTTGCCTCGAGCCCGGTGGTGCCCGGCGACGACCCGACGCTGCTGTTCACCAATGCCGGGATGAATCAGTTCAAGGACGTGTTTCTCGGCTTCGACAAGCGGCCATATAGCCGCGCCGCAACCGCGCAGAAGTGCATCCGTGCCGGTGGCAAGCACAACGACCTGGAGAACGTGGGCTACACCGCACGGCATCACACCTTCTTCGAGATGCTGGGCAATTTCAGCTTTGGCGACTATTTCAAGCATGACGCGATCCTGTACGCGTGGGAGCTGCTGACCGAGGTCTTCGAGCTGCCCAAGGACAAGCTGTGGGTCACCGTCTACGCCGAGGACGACGAGGCCTACGCGATCTGGAACAAGGTGGTCGGCGTGCCGGCCGAGCGCATCGTTCGGATCGGCGACAACAAGGGCGGGCGCTATGCATCCGACAACTTCTGGATGATGGGCGACACCGGACCCTGTGGCCCGTGCTCGGAGATCTTCTACGACCACGGCCCCGGGATCGCCGGTGGGCCGCCGGGTTCGCCGGACGAAGATGGAGACCGCTACATCGAGATCTGGAACAACGTGTTCATGCAGTTCAACCGTGATGAAGCGGGCGTGATGCACAGGTTGCCGAAGCCGAGCGTGGATACCGGCATGGGGCTCGAGCGCATTACCGCGGTGCTGCAGCATGTGCATTCGAACTATGAGATCGACCTCTTCGTCACGCTGCTGGCCGCCGCGAAGGCGGCGGTCGATGCGGCGGGCGGCCGGAATTGCGACAAGGACAGTCCGAGCCTGAAGGTCATCGCGGACCACATCCGAGCCTGTGCCTTCACCGTTGCCGACGGTGTGATCCCCGGCAACGAAGGACGCGGCTACGTCCTGCGGCGCATCGCCCGGCGCGCGATCCGCCACGGCTACAAGCTCGGCGCGAGAGAAGCCTTCTTCCACACGCTGGTCGGCCAACTGGCCGAAGAGATGGGCGACGCCTACCCTGAACTGCGCCAGCAACGAATGCGCGTCACCGAGGTGCTGAAGCAGGAAGAGGAGCGCTTCTTCCAGACCATCGCCAACGGGATGGAGATTCTCGAAGTAGCTCTCGCCGGAGGTGCGAAGATCATCGATGGAGAGACCGCGTTCAAGCTGCACGACACCTTCGGCTTCCCGCTCGACCTGACGGCCGATGTCTGTCGCGAGCGCGGCGTTGCAGTAGACAGTGCCGGCTTCGAGCTCGCAATGAGCCGCCAGCGCGAGCAGGCCCGCGCGGCGGGCAAGTTCAAGATGGCGCAAGGCCTCGAGTACGAGGGTGCTGCCACGGCCTTCCACGGCTACGAGTATCTGGTCTGCGAGCACGCCAAGGTGACTGCGCTCTATCTCGACGGCACGCCGGTGCAGCGGGTTGGGGCGGGCGACGAGGTGGTCGTCGTGCTCGACCAAACGCCATTCTATGCCGAATCGGGTGGCCAGGTTGGCGATGCCGGCGAACTGCGCAATGCGCGCTCGCGCGTGATCGTCGGCGACACGAGCAAGGTCCAGGCGACCGTATTCGGACATCATGGCCGGGTCGTCGAGGGCGAGATCGAGGTCGGCGACAGCCTGCAGGCGCGGGTCGACGCCGAGCGCCGCACGAAGATCGTGCGCAACCACAGCGCCACGCACCTGATGCACAAGGCATTGCGTGAGGTGCTCGGTGCACACGTGCAGCAGAAGGGCTCGCTCGTGACGCCGGAGCGGACGCGTTTCGACTTTGCGCACAACGCGCCGCTGAGTGCAGCGCAGATCGTGCGGGTCGAGGCGCTGGTGAACGCCGAGATCCTTGCCAACGCCGCGACCGTGGCGCGCGTGTTGCCGATCGACGAGGCGCAGAAGCTCGGCGCGATGATGCTGTTCGGCGAGAAGTACGGCGACGAGGTGCGCGTGCTCGACATCGGGACCAGCCGCGAACTGTGCGGTGGCACGCATGTGAAACGCAGTGGCGATATCGGCCTGTTCAAAGTGGTGGCCGAAGGCGGCATCGCCGCCGGCGTGCGCCGCATCGAGGCGGTGACGGGCGCGAACGCACTCGCCTACCTGCAGTCGATCGAAGCGACGCTCAACGACCTGGCGGGGACACTGCGCTCGGCGCCGAGCGAGTTGCCGGCGCGCATCGGCCAGGTGCTCGAGCACGCGCGCGCGCTCGAGAAGGAACTGGCTTCGCTGAAGGGCAAACTCGCGTCGGCACAAGGCGACGAGATGCTCGCCCGCGCGGTCGAGGTGCGCGGCATCAAGGTGCTCGCGGCGATGCTCGACGGCGCCGACGCCAGGGGTCTGCGCGAGACGATGGACCAGCTAAAGAACAAGCTCAAGACGGCGGCCATCGTGCTCGCCGCGGTCGAAGGCGGCAGGGTGCAACTGGCCGCCGGCGTCACCGCCGACGCGGTCGGGCGGCTGAAGGCGGGCGATCTCGTCAACTTCGTCGCGCAGCAGGTCGGCGGCAAGGGCGGCGGCAAGGCCGATCTGGCGATGGCCGGCGGCACCGATCCGAGCCGGCTCGGCGCTGCGTTGGCTTCGGTGCGGGGCTGGGTGGCCGAACGTGTGTAGCGGACGAGCTCCCGGCTCCCCCGCCGCAACCTGCAATTTGGCATGACGCTCAACCTTCGCCGCGCCACCGTCGACGACGCTGCCGCATTGGCACGCATCGTCGGCGATCCGGTCGCGTACCCGGGCCAGCTGCGGCTGCCTTATACGAACGAGCCGATGTGGCGAGCCCGGCTCGCCGAGCAAACGGCGCCCGGCGGGATGAATCTGGTGCTGGTGGCCGAAAGCGTCATCCATGGTCAGCCCGAGGTGGTCGGCGGCGCCGGCCTGCACTTTCTGTCGCGACTGCCGCGCCTGCGGCACGCGGCGATGCTCGGCGTCGCGGTCGCGCGCGAGGCGCAGGGGCAAGGCGTCGGCACCGCCCTGATGCAGGCGCTGTGCGACTTCTCCGACCGCTGGATGCAGGTGCTGCGGATCCAGGTGGATGTCTATGCCGACGACAACGCGGCGATCACGCTGTACCGCAAGTTCGGCTTCGAAATCGAAGTCTCGCAACGAGGCTACGCGCTGCGCGACGGCGCGTATGCCGACACGCACAGCATGGCTCGGCTGCACCCGAAACAGCCTGCGGCGCCGGCGTCGATGATGAAGTCGACGCATGCGAGAACCCCACCGGCCGCGGTGCAGCGCGGTAGTGGCAGTGGCAGTTGGACACTCCGCGGCTTCGAGGCGACCGATGCCGACGCGGTGGCTGCCTTGATGACGCGGCACGGCGTGGTCGAGGACCTGATGCATACGCCTTGGGCGCCGGGCGACCTCGTGCGCGAACAGTTCACCAAACCGCCCCGGGACTGCGCGCTTGTCGCGCTGACCCAGGGTCGCATCATCGGCTACGCCAGCCTTGCGGTTCAACCCGGACTGCGCCGTCGGCACGCTGCCGACCTCTCGATCTGCGTCGCACCGGAGTGGCAGCGCCTTGGCGTGGGCTCGGCATTGCTTTCAGCGTTGCTCGACTGGGCGGACGACTGGACGGCGCTTCTGCGAATCGAACTCGACGTGCAGGCCGCAAACACGGCGGCAATGACGCTGTTGCGCAGTTTCGGCTTCGAGGCCGAGGGGTTGCGCCGGGCCGCGCTGCTGCGCGGCGGCGAGTTCGTCGACATGCACGCGATGGCGCGGCTGCATCCGGACCCGCCACTGGCCGACTGGCCGGTCCGCCCGGCCTGAGACTATGCAGACACGTGCGAAGAGCGGACACAGAGACGCGGCAACAAGTCTGGCTCTGCGCGACCGGGCAAATCTGGCTGTCGTTCATCGACCGGATGCCCGGCATGCGTACCCAGGAAGCGGCTACCTGCTGCCGAGCCACGCAATCAAATTCTGCTAGAAGATCGAAGCCTGATGTCCCTATCCAAGTTCGCAGCCCCGGGCATCCGGGCTATGGAAGGCTTCGCCCGCATCCTGTTCGTCGTGCCCGCGCAACTCGGCGACGTGTTGCTGTGCTCGCCGGCGATCCACGCGGCGCGACTGCGCTGGCCCGAGGCACGCATCGACGTGCTCGGCTTCGCCGGCACGCTCGACATGCTGGACGGCAATCCTCATGTGAACGAACTTGTCGAGATCCGGGCGTCGCTCGGCTCGAGTTGGACGGACAAGTTGCGCGAGGCGTGGCGGCTGTGGCGGCGCTACGACCTCGCGCTGGTCGCGCGCATCAGCGACCGTGCGCACCTCACGGGCTGGGTGGCGGCGCGCCAGCGCAGCGTGCTATTGCCCGACCACGGGGCGGGCCGCGTCTGGAAGCGCCTCGCTGCGCAGTACGGCTTTGAGGCCGAGGGTACTCCGGTCGTGTTGAGCAACCTGAAGTTGCTTTCCCCATGGGTCGCGACTCCGCCCGCGCTGTCGCTGCAGCCGCCCCCTCCGCTACCGCTGCCGGTGCCCCTCGTAGAGCAACTGCGCCATCCGTGTGTCGTTGTTCATGTGCCATCGATGTGGCACTACAAGCAGTGGCCGACTACGCACTTTCGGCGGGTCATCGACGGATTGCTAAGCGACGGCGTGCAGGTTGTACTTACCGGCAGCGCCTCACCGAACGACCAGGCGCTCGTCGGCCAGCTTCGCGATGCCGGTACCGAACCCGACCTCATTGTCGTCGCAGGGAGCCTGGGGATAAGACAATTGCTGGCCTTGCTGAGGCGCGCCGACGCCTACATGGGGCCGGACGCCTCTGTGACGCACCTGGCTGCCGCGGTCGGCTTGCCCATCGTCACTGTGTTCGGTCCTTCTTGGCCAGACTACTTTGGCCCGTGGCCTCGCGAACATCCGCCGAAGCAGCCATGGCAGCGGCGCGCGCAGCGCCAGCAGGTGCGAAATGTGATCTTGCTGCAAGGTCCGGATCGGCCGGATCGGCCGCAATGCGTTCCCTGCAACCGCATGGGCTGCCAGCACCTTAGCAACAGCCCGAGCCAGTGCCTCCAAGAGCTGGCGCCGGAGCGCGTACTGGTCGAATTGCGGCGTCTGCTGTGCGAGTCCGCGGCGCGAGGCTGATCGGGCACGAAGTTCGTTGCGCAAGTTCGAGTTGATCGCTTCGTGCCCCTCAAACGCATCGGCGGGATCGAGTGACATTTCCACTGCAAGCCGTTTCAGAGAGGAGCATTCATTGTGACGACGTTGACAGCTGATCTCCCGCAGGCCGAAGTTGCCTCATCGATTTGAGTTGGCAAGAAGATGAACGAACTCGAGTGCTACTTTCGCGCGAACGCCGGCGGACGGCTGATTCACAAGTGGATGCACTACTTCGAAATCTACGACCGGCATTTCTCTCGCTTCCGCGGTCAGGCGGTCAACGTGCTGGAGTTCGGCGTCTCGCAGGGCGGATCGCTCGGAATGTGGAGGCATTACTTCGGCGAGTCCGCGCAGCTTTTCGGGGTCGACATCAACCCGAACTGCAGGCAGTTCGAGGCACCGGGCGTGCGCATCTTCATCGGCGACCAGGCCGACCGCGGCTTCCTGCGCCGGCTCGCGCGGGAGCTGCCACCGATCGACATCCTGATCGACGACGGCGGACACACGATGGCGCAGCAGATCGCCACCGTCGAGGAGCTGTTTCCCAGGGTCGCGCCGCACGGCGTCTACCTGTGCGAAGACCTGCATACGTCGTACTGGCGCCGCTGGGGCGGTGGCTACCGGAGGCGCGGGACGTTCATCGAATACAGCAAGCGCTGGATCGACGCACTGCACGCCTGGCATTCGCGCGAGCCGCGACGGCTCAAGGTGTCCGACTTCACCCGCTCGGCACATTCGCTGCACTACTACGACAGCGTGGTGGTGATCGAGAAGCGCCCGATGCGCCCGCCGATCAACGAGCGCACCGGCGAGGCGCTGTTTCCCGACTACACACCGCCGCCGAGTGGGCCCGTCGAGCGGGTGCAGCGGCTCATCAGGCGCGTGCGCGGGCGATGACGACGTTTCCAGTCCGTCGATCGAGGCCGCAATGAGCCAGCCCTTCTACGCCAAGTTGTTGCGCAACATCAAGCGGGCGTTGCGTTCGCCGCTGCCGGGCTACGAGGCCTACCAGGCCCTGCTGCGGGGCAAGGACGGGATCGAGATCGGCGGCCCGACGAAATTGTTCCGTCGCGACCTGCCCGTCTACAGGGTCGTGCGCACGCTCGACGGTGTGAACTTCAGCAACTCGACTGTCTGGGAAGGTGAACTGGCCGAGGGCATGACCTACCGGTACATGAAGCGCCGCGTCGGGCGCCAGTTCATCTGCGACGCGACCGACCTCGGCCGCCTGGCCGACGCCAGCTACGACTTCGTGCTCTCGTCGAATAACCTCGAGCACATTGCCAACCCGCTCCGGGCGCTCACCGAGTGGCGGCGGATCCTGCGACCAGGGGGGCACCTGCTGCTGGTGCTTCCGAGGAAGGAGGCCAACTTCGACCACCGACGCGAGATCACGCCGTTGCGGCACTTGCTCGACGACCTCGAGCGCCGGACGACCGAGCACGACCTCACGCACCTCGAGGAAATCCTCGATCGGCACGACTACTCGATGACGCCCGACTCGGGCGATCGCGCCAGTCTCGAGCGGCGGGGCCGGGCTAACTTCGAGAATCGCTGCCTGCACCACCACGTGTTCGATATGGCGCTGATGGAGGAGATGTTCGCTCACCTAGGCCTTCGCACTCTGCTGCGAACGATCACACCGACCGACTACGTCGCGCTGGCCGCCAAGCCCTGAGGGCAGCGCTAGGAAATCTCCGGGCCGCCCCGAACGGGCTGAGATCCCCTCGGGGCGATGCCGAAGGCACCTTGGGGCCCGCTCTCTCAGCGCAACGCGATGCGGCCGGGTCGCGCGGCGAGCCAGGCCCGAATGCGCGCGTCCGCCGGATGGCTGGCGATGACTCGGGTCTTTAGGTAGGGGAAGCCCGCGGCCACCAGCTGTGCCCATCGGATCGAGCTGTCGTCCGAACTCGCGGGGTCTTTCCACAGCGACGGGAAGAGCGCCTCGCAGTGCATGCCTTCGGCCTCCAGCAGCGCGGTGAGACGCGTTTCGTAGACCTCGATCACCTGCGACTTACTGGGCCAGTTCACTATCCGCCGGAACAGGCCCTGCAGCGCGTCACTGCGCAACGCAGCTGCATTGAACACGAGGAAGTAGCTCTGCAGGTGCCGCCGCGGCGCGAGGCTCTCGGTCAAGCCGACCACCTCGGCCCGCGCGTTGCGCACGCGCTCGATCAGGCGCGCAAAGTGGGCGCTGTTCAGCGGGCCGATAATGCTGTCGTTGACCAGGTAGAGGCGCGTCCACTGCCGGCTCCCTTCCAGCAGCGCCCAGGCGTGCGCCCAGGCGCCGAAGTCGAAGCCGATGTTCTCGCGCACCAGCACGCCGCTGAGGCGGTCGTGTAGTTGCCGGTCGATCTCGATGCTGGCTGCAGGGAGATCGGTGTTAACGATCAGCACCACCTGGATGCCCGCCCCTAGCAGATGCGTGATGTGCTCGCACACGTGCGGCTTGATCTGCGGTTGCTCGGCGAAGGTGACGAACAGACACAGCTCGCGAGCCATGTCTTGCACCAGCGGCTTGGCGACGCGGATCCGCGCCTGCGCAGCCGGCGTGGCGCGCCTGTCCAAGGCTTCGATCAGTTCGGCGTGGTTGCGCTGGAGGATGCGGTACTCGCGCCGCCGCACGTAGGGCAGTGCCGCCTTGATGGCACGGCGCCAGGTGCGCAGGGCGTCGGTAATCGAAGCCACGGGGGTGGGTCAGGGCGCCGGCTTGATGCAGGCGAATTCCCACGCGAGATGCGTGAGCCGGCCCGAGAGCGCTCGCCGCCAGCGCTTGAAGCGGCGCATCGGATTCAGCGCGGCCCCTGGCATCAGGGCCTCGGGGTGCAGTGCCCATTCGTTGCGAAGCATCTCGAACGCGCCGGTGTAGCCGTACATGCGCGCGCCGGGGCTGGCGCCGCAGAAGTACGTCGCCGTGCCGAGGGTGACGACGTTGACGTGGGTCGGATCGTGAAAGGCCTCGGCCCGCGGAAAGGCCGGCGTGACGGCGTAGAAGCGGCCGCCCGGCTTGAGCACGCGATGAATCTCGTTCATCAACTCGATGAAGGGGAAGCGCGTGCCGCGTCCATCAGCCGTCCCGAGCAGCCGCGGTACGTGCTCGAGGAAATCGAACGCCGATACGGAGTCGAAGCTCGAGTCCGGATGCGGGATCGGCTCGACGCTGAGGTTGGCGCGGCTGAACCGGCGCGCATCGGCGCGAGCGGGCAGAGTGACGTCGACGCCGTGCACTTCGTCGCACTGGTAGGGGTTGCGCGGGCTGGCACCGCAACCGAGGTCCAGATGACGCGTGGCCATGGCTCAGCGGTACTCGACTTGGCCGTCGCGGTGGACCATGTGCAGCGTCAGACCGGTGCGCCCGCGCTCGCTCTTCACCCAACGGGCAGCCTGCGCCTTGCGTGCGAACTTGGCCTGCTGGCGGCCCCACCAGCCGAGGCCGATCTTGCGGTAGAGGTAGCGGTGGTCGCCGAACTTGGAGAGCCCCTTCTCCTTCTTCATCGCGTTCTGGGTGATCGAACCGAAGTGATGTATCAACGCGTCGCCCACCGTGCCGACCCTGACCCCGTGGCGCTGGCAGCGAGCCAGGAACTCGGCATCCTCGCGCCCGAACAGCAGGCGGTCGGTGTCGAGGAAACCTACCTTCTGGAACACGCCGCGCCGGACCGCAAAGCACACGCCGTGGAACCAGCCCTCGCGCAGTGTGCCGCTCATCTTGCGCACGAACTCCGTGCCGAAGGCGGCGAGGTCGTAGTCGAGCTCGAATTCCACCATCGACGGGCTCACGACGTCGAGCCCGTGCGCGTCGGCAGCGTCGATCTGGGCTCGAACGAAGTCGTGGGCGCAGACGATGTCGTTGTTCAGCAGCACGACCCACTCGCTGTCCGACAGCATGGCGCCCTGCGTCCAGGCACCGCCACAACCCAGGTTGACCGGGTTGCGCACAGAACGGATGTCGGCACGCTGCGCGAGCCAGCCCGGCGTGTCGTCGGTGCTGCCGTTGTCGATCACCAGCAGCGAGGCGGCCGGGATGCCGCAGCGAAGCAGGCTCTCGATGCATTGCTGCGTGTAGTGCAATTGGTTCAGCACGGGAATCACGACGGTGTAGTTCATGGTTCAAGTTGGCCCGGGCATCGCGGCGGCGCCTCCATGTTGGCGTCGTAGGAAGCGACGCATGTCGGCTCACATCCAGTCGACGCTGGCGCCGGCCGTGACGGGCAGGGCGCCGGCGTCGGTCACCACCTCGAGGCCGCGCCCAGTACGGCAGGCCGACCACCAGTCGTCGGCTCCGCGGCCGTAGAGGTCGACCTTGCATAACTCGGGCTGCGCGCGCGCGATTCTGTGCGCCGGCGGCACCAGCACGGTCGTGCGCTCGCCGAGCATGTTGGCGGCGTAGTGGCTGAAGGTCGAGCAGGTCGAGCCGATCAGCGTCCTGCAGCACGCGAGCGCGAACAGGTCGGCGGCCGGATGGCGGTGCGACTCGTGGCCGCCCTTCTTGTAGCCCACGGGAGCTGTGGCAGGGATGTCGAACACGTCGAAGTTCCTGCGCAGGGTCGTGAATTCCTCGAGGTTGCCCGAACACGACACGAAGAATGCCACGTCGGGGACGGCGCGCTGGATCTGCGCCATCACGTGTTCGTACCACCAGTCTGGTGCGGAGTGCCAGGTGGCCGCGTTGATGTCGAATTCGTTCTCGCTGACGACAGTGAAGTCGCCGCGACGGATGTGTACGCCGACCAGGGGTCGCTGCTCGTAGCGGGCGAAGGTGTTGCGGATCGTCTCGATCAGGTCGGGGCGCAGCTTCACCCGTCGGGCTGTCGGAAGGTAATACTTATCGAGCAGGTGCCTGGGGCCGCAATGGGTTCGCAGGTTGACGTTCCTGTGCTTCGGGATGCGGTGAAAGGTGTTGCTAGCGTCGCCGAGGATCTTCAGGCTGTCGAGCCTGCCGATCAGGCCGCGGCTGCGCACGGTCGCACCCACGATGTTGAGCGCGTCGAGTTCCTTCCAGTCGATGCAGACCTCGTGCCCGAAATAGTCCGAGATCACGAACGCCATCGTCAGCGCTTCGAGCCGCGTGGCGAGGCCGACGTACTCGGTGATGAATACCCTGCTCATGTCTGCTGCAAGTCGTCTGGACAAGCATAGCTCGCCGGCACCGCAGGTCCGCGGCCTGGAATCAACGCACTGCAAGTCACGGGTCAAGCCTTTGACTTCGGCACGCGCCCCATCAGGTAGAACTCGTCGTTCGGTCGCATCGACGTCATATTCGCCATCCGGTTCGAGAGACCGAACAGCCCGGTGATCGCGCCGATGTCCCACGCGTCCTCGTCGCTGAAGCCGTGCTCGCGCAGCGCAGCGAAATCGGCGTCGGCTATCGCCGCCGAGTTACTGCAGACCTTCATCGCGAACGCAAGCATGGCCTTCTGGCGCGGCGTGATGTCTGCCTTGAGGTAGTTCACCGCCACCTGGTCGGCGACGAGCGGGTTCTTCTCGTAGATGCGCAGCAGCGCGCCGTGCGCCACCACACAGTAGAGGCAGGCGTTCGCGCCGCTGGTGGCGACGATGATCATCTCCTTCTCGCCTTTGGTGAGGCCCGATTCGCGCAGTAGCAGCGCATCGTGGTAGGCGAAGAAGGCGCGAAACTCGTCCGGCCGGTGCGCCAGCGCGAGGAACACGTTGGGAACGAAGCCGGCCTTGGCCTGCACTTCGAGGATGCGCGCCCGAATGTCTTCCGGCAGCGCGGCGAGTTCGGGCGTGCCGAAGCGGCTGATGGAGGGTGTAGCAGTCATCGTGTCAGCTCCTGAATTGCAGCGAGTGGAGGCGCGCGTACAGCCCGCCACGGGTCAACAGATCGGCGTGCGAACCCTGCTCGACCACACGCCCGGCCTCGAG
>Ga0209048_10000861_pt1 | contig 32335 bp, 24 predicted proteins | sample FrelakmetCRP12CR_FD_187146 | JGI IMG/M metagenome (GOLD analysis project Ga0209048, IMG submission 187146) | Freshwater lake sediment microbial communities from the University of Notre Dame, USA, for methane emissions studies - CRP12 CR (SPAdes)... | ecosystem: Environmental > Aquatic >...
ATCATAATCCTATGTGAGGTATAATTGAGCAAGGAGAAACTAATTTGCGGAGCAATTATAGGCTGACTTGTTGTATTGTCAGCTAAATATACAGGAGTGGATACCACAATGCTGAAGAACTATATCCGAGCAGCTATGGACAAAGCCAGGTATGAGATTTTGCCAGAGGATGGCACTTTCTATGGAGAAATTCCAGGTTTCGAGGGAGTTTACGCTAACGCAGATACACTTGAGGTATGCCGCGACGAATTAGAAGAAGTTCTTGAAGGTTGGATTTTGTTACGGGTCTCTCTCCATTATCCGTTACCACCTGTCGACGGCATCGAATTAACTATTGGAGAAGTGGCCTGATGCCTTATCTAGGACCCATTAAGCGACGAGATTTGATCTATAATTTGAGACAATTGGGCTTTGAAGGTCCATTTCCAGGTGGTAACCATCAATATATGGTGAAGAGAAAAGAGAATATTACTTTAACTATACCAAATCCTCACCAGGGTGATATAGGGGAGGGTTGCTGGTCAGAATTTTGAAGCAGGGCAGAATTGACAGGGCCATATGGGAGAAGCTCTAGGCCTTAACTCCTCTACCAAACCACTTCAAATACTTCACTACCACTGTATTCACCTCCCCAACCATCTCTAAATCACCTGTATTCAACGGCTTCATTACCAGCAATAGTCCGATAGCCAGCACCAGAAACACTATACCGGCTATCACAAGCGAAAAACGACCTGAAGGATGCCAGACGATCCCCGGCAATGCTGCTATCGTGAGCGCTAATAACATTCTTGCAGTGAATCCCAGGGGGTATTTCTTGGGTAAATCTCGCCAGAGAAATGCGAGCAGCAGGCATCCCATAATGATTTTCGAAATACCATCAGCTACCAGGGCTCCTGCTGGACCCCAGCGCGAAATGAGCACTATCCCAAAAAGTATCGCTGCTATCAATCCCACAAACTGCCCTAGCACGACTAATCTAGGCTTGCCGATCACATAGAGCGTTGATTGATGAATGGTTGTGCCAAGAACACGCACAATAATATTAAAGAAGAGGAAAATTGCCATGAGCGAACCCACCTGGTCGTATTTGCTACCATATAACAAATGCACAACAGCTTGCGCATTGAATAAGCAAAACACCAGGACTGGGGCCGACAGGAGCGTTTCGACCTTGATGAGTGTCTGCCATGTACGTGCCAGGCGCTCATAGTCCTTTCCTACAAATGCGGCTGCGAGCGCCGATCCAGCTACTGCCCCAAATCCCGAGACTAATAAGAGACTGGCAGCATCCGCCAATTGGAAGGAGAGATTGAAGTAAGCTATCTGTGCCACCGAGACTGCAAAGTAAGCGAGTAGGATAATAGATACTTGCTTTAATAAGGCTCCTGAGATCAGGTTTGTTACCCAGGCTGAGATCCCGACTCTCAACACTGGCTGCAAAGCTTGTTTATATGTTGCTCCTCTCGTAAGTAAAAGGGGAGTCTGCCAGATTAAAAACACACCCGCAGTCAATAATGAACAGATGGCTTGCAGCCAGAGTACACTGTCGATACCCCAACCTAGTTGTAGCGTGATGAAGCTAAACACCAGTAGGAGTATCTGGGCTATACTACCAAAGATGAACACGATGCGCATGCGCATCTCAGATGCATAAATGGCGATGAATAGACTGGTAATGCCGTTTCCAAGTACCCAAAAAGCGATGGGTGTAATATGACCAAACAAGCCAGGACTTCGTAGACTGGCAGCTATGCCTGCTGAACCAGAAACTGGAAGAGCAGCGATGAGCGTTGCCAATAGTGGCAATGTAAAGATCATGACAGCCACAGTAATGGTCAGGACCGTAAGACGTATTGCGAGTAATCTTCGCACAAGTAGTGCTGCCGCTGCTCTTCCATGTTCCGCAAAGACACGAGGAACAAAGGTAGTTGTTGCGTCTTCCAATCCAAAAGCAATGATATAAGCTATAGTATTGAATGCAGCTGATGCGATAGCATAAACGCCATACTGTGTAACAGATACCTTGCGTGTCATGATCAAAGTGAGTATGAATAATGAGGCAAAAACCCATAGCCCATATACCTGGTTCAGAAGGTAATTCGAAGGCGTGCGCTTCAGCAGATACCTGGCACCCTTTTCTCCCAGAGGGATATCAATCTCTGGAATGTTGCCTAACAATGTATGTATCTCGTCAGGATCTCTATCTTTCGTTTCAATCATGCTTTCCGGTTCTTTCACTGCCTTAGCATGTTTACTGCTTTGCTCACTCCTCATCTTACTATCCTGTATTTCTGTTGCGGAACCATCGACTTGCTCTCTACCTAAATGTATTAACCTCAAAGGCCGAAGCAGCGTTTTCTGTTTTACGTTCATGTTGAGCTATTGCATTTTGAATAGAAAACGTCCGAGCCAGCCAATAGCGCCTAATGCAGCGAAAAGTTCTAGTATGCTTACATTCGCTGTAACCTGCGTGGGTGAGACCAGGTAGAATGCGCCAACTTTGAATGAGGCGGCAATCACAAAGATCCCTAATCCTATCCATGCCGGTAGAGTAGCATAAAGAAGTGCACGTTGCCAGCTACGGCATAAGAAGCCTACTGCTGTGGGAACAAGATAAAGGAGCGCTGGAATAATTGGTGCAAGGATTGGTGGAAACGGCCCATACAAAGATGCACTTGTAGAACCTGGCAACAACCGTGTCCATAAGAGTGGGGGTACCAATGCCATTGTGACCAGTATCGTTTCTACTACCACCATACCTATTACCAACGTGGTTAAGTGTTTATCTCGCTCTGTAGTGGTTGTACTTGAATGCAACATATACACATCCTTTAAAGGAACTTGTTTTTTATCCTACGATGATTTGAATTAGTTATTTGGTATAGGAAGTAACCCCATCTGGTATTTGAGCATCAAAATGCGACGAACCGAATCGTCGATACGTTTCTGGCTAATCATTCCTGAGTCAATTGCCTGCTTGATTCCCTGAATCATACTGGCGACATCTGCAGGAGTAGAAGCTCCCATCAATAAATCCGAGCCTGCCTCGACTGCAACCGCTGCGGCTTGATCCTCAGTATAGTAAGCGGTAATGCCTTCCATAGTCAAGCTATCCGTCATGATGACGCCTTGAAAGCCTAGCTCATTGCGTAAGATGCCGGTAACAACCTTGTAGGAAAGAGAAGAAGGTATGCTACTATCTATGGCATGCATTATTTCGTGTGTTACCATAATTGTATGCACATTGCCTTGTTGAATGAGTGCCCGATATGGAGCCCAGTCTATTGCCTCCAGGTCATTCTTTGATCGGTACAGATTGGGTACCCCACTATGTGGATCGACTCCTACATCACCCAGACCTGGGAAGTGCTTGAGCGTGCCTGAGACTTTGCCACTTTGTTGCAACCCTTGCAGGTATGCTTGCGCCATCTTTGTTACTAATGCTGCGTTATTGCCATACGTGCGACCATAGAGTTGAGGGTTATAAACATTTGTAACGTCAACTACGGGAGCTAAATTGAGATTGAATCCATACGATGCGAGATCTTGCGCGTCCTGCATACCTGCGGCTTTTGCTTTCTCTGAATCATTCGTCGCTCCAATATCAGCAGCAGATCTCCGTGGCCCATCCAGCGCCTGTAAACGGTCTACCGTTCCACCCTCTTGATCGATGGCTACAATCATTGGAACGGCGCTGTTGCTCTGCATTTGCTGGATTAGTCCTTTAAGTTGTACCTTATCGGAAATATTATTATTGGCGGTGAATAACAAGACAGCGCCAACGTGATATTGGCTGATCATTGTATGTATATCAAGCGAATATGAGGGGCCAACAAACTGGACGATCATCATCTGTCCGAGTTTTTGATCGAGCGTCATATTTTGTACGATCAAGTTGATATACTGCTGCGGAGTCAACTGAGGGGTTGCTTGTGCAGTTGCTCCCGGGGTCAAGCCATGATGTAATTCTTTTTTTATGATAGCCAGAGGATTGTCATTTGCTGTAGATACCGGTCCTCCAACGACAAAAGCCCAACCTTGCGGACCAATAAAATGTGCATAGCTCATGTTGAGAGCATTAAGTGCAACTATCAAGAGCAGGCTGATATATAGAATTGCTTTTCCTCTGGTAATATCCGACCGCTGTTTTGCGTTTAAAGGAGTGGTTGGGATTTCCTGTGTTGTCTCAATCTCTGCTTGCGCGGGCAACCTGATAGTATCAATTCTCTCTGGTGGTGTGTCTTTTGCTGAGAAGTTATCTGCCGCTGGTATATGTGCTGTATCGAGTTCTTCAATTTCCTCATACGAGTCCTTCAGTGAGTTTTGGGTATTTTTAACGATGTCTTTATCGGTCAATTGCGCAGATTTTTGTTCTAAATTGCCACTTTTATCTGATGATTGAATAGTGAATAATTTTTGGGTTACTTCTTCTCCACCATCCCTATTTTGTTGACTCGTATTTGATATTGGAGAATCGGTTGACTCCATGAGATCCCGCTTTCATTAGGTAAGATAACTGCTTGCTATAAGAGATGAATTAGATCTATACATGATAAATGCGAATAATTTTTGATATGTTTCGTAGATTTGCTCGGTTCATGATCAACAAGTATCCTGAACAGCAAACCAGAAAGACCCTTACTATACTAACGTAAAATGTATCGAAAAACTATAGACAACAGCACAAATTTGGGACTGATGGGCTTTTTGAGATCTTTCTTTGTTCAAACGATCAATAGATACTAAACCTTACCATAATAATCAGTAAAATTTTGTAAGTGAATGCTTGTTCTAGGAGCTAGAGTACGATATACTGTTTCTACTATAGAACCACAAATATGTTGAACGCTAAAATAAGACTGTATTGTTGCTCTTCAGCTACGTGATAGGTTGGCGGCCTCAAAGAAAAACATGAAAGAGTGTGGGAAATGATGGATGAACAGCGCCTTGTAACTCCCACAAATATGGGTAGGGATATCAATGAACACAGTTCGAAACGTCGTATCATTTTGACTCGTTTTCTCCGTAATATACTGATTGGTATTGGATTTGCTATTGTACTCACCGCTATCGAGTGTACGTTCTGGATATTCAATCCGCTGCACCTATTCGGAAATGGTAGTTCGCATACTGTATCTACCTTTTTATCCAATCTTGCTCATGCTCCACTACTCTGGCTGTTACTACTCTTACAGGTGATTGCGGCTTGCGTATTGATGTTTTTCATTGATAAGCCTCTTGCTCTTCGAAGGTATCTAAGGGATGTGCAAAAAGCTCAGGAGATATATCGTACTGCGTACACCCCTCTGACATCCTGGTCTGCCATTTATGAAACATCTCTTACATCTTATCAGGATGCACCTGATCTTGCTACTCCAGGGAAGGCGCAACATATTTCAGTGCTCAAACTGGCACAAGAATTGGTAAATCCATCCGGCGGGGTTCAATCCCATCAGCTTATACTAGGTGTACCTGGGGCGGGCAAATCTGTCATGCTGTACTTCTACTTGTACACGGTATTACGTGGATCAAGGTCAATTATTTTTGGTAAGAATAAGATCCCGATTTATATCCCAATGTACAAATACAACCTTTATCTAGATTCTCAAACTAATGGTGCATCAGACGATAAATTTGTGATAGGACCACATTCGCTCATAGATTTTCTTTATTCAAGTGACCTTGTGGGAATGAACCATCTACGACCTTTTCTCCATAATTTGGCGGCGAAGGGGAACATTTTATTTCTTTGTGATGGTTTAAATGAGATCGATGAGAAGTATCAATCCGCTGTCAACGTTGAATTTGCAGAAATGATGGGTCAAAATCAGAGTCAGTTGGTGGTGACGTGTCGGGAAGTTGATTTCCAACAGCAGCCGCAACTAGCTCAAGCGGTGATAGAAAATCTGGTCGTTCGTGTATACATTAACGCACTTGATGAAAAACTTGAACGTAGCTTTGTCGAGAGATATATAAAGGAGCAGGATGCGGGTAAGAAGTGGCGACATACGGCAGGTCAGGTGATGGAAGTGATCAATCACAGCCGTCTCCGAGAACACTGTGCTAATCCACTCATGTTCTTTAGCTTGATGGAGGTAATCGATGGCATAGGTGTCAATCGTGGCAAGAAAATTGACACACGTGGCAGACTCCTACGTTCATTCATCAAACATACTATTCAACACGAGCTATCTCAACCGCAGTGGGGCAATGCAACTCTAACTGAGCGTAATATAATGATCTTTCTGAGCGAACTTGCCTGTGCCACTAGATGGACGAATAGTATCAATGCTCTTCAAATAGCAATTACCAGTAAGAAGAAGGGATTAAGACCGGAAGATCTTGCAGGGGGATTGCAAAGTTGGTTGCTTGAACATCCTGCACAATGTCCAACTGCGATGAAGTCTGTAGTTAGAGATTTTAAATCAGGCCATGAGCCATATAGCGAAGAAGAATTAGTCTCGCTCTTGCGCTTTGCACAAAGCACATCTCTTATTGAGATCAGTCAAGCTGGTATAGTTAGTTTCCGTCATGAATTGATTGCAGCATACTTTGTTGCAGAGTATTTAGTAGCTTCAGGTAGATCTACTACTATAAAGGAGGGTATAGGCAGTGTATTTATTCCCACCCCTGAAGATGAGTGGGAAGTTGATAAACAGTTTATTACCCCCATCGCGCTTTGGGCCGGGCTTTTAGACGAGCCAGAAGAATATGCACAACAATTTGCGTTCCTTGGTCAACAGAATCCTTCTTTCATATTAGAAGCTTTGGCGTTAGCTTTTATTTGTATTGGAGTAATGTATTTACCTCCACAGGCAGACGGAGCACATCAGCTTGAATTGCCTCCTGATCTCGCTGAAACTGTAGCTGAAGTAGTAAAACAGAAGCAAGACTGTGATCTACTTGCTCAATTTTTTACACGTTTCGCTTTAGAGGGCGCACAAGAAATCTATCAATCTCTTTTCCCTTTACTGATGGTTGATGGCATTGACGAGATGATCATACGTCTTAATGCTGATGTTGTACTCGAATTATTCTTCAACCAACTTTGCGTTGTTGTTGATAATACTGAATATGAAGCATTGGTCAAGCGTCTCGTGCGTATATTAGGGCGATTTGGGGTGGTCGGGATTCCTCGTGCAACAGCATTGAGCCAACCCTCGCCTGAGAAAAGTGATCGGTTGCGCTCTGCTGCAATCAATATTCTGGGTGGGACGAATGAAAGAGATGCAGTAGAACCGTTAATTTTGTGTTTGCGCGACTCGAACCAATCAATTGTAGGACGCGCTGCAAATGCATTGATCCGTCTTGGCCCTGAACTTAGCTTTACGCGTCTGGTGCAGGAACTAGAAGATCGTACACCTGCTCTGGCTATAGAACAGGTTCATTGGACTGTTTTGCATATACTGGAGCGTTTTCAAAATGAAACAGATACTTCTCGCGAGTTGACCCCTTCGCAACATCTACGTCTGGTTAATGTACTTCTGCAAGTGCTCACCTCAAATTATGCGCCCGAAGATCAACAGAAAGCACGGGAAATGCTGGTGAAACAGGCGCGCGATGCTGGAATAAGTCCGGCAGGAGAGCGGGCAGTAGAGGTTTTAGTACAAAACCTCTCTACAGACAAAGATCCTATGGCTCGTGTTACTCTCAAGACGTTAAAAGAAGTTGGTTTACCCGCAACACCTTATCTACTGGAACAATTGAAACCTCAAACGCCAGAGATGATGCGAATACGTATCATCGAAGTGCTTGCAGAAGTGAAAGATCCTCGTGCTTTGCCTTATTTACTACGTTGCCTGGATGATCCAGCTCTTGTGGTTCAGCAGCAAGTCGCATTAGCACTACGCGCCTTCGCGCCCGAAAGTATCTCTGGTTTGATCGATTGTGTGCTGCATAATGATAATGAGCTTGTGGCTACCAGGGCAGAACAAATTTTAGGTGATATTGGAGACAAGGCAACCACTGATATAATTCAATCACTTACTCCAATAGTGCCGGGACGAACGCATTTGCTAGTACAGGTGCTCGAACGCATACGCAACCTACAGGCAATTCCTGCGTTGATTGCTTTTTTGGAAAATCCCCAACAATCTTCCCAGGTTGACCAATCGCTCCAGGTCGCTGTTGTACATGCTCTTGGACAATTCCCCGATGAACGTGTCGTTGCACCCTTGCTCGAGATGCTTACAAGCTCAAATCCACTGATCTACGAAGGTGCGATTAACGCACTGAGCTGTCTCGAAGATGTTGCCCTGGATGGACTCATAGCGGCTCTCAATGTAAACGAATATCGAGAGGAGAGAGGGAGCTCAGGAGATGTACAGGATGGGGCTTTCACATCTCGAATAGAGCGTGCAATTCTTGGTATGGTGCATTTCCCTGGAGAGAGGCTGCTAGAAGTTTTGGGATATGGGAGTGATACACAAGCCCGGCATGCGATCAATATCTTTCTGGCAAAAGGCATTGAGGGGGCGCAGGTATTGGCCACAAATCTGTTCCATTCAAACATTCGCCTCCAGAATTATGTACGGTTGATATTGGGGGAGATGAATGGACAAATAATGGTGCCCGCGTTGCTTGAAGTGCTTGATCATCCCGAGCCTGCCTGGCGGGCGGTAATAACAACATTATTACTAAAACATCCACACGAAGCGATACCGCCTTTAGTTAGTCTTTTAGATGATGACCTACGCGCCGAAGCTGCTCAGGCCATTTTATTAGAGTTTGGCCCAATCGTATTGCCGTATCTCGTTGTTGGATTGGATGCATTGAATAATCGTGCACAAGAGTATGCTCGTTACATTATTGTTACGATGGTGCAGCAGACGTCTGAGCTGGTGTATGAGGTTGTTCAACTCTTCAATCTCATCCCACCGCAAAGAGCGTATGAAGCATTGATTGACATACTGACGAACCAGTTGGCTTCTGAAAGTGTTCCAGCTTTGTTAGAAGGCCTCGAAGATGCTCACCTGATAGGCGCTACATCTGAGGCTCTTAAATGCATGGTGAACAAAAATGATGCACGAAGCGACATGGTTATGAACGAACTTCTGTCCGGGTTGCGTATGGAACAGCGAAAACATGGCGCCGAGATTACATTAGTTGAGATAGGCGAGAAGGCAGTTCCTGGCGTAGGTAATTTGATCACTGATCCCGATCCGATAGTCGCTCAAATAGCACAAAATATTCTCTGTGAGATGGGTGTGTCTGCCTTCTCCTTTATTTGGTCTGCTTACAGCGATACGACTAATCGTGATCGGCGGACAGCCGCTCGAAGCATTTTTCGTAGAATGCGAACTGTAGTTATTAAGGATGAACTTGTTCATCTGTTGAAGAGTAATGATACGGACGATCTTTCAATGGCCTTAGCACTGCTCATAGAGCGCATCAATGATGAGTCAATGCAGACTGATAGAGAACATGAGATGGTGCCTGCGTTACTGGAACATGTGCAAACACATAGTGATGAGCGAGCTAGCCTGCGTATTGTTGCTTTATTGCTCTTGCTCGGTGGAAATGTAGTAATCGATCACTTGACAGACGTACTTTATAATTATCCTATCCACCAGCAAATATTAGTTTATGCTTTTTTACTACTGGGAGACGAGGGGGTAGAAGCACTTTTAGAGGCTCTATATGATCCTGAAACTCCTACGTTATTGCGTGCAGAAGTTGCCAGTTTGGTAGGTATTCTGGCTCCCAATGTGGACATACGTGAATATGCAAGCATGCTTGGCGAGTATGGTCTCTGGGCAGGGCAATCTGCAGGTATGTCTGACGTATTGCATCCTGATCGATTGGCTGTTTCATTACGAGCTTTAGGTGGGTTATTGACTGGGGGACATTGGGACGTTGCTGAGCTACAAAAGCTGAGACTTCACAGCAATGAACTTAGCTATGAGCGTGAGCTATATGATATTTTACTTGGTTGGCGTTACAGTCCTCATATAGCCATGCTCGAGAATGATTTACAACATGAGCGAGAGGAATATAAGCAGAACATCGTAAAATTCTCGCACGAAATACTGAATCATCGTGAACATATCGCGGATCTTGAAGATCAATTGGAACACATTCGCCAGGAACACGGTTTGCGAGGCGATGAATTGGATCAGGCAAATAAAAAAGTCGAGGAGCTTCAGCGTTCTCTGAACCTTGTAATACAGGAAAAGCAATCCATGCAGGATACCGTGCAGCGATCAACACAGGAAAAACAAAGCTTACGGAATAATATCCAGGAATTAACGCGTGAGAAAGATGCAATAGAATTACAAGTATCGCAATGGCGCCATTATGCAGATCAACTGGAACAAGGTATGAAGCTGAATCGTCCCCAAAGCCAGAAGAAAAAATAATGCTTGTCTATTCATAGCACTTAGAGTATGATGCAGGGGGATATTTCTATTAAACACCCCTCTTTAATATTAAAGGCCTCATCATTTTTGGAGGGCAGTATGCAAAACGCTTTAGCAAGGGTACGTAATCCAGCTTTACGCCAGGGACTCATCTTTGGTATTATCCTTGGAGTCATCCTGTTAGCTTTAAGCTTTATCTTTACTAACTTTTTAATCACCTTAGTTCTCATTCTTATAGCTTCTTATTTGGCGGGTTTGCGGGCATCGCAAGAGACTGGGAGGATGACGTCGGGTACCTTTGCAGGCTTATGGACTGGATTAATTGGTATATCTATTCCCTCCCTCATCTCGATTGTATTTGTCTTTGTCAACATAGACTCTTACCGGAAAAGTTTACAAGCCTCTGCTGATAAACTACATCAACATATAATTTATACAAATTCAGTGGTGCTTACGGATTTGTTGTTTAATGTGCTTTTCCTTTTGATTATTGGAATTTTACCAGGCGTAATTGGAGGCCTGGTCGGTGGGCAATTTGGCAGGAGGCGTGCCCAACTTCCTCCTGTTGAAGAGCACAAGGAAGCTATGTTTGAGCCACCATCTACTTCATCGGCGGAAGAATTGCCCGCTCCATCAGAAACAGAAGAGCCATCATCGACATCAGAAGTGGAAGAGTTGCCATCTGCATCAGAAGTGGAAGAATCCCTTTCTGAAACTCCATCTGAGGAACCTACTTCACCGAGGCAACAAGGCGAATAGTTCACACATTTTCGTAAAACGTAACGAAAATCATTGTACCAGGTATTTCGTTGCGAATTTGGGTTGTGTAGCCTATAATCCATTTGAAGTGGAGGTATTATATGACCCAACTCACCATATATTTACTAGGCACTCCGCGTTTTGAGCGTAATGGCGAAGACATTACTCTTGATACGCGCAAGGCAAGCGCCCTCATAGCATATCTGGCTATTGCTAAACAACGACAGAGCCGCGATACACTGGCTGCTTTGCTCTGGCCAGAATTTGATGAGACTCATGCTCGTGCTACCTTGCGTCGTACCCTTTCGACGCTCAATAAAGCTCTCGACGGGAACTGGTTAGAAATTAGCCGGGAATACATAAGCTTAAATTTCAATGCTGGTATCTGGTTGGATGTTGATGAGTTTCATAACCTCTTATCTGAGTGCCGTTCACATGACCATTTGCCAACAGAGACATGCTCAAAATGTGTGAAACCTCTCAGTGCGGCAGTGGAACTTTATGGTGGAGATTTCTTAGCAGGATTCAGCTTGCGCGATAGTTCGAACTTTGATGATTGGCAGTTTTATCAAGCTGATTCTCTACGACGTGATTTTACAAGCGCTCTCGAACGCCTGGTACATTGTTATTCTAGCTCTGGTAATTTTGAATCTGCCATCATGTATGCACAACAATGGTTAGCGCTTGATCGATTGAATGAGTCTGCACACCGTCTACTCATGCAATTGTTTGCCTGGAATGACCAGCAAAGCGCTGCATTGCATCAATACCGGGAATGCGTTCAGATTCTTGATCGTGAATTAGGTGTAGGTCCTTTGGAATCAACAACCAGGCTCTACCAGGCGATTAAAGAGCATCAGTTACCTCCCTCTCCTACCACGAAACATGGCTCAATAGAGACTTCGGATTCCAGGATGAATCGTATTTCCCCTTTTCAAAAGTATACATTTGTAGGTGCTACGAACACTTCCCAAACAGTAACTTTGCAAACCAGTTACCCGCTCATAGGTCGCTCAAATGAATTGTTGACGCTGAAGCAGGTATATGAAGGCATGCATACTTTTGGTCAATTGATGCTTTTAGAAGGTGAAGCAGGTATTGGCAAAACGCGACTGGCAGAAGAATTTCTTGCATATGCTCAATCTAAAGGCGCAATCGTCATCTCGGTCCGCTGTTATGAGGGAGAAACACAATTTGCCTTTGGCCCCATTGTTTCTGGTTTGCGTACAACTCTGGTATTAGACGGCGCTAAACAGAGACTGAAGGATATCCCTCCTCACTGGATAAGTGAAGCTGCCCGATTACTTCCGGAACTCTATACGTATCGTACTGATTTGCCGCCACCTTTACCATTAGACAGCCCAGGTGCTCAAAGTCGTTTCTTTGAAGGTCTCAAACAAATGCTGTATGCATTATGTAGAGGTGAACTGCCCGGTATCGTTTTTTTTGATGATATCCAGTGGGCCGATGGTGCCACTCTTGACCTCTTGAACTATTTAGTAAGACGATTGCGCGAACAATCAGTATGTTTGCTCGTTACTTTACGCAATAGACAGACGACAAATGATAATCGTTTGCTTCAACTGCGGAACGAAGCGCTAAGAGCCGGTAATGCAACCATTGTTTCATTATCCCGTTTGAATCTCGAGAGCGTTCGTGAATTAGTCCTTTCTACCCCGCTACATGGTGAAGCCCTGGATGAAGGTTTCATTGAACGTCTTTATCAAGAGACCGAGGGATTGCCATTCTTTCTCATAGAGTATTTGTTAGCGATTACAAATGGGGTTTTGTCTGCTGAAAGTGAAAATTGGTCTCCGCCAGGTAGCGTACGCGAGTTGCTCTATTCGCGTTTGAAAGCAGTGAGTGAAACTGGAAGACAATTACTTGGGGCTGCTGCTGTAATCGGACGTTCATTTGATTTTGACATATTGCTAGAGGTGAGTGGGCGAGGTGAAGACGAAGCGGTCAATGCATTAGAAGAGTTGATAGCTCAAGGACTTGTTGAGGAAGTGGATGCTGGTGTAATTGAAATGGCATTGAAATACGACTTTAGCCACGAAAGGCTGCGTTCCCTTGTTTACGAAGAAACAAGCCTGGCCCGGCGTCGACTTCTTCACCGTCGTGTTGCAGAAGCTTTGATTGGGAGTACGCGAGAAAATCGCATACTCGGCACCCTTGCAGGTCAAATAGCCTACCACTACGAAAAGTCTGGGAATGAAGCAGTAGCAGCAGAATATTTCAAACAAGCAGGTGACTATGCTCGCTCCCTCTACGCGAATGCTGAAGGGCTGACCCATTATCGTATGGCTCTTGCTCTTGGATATCCTAATGCTTCAATTTTGCATGAAAGCTCAGGTGATCTCTATACGTTATTAGGTGAATACAGTAACGCGATACAGAGCTATGAGACTGCTGCTGCTCTTTGTGCGCCTGCTGATTTAGCAAATGTGGAACATAAATTGGGCAACGTTTATGAGCGTCTTGGAGAATGGGACCTTGCTGAAAGCCATTACGAGACAACGCTACATATTTTTGGAGAGGTGGGGTCAGAAGATGAACGTGCGAAAGTTTATGCCGATTGGAGCCTGGCAACTTATCATCGGGGCCAGATCGAGCGCGCCATAGACCTGGCTAAGCAGGCGCTGGAACTTGCCGAAGATGTCCAGGACACTCGGGCCTTAGCCCAGGTACACAATATATTGGGCATCCTTGCAAGTAATCAGCATAGGCCCGAAGAAGCACAGCGTCATCTTGAACAAAGTTTAGCTCTTGCCGAAGAACTCAAGGATATGAGCATACATATTGCGGTTCTTAACAATCTGGCTCTCGTTTGTAAGTCTTATGGAGAAATTGAGAGAGCTATTGCTTTGACGCAAGACGCATTAGCTCTTTGTGAGTCACAGGGAGACCTCCATCGAGAGGCTGCCTTATATAGCAATCTGGCAGATTTATTCCATGAAAACGGTAATGCAGAGGTTGCTATGTCTTATCTAAAAAAATCTGTCAGCATTTTTGCCGAAATTGGTGAAGAAGTAGGTATCATGAGACCTGAGATTTGGAAACTGGTTGAGTGGTAATACGTATTTCTTGTCAGAGCTACACGTCATTCCCAAATCACTTCTTTGGCAGGTGTAATTGCCGTAAGGCTGCCTGTGCAGCGAAGTAGCCACATAGTCCATGTACACCTCCACCAGGCGGTGTAGACGACGAACAAATAAAAATATTCTTCGCTGGAGTCGTGTATGGTACCAATCGGATTGTAGGGCGTGTGAAAAATTGCCATAAATCCTGAACACCTCCGTTGATATCGCCTCCGATGTAATTAGCATTGTAGTGTTCAACCTCAAGCGAGTTCATTGTGCTCTTTGCAAGTATGCGGTCGCGGAAACCAGGCGCAAAGCGTTCAATCTGTGACTCTATGCGCTCCGTCATGTCGAAAGTTGAGCCACTGGGGACATGGCAATATACCCAGGCAGTATGTTTTCCTTCTGGTGCACGACTGGGATCGAACAAGCTTTGCTGTGCAATAAGTACAAACGGTTTTTCAGGATGTTCCCCATGCGTGACTGCACGCTCAGCAGCGGCAATCTCTTCAGAGGTTCCTCCAACATGCACTGTTCCAGCCCTTAAACATTCTTCAGCTTTCCATGGGATCGGCCCATCAAGGGCATAATCGATTTTAAATATACCTGGACCATAGCGATATCTTTTGAGTTGCCATTGATAACTATTTGGCAGATAATCACCAGCAATGCGCAACAGTTGCCGCGGCGTAATATCACATAAAATGACGCTTGCTGTCGGTAGAGCGCCGATCGACTTTACCTCGACACCGGTAATAACTTCTCCACCCAGGGAGAGAAAATAAGCAGCCAGTGCATCGACGATCTTTTGAGAACCACCACGTGGTACCGGCCAACCGACTGCATGTGCGAGTATCCCCAGTAACAGGCCGGCTCCTGCACTTGGTGACTTTTCGAGAGATATCATTGAGTGCGCGCACATTCCAGCAAAAATTGCGGCAGCCCTCTCTTCCTCAAACAAACTGTTGGAAAGACCACGTGCAGAGCGAATCGCTTTTAAACCGAAATTGGCACGGGCAAAAGGATGTGAGGCAATGTGTGGTCCTAAAGGTTCACGTACGCTCCCTTTAATTCCATCCCAATGGGTAACAAGAGGAGTCATCAGTTTGCTATATGCTCTAGCATCTTTACCTAGCATGGCAGCAGTCGTTTCTATCGAACGTTCAAGCATCACTGCTGTGCCATTATCTAATGGATGCGCAAGCGGAGCCAATGGTTGAATCATCTCCAGTCCAAATTGTTCAAGTGGTAGAGAATTAAAGAAAGACGAGTCGAGCGCCAGCGGGTGAACCGCTGAGCAAACATCATGTAAGAATCCTGGCAAGGTCATTTCCATGGAGCGGCTGCCCCCTCCGATTGTCTCTCTGGCCTCGAAGAGGACTACCGACTGACCTGCTTGTGCCAAAGTTATCGCGGCGGCAAGTCCATTAGGTCCTGACCCAATAACAATAGCATCATATTTGGGATGTTCAGACATAAATATGCCAATTCTTAGTTGTTAGTTTCGGGCTTCCTTCGAAATGATTGACCTACCCAGCGAACGGGTGTACTCACAGTATACAACGTGGTGCGTATGGCTGAGTTGTGCCATATATTCTTAGCCTGCGACCACTGTAACTTCGGATCAACACAGACCCTTTGGGTTTCCACCGGCGCGTGTACACCAAAGTATTCTGCCACTGAAGTAAGAGTGGCCTGCCAGAATCGATCTTCCTTTGCATATCCACCGAGACGGAATCCAATTTCATATGCTGGATCATTGGCACGAATCAGTACCTGTGCTTGTGCTATAGTACAGTCGTCATCTTTATAAGAACTGAACGTAATCCAACCAGCAAACATATGACCTTGTGGGGTCATCAATGTGAAAGATTCGTCATCTGCGTACAGTACAATTACCCCGGTTGAAAGTTTCATACCAACTGGCATAGATAAATTCAGCAAAGCAACTTCACCCGGTGCAATTCCGGTCAATGGTCCGTAAAAGTTATTGCCCTTGGGCCAAAACTTAGGGAAGTTTTCCTTCCACACTTTGATTACTTCAGAAGGTTGAACGGTGGAATCCCTGAGGCGTATACGGTAGGTTTTTTGCCACATCTGGCCAAATCCCTGTAATGGACTTACCGCTATTCGACCATCGACATTCAGGTTGAGAGCGCCACTGGGCGCATTTGTCACCTTGAATGAAGTCTGCTTTGCCCAATAGGCTGCATCTCGTGGGATTACTGTTTGTTTTTCATCTGGTGATTGAGGTGAGGTACTCATGACGTTCTTTCTCCTGCTAGCTTTGCACCACTGACTGGCAACAAATTGTTTCTAAAGCATTGAAGAATTTTACACAACTTCTATGCAACAGCCAGAACATCAGCCTCAGTATCATAAATACCGATGGCCTCGTTCAGCCGTGTAAGCTCAAAGATGTGTTTATAATGATCGCTCAATCCAAAAGCAAGCATACGTTGTTTCTGACGATTGGCGCGGATGAGAAGAGTAACAAGCAAACCGATGCCGCTACTGTTCATGTATTCAAGGCCATTGAAATTCAAAATGATTGTACGAGTGGTTGGTAAGCTGGCTTCAGCGTATGCTTCCATCAGAATATCTTCTGCGAAAGCAGAGACATCACCCTCGATATCGATGATGCTGATAGTATTGTTGATATTGCGAACGTTCATTACTACATTGGCTTGTGGCATGGGAAAATCTCCTCTTGCTTATGAAATCTCAAACAATTCTCAACGATGCGCATGAATTCGTCCATTTCTGAATATGTCTACGGACATGAGTGTAGTACTAACAGCGTTTCTAAAGCGTTTCATTTTACGGTCGACTTAAGATCCATTAGACCCGTCAGCCAGGGCAAGGGCACTTGATTCATCTGGAAAAACACTCATGAAATCCACCAGGCGAGTAATCTGGAAAATTTCTTCGTAATGGCTGCTCAATCCACATGCTAGCAAACGGCGTTTCGATTTTCGCGCTCTCGCCAGTAAACTGACAATCAGAGCGATACCAGTGCTATTAATATAATCTACTTTGCTGAAGTTGAGCAGAATGACATTTGCGTCTCGACTCTCTGCCTCGGCATATGCAGCGTTCAGCACATCTTCTGCGAAGGAGTTGATTTCACCTTGCAGCTCAACAATAGCAACCCGTGGCTGGTGGCGTACTTGTGCCTCAAGACTTTTCGCTGGCATTATCTTCTCCTTTCAAATACATTATCAATTCGACCGTATGATGCGATGCGTCGCTGCTAATGTTCATCTCGTCTACCATATGTTTGATTAAGAACAATCCCCATCCGCGCGGAGTCTGGAGTTCTGCCAGCTTGGCCTCAATATCTGGAACCTCAACTCCAGGGTCTGAGGGAAGGGTGCGTGTACCTCCGTGATCAGTTATACGAACAGAAAGAGCTAATTTGGAAGCCATCACCTTTATAGAAACAGGTCGTTCAGGTAGATAATGGTTTCCATGTTCCATTGCATTCATTGTTGCTTCTGCTACAGCAGTCTTGAGTTGATCCAGACGCTTGGTTGGCAATTGAAGTACTTCAACGGCTTCAGTGACTTGCTCCATGGCGATGCGTTCGTTACCTGGTTGGCTGGGTATGGTCAATTCAGCAAGTATTTGCCAATCAGTGTCAATGCTCCAGTTTTCCTCTTCTGTCGGACTGACGGATCTACTAGCAATCTCAGATACTTCATAGCCTTTTGATCTTTGAAGAGTGACCATCGTAATATCATCTTCTTGTTCCCAGCCAGGTCCTGTGAAATCTGCCAAATCTTCCAGTACGACATCTTTCAATGATGATTCTTCCTGATATTCTCCTATTAACTTCATCAATCGTGGGAAGCCATACATCCCACGACCAGGATTGTGTGCCTCTACTATCCCATCGCTGTAAAACAAGATGCTTTCCCCCTGAGCCAAAGTGGTCTCCTTCTCCTCATACTTCATACCAGGCATTAAGCCAAGCGGCATGCCAGTAGCTCGCAGTTCAGTAACTCCACCCATTTGATGGCGGTGATAAGGCAAATCATGTCCTGCATTGGCGTATAAAAGTTGTCCAGACTTGGGATCCAGGAGCGCATAAAGGCAGGTGACAAACATTTTAGGTGGGATGTCTCGATAAATGATCTCATTGACCCGTTCTAGAACCTGTCCTGGTTTCACTACTCTTTGAGCTACAGCCCTGAGAACACTGCGTGTGGTTGCCATCAGAAGTGCGGCCGGCACCCCCTTATCGGTCACATCTCCAATTACAAGCCCTAATCGACCATCATCGAAATAAATGAAGTCATAAAAATCACCGCCAACTTGCCTGGCTGCCTGGTAATATCTGTTCACTTTCCATCCTGGAAGTACTGGGAGATCCTTAGGTAAGAGGGTTTTTTGTATCAATTGAGCAACACGAAGTTCGTGCTGAATGCGTTCATTTTCACGGGCTTGAATTTGTTGATCTTGTACTAATTGAGCAACCCTTACTGCCGGTGCAGATTGAGTAGCCAGGGTGTTGAGGAGTCCGCGGTCGTCTGTAGAGTAATCTTGTTCACTTAATCGAGGTCCCAGATTGAGTAAGCCAACGAGTTCTCCTTGACTAACAAGCGGTATTGCCAGCTTTACTCCCGCATCCCTCATTGCTTGTAATGCAGGTGAATCAAGATGTAATTTGTCGACTTCTACTGCACCGGGAGCGCTCAAGAAATATGCGACAATAGGATCATTGGGCGCAATATCCATTGGTGGAGGCATCATTTGTTGAATTTGACTGGCATCGCTTATTTGGATCACTTCCGATTCGCGTTTTGCCAATCCTCCGCGCCTCATTCTCAATCGCTGCAATATAGTTGCCATATGAACTCACTCCATCGCCGTTCTCATCTCGCGATTTCCTGTGCGTCATCGCCAGTCCTTCTGAGATGTATCTATGTCTCTGAACGTAAGTATAGTGGGTGAACGTCTCTTAATCGTTACGAAAACGTTACGAAATAGATCGGAGTTGCAAATTACTATGAATATAATACTCCGGAGACGGGCTTTTGAAAACTCTGTAACTCATTTACCTTTCTCTATCTTTACGAACAGGTCAATTCATGGAAGCATTTGAGGAATTAAGTTTAGGAAATTCGTATTTGTGGAGATATCAACTGTTATTGAGTAGGTTGGAGAAGAAAATACCATTTTTTTACAATCGCTTAACAAACATAGAGTAATATAGCGATATCGTTTTGGTGGAAGCCTTGGCCCCTTGTATTAAAGGAGATCGTTCTTGAGTTCACGCCCTGATATAGTGTTGCTGGTGCTTGACACACAACGCTTTGATCGTCTTTCGTGCTATGGAAATCGGTTAGAGACCACGCCGAAACTGGATATCTTTGCATCGGAAGCTACGCTCTATCGTCATGCTATGTCTACTGCACAATGGACTGTTCCCTCGCATTCCTCCATGTTTACCGGTCTTTACCCATCTGGCCATGCAATGTTTCATGCTTCTTCTGTATTACCTGCTTCATTAACAACACTTGCAGAACGACTCAATTCTGGAGGCTATTTCACAGCCGCTTATTGTAATAATCCACTAGTTGGTATAGTCAATAATGGCTTGCGGCGTGGTTTTTATAGTTTTCTAAACTATGGTGGTCTCATGACCTCGAAACCTAATCAGGCCAGTATTGATGGCCATATTTTCGATCGTTATCGGCAGCACTTCAAACGTTCATTGGCAAGTGTACTTACTGCGGTGCAAGATGCTTTTGCTCGTTCAGATGCCTTGCTTGAGTTCTCATTTTCCCCCTGGATGGTGCCACTCTGGCAAACTGCTCTGCATTTTAAAGGGAACACGGTAAAAGCTCTTGACGATGCAGCGAAATTATTGATTGACAGAAATGGTCTACCTGATAATCAACCCATCTTCAGCTTTATTAATTTGATGGGTGCACACATGCCTTACAATCCGCCCCGTAGGTTTATTGAGCGTTTTGCCCCACCTGTATTTCAACAAAAAGCTGCCCGCCACTATATCCGTCACTTCAACAGTGATGTTTTCGGATGGTTAGCTCCATTGACAAGTGATCTGGATGACGAGAAAAAGGCTGTATTAGATGGCATGTATAATGCAGAGGTCGCTTGCCAGGATGAACAGGTAGGAGTATTCTTAGATCGATTGCGTCAGAGTGGAAGGCTCGATCGCACAATGCTGATAGTTTGCGCCGATCACGGTGAGCATCTCGGCGAAAAACAACTGATGGGCCATAACATCTCGCTTTACAATGAGCTTGTGCATGTTCCATTGATAATTCGTGATCCTGAAGGAAATCTACCTAAGGGAGCCGTATGTGAGCAGGCTGTCTCACTTCGTCGTGTCTTTCATACTGTACTAACGACTGCTGGTATAGCGAATGCTCCCGAAGAAGCGCTTTCATTAGCTCAGCATTCCAATGCTGATCCAGATCAAGGTGTAGTTTTCGCGGAAGGAGTAACAGCACTAAATGTCCTTAATCTACTACAACGCCGTCGCCCTGCTCTGGTAGCTGAGAAAGCCCTTGACCAGCCTCGCATTGCAATATGGAAAGATCAGTACAAATTAATTCAGGTTGACGAAGATCACCTCGAACTGTACAATTTTATCGATGATCAAGATGAGCAAAGAAATCTTGTTGAGTCTTTACCTGGATCTGTAACATCCTTACAATCATTGCTGCGTTCTTTTGTCGATCATAATGGCTCATCTATTCCCGAGGTGATTGACGATGATTACGATAATGATCCTGAAATATACCTTCGATTGCGCGACCTGGGATATGTTGAATAAGAATTGAGGAAACGCTATGTATCCGCCTTTTAGCCCAATCCTTGTGCATGTTGGCCCTTTTTCGATACACTGGTATGGTCTAATTATGACCACTGCGATCTTCGTAGGTACGTACGTAGCCAGTCGTTATGTAGCACGCCATGGTCAAAATCCGAACTCTGTCTGGGAAATGCTGTTTTGGGTTCTAATCCCTGCCATTATTGGTGCGCGTCTCTACTTTGTTTTTATCCAATCTCCACGTGGTCCCAATGGCCTCCAACATTATCTGGCTCACCCGATTGAAATTTTACAGGTATGGCAAGGTGGTATTCATATATATGGAGCCCTCATCTTTGGTGGCATTGCTCTTCTATTGTATGTACTTATAAAAAAATTGCCGGTTTTGATTTTTCTTGATGCGGTTGCGCTTGGTTTATTGATTGGTCAAACAATTGGTCGCTTAGGAAACTTTTTCAATCAGGAACTGTATGGTCCCCCAACGACACTCCCCTGGGGATTGCGAATTGATCCTCAGTTTCGAATTCCACCATATAATAATTTATCCTTATATCCTGAGAGCGTGCGTTTTCATCCTCTATTTCTCTACGAGATGGTGTGGAATGCCCTTGGTTTCACCCTGCTCTTCTGGATTTCGCGCCGTTTTGAGAAACGTTTGAAAGATGGTGATCTCTTCTTGCTTTACCTGATCTGGTATCCCCTGGGTCGGTTCTTTCTAGAGTTCCTGCGTACAGATTCATGGTTTTTCCCAGGCACACCATTTAATGTTGTCCATCTCTTATCTGTTATTGCCATTATCGGTGCAACAACAATTCTGTTTATTCGCCATCGTGGTCAACCTTTAACTAAGGAAGAAGATGAGAACATTGTGATGGATGTTGAGACTTCTGAAGCGCCAGCCTCCTCACAAGAGGTATAAGTAAGAGAATTCGAAACTCCCCCAAACTTCATGAGGGGCTACTTCTTTTGCCTAACGGGATGAAGATCCCTCTATGATACACCTTGACATACTTCTACATAGCAGGTACTCTTAGTAATGACAAATACTTGCAATTGCTTATTATTAGCAATAACAAATATCTAGTGTTTTTGAATTATCTTGTATTGTGTAGAAAATACGTCTTCATAGTTTAAAGTTGCATCAGTCGTTAACTTCACGAGTGAATGCTTCAAGGTGTAACAGAGGTAAAGTATGCATATTCCTGATGGATATCTCAGTCCTGTTTTCTCACTGGGAACCGGTGTTATAACTGTCCCGACCTGGGTCATAGGTGCCCGTAAATTGCAAGCGGTTCTCAACAACCGCACAATTCCCCTGTTGGCGATCTTTTCAGCCTTTTCCTTCACGCTGATGATGTTCAACATTCCTGTACCAGGAGGCACAACTGCTCATGCGGTTGGGGGAACCATGATTGCGATTGTGCTGGGTCCGTGGGCAGCAGTGATTGGTGTCAGCACGGCACTGATCATCCAGGCGCTCTTCTTTGGTGATGGTGGTGTTCTCGCCATCTTTACCAATTGCCTGAATATGGCCATCATCCTTCCATTTGTCGGTTATTACACCTACAAGCTGATCGCAGGTCGTTCGCCCATCCTCTCGACACGGCGTATCTGGGCTGCTGGCATCGGCTCCTATATCGGTATTACAGTTGCGGCTCTCGCAGTCGGCATTGAGTTGGGCCTCCAGCCGATTCTCTTTAACTCAAATGGCCACGCGCTCTACAGCCCATACACGTTGAACGTGACAATACCAGCAATGCTGCTGGCGCATATGTTCGGTGCTTCGGTCGTAGAAGCCCTTGTCACAGCGCTGGTGTTTGCCTATTTGCAGAAGAATCATTCCGAATATCTGACTTCTCTGCGGTCAGTTGTGGCAGGCGCTGATATTCCCGTAGGACAGGCCGTGACACGGCCACTCTGGCAGACCTTTACGATCGGTGCCGCAGCAACAGTTGCCCTGCTATTCATCGCCGGGCTTATTACAGGTGGGGGCAGTATCTCCCACCTCTTTGGAGCCGACTGGTCGCAGGTCGATTGGCAGGCAGTGGCTAGTATGCTGCTGGTAACAGCTATCATTGCAGCGATCCTCATTCCACTTGCCTGGTTCTTGCTTCCACGTCGTATCAAGAAGGTTGGCACCTTCTTTGTGGCAATCGCTGTCATTGCTCCTCTAGGACTGATTGCACCTGGATTCGCCTATGGGGAAGGAAGCACAGCTGACGTGAAGGCAGCGTTTGGATATGTCCCGCAGGGGTTACAACGACTCTCAGGTATCTTCAGCGCACCATTCTCGGGATATAATGTCCAATTTCCTTTCTTCAGCGGCGCCAATGCGCCCCTATGGCATGCTGCCATTGGTTACGAGATTAGCGGGATCATTGGTGTGCTGCTGGTAGGGTTGATCATCCTTGGCATCGGCAACCTGGTACAGCGGCGCGGAGGTAAGACAAGCACTGATAGCAACACATCGGCTACTTTGAAAGGACCTGCTTCATGAGCATGATCTCCTCGCCCACCAAAAAGAAGAAAGAGAGCCTTGGCTGGCTGGAGCATAGCATCTCCGGGATAGCAGGCTCGATAGAACGGGCCATTTTTACCGAGGAGAACGCACGCAAGCGGGGATGGCTGCAAGGAGTTGATCCCAGGGCAAAGCTAGGTATGTTTCTTGCTATCATTCTGGCTGCCAGTCTCTCGAGATCGCTGGTTATTCTGGTCGCTCTATACGTAGTGATCCTGGGCGTTGCTTACGCGAGCCAGTTGCCATTCGACTTTTTTGTCAAGCGTGTCTGGCTCGGCATCCCATTCTTTGCCGGGATCGTGATTATCCCGTCAATCTTTATTGCAGGAGCACCTTACCTTTTCCAGATCCCGCTTGGCCCGATCCATCTCGGAGTTTCGATACCTGGTCTCTTCAGTGCAGTGGTTTTCGTAGCACGTGTAGGTGTCTGTGTTTCACTTGCAGTACTCCTTGTGCTTACCACTCCATGGGCTGACCTGCTGAAGAGCTTGCAGGCAGTCTATGTACCCCAGATCTTCATCTTGCTGTTGTCAATGACCTACCGCTACATTTTCCTTTTTCTGCACACTGCTAATGGCATGTTCGAGGCACGCAAGAGCAGGACGGTGGGGCGCACGCAAGGCAATGAGCATCGCAGATGGATCAGTGGTTCGATGGGATACCTGATGAATCGCTCTTTCAAGATGAGCAATGACGTCTATGCTGCGATGTCAGCTCGTGGATTCACAGGTGAGATACGTAGTTATAGCGCGTATCATATGGCTATGACCGACTGGATTGCTTTGGTTGGATCGATTTGTGTCGCCGTCGCAGCCGTAGTTGCAGGAAGGTTTATCTGATGAGCTTAGACAACTCTACAAACAAAGACGAGTACATATTCCACTTACGTGGAGTCCGGTACCTGTACAATAAGCGGCAGACAGCACTTGATGGGATTGATCTCGATATACATCAAGGTGAGCAGGTCGTACTGCTTGGTGCAAATGGCAGTGGGAAGTCAACCTTGTTGAAGTTGCTTGACGGGATCATAGGCCCTTCCGAGGGGACCATGCGCGCCCTTGGCAGTGACGTCAAGGCTGTAGCCGCAGGAGAGGACGCTTTTCGCTTCCACCGTGAGGTCGGGCTTGTGTTTCAGGACCCGGATATCCAACTCTTTAGCGCCACGGTTTTTGATGACGTGGCCTTCGGACCATTGCAACTAGGTCTTGATACAAAAGAGGTGAAAGCTCGCTGTGATGAAGCGCTTGACCAGATGGAGATCACACACCTGGCCAAACGTGCACCTTTTGAGTTGTCAGGCGGTGAGAAAAAACGCGCGGCTATCGCCTCAGTGCTCTCACTGCATCCCGAAGTCCTGCTCCTGGATGAGCCGACGGCTTCACTCGATCCGCGAACGAAATGGGTGCTAGTCAATTTAATTACCCGGCTTGGACAGACTGGGAAGACCATCATCACAGCAACGCATGAGCTAGAAATTGTGCCGATCATCGCTCAGCGCGTGGTCGTCATTGGGGAAGAGCGGCGCATTCTCGCTGATGGCTCACCTGAGGAGATCTTGAACGATCATGAGCTTTTGGTCAAGGCAAACCTGATTCATCCCCAACTCCATCAATACGATGGACACATGCACTTCAATCAGTACAAGGAGATAATGGTGCAAAGTCCAGATCACTCAGTCGGTAGCGTAGGATGAATGCGCATGCTCAATTATCTTGAGTCCAGTAACAGGCTTTTACAGAATCGTGTTTTCGAGCTGTGGCAGAATTGAGATCAAGCTGAGCATAAAGCTGTTCAAAACTGGGGAGAAGGGCTTGCTTCTTTGATTTGCGAATGGTCTATCATTTCAAGTAACGACTGACAAAGAAGTTCGCATAGTAATTCTCCCAACGTGCTCCGGGAGCTTCACTCATCTGTTGTTTATCTACCAGAACCAGCAGGTAAATTACATCACTTTTCAACAATTTTGCGTCGAGTAGTTTTTCAAAACCTTGTTCTAAAAGGTGTTCTGCGTACCAGATTGGCCAATCCGGATCAACTCCATCGGTAGCTTTAAAAGCAACATGATGATCCTCGGCCGTTTGATGAAGTGAAGCGGCTATCATTTCTTTTCTCTGTCTTTTTTCTTCGTTCATATGTCATCTTCTTTCTCTATACTTTCTCGAAATGAGGCGAGGACACAGTCAACACATCAAGCCCGGTCCTGTTTTGAAATTACCTCTAAGATTCTGGACAATGTCTGCTATGTCACAATTGTTTGGTCTTGATATTTTGCAAATTGTTACACCCAAATAGTTTGTAACGAATTTGTTTGAAGCTAGACTGTATAACCGAGACATGTAAACATGGTAGATGTTGTATCTACGAGAGTCCTCAGCATCGATTCCTTACCTTTGGCTAAAGTATGATTTTCGGATGTATTGCATACCCATGTTTCTGGCTCATCATATTCAACATTTTTATCCATAAAGGGAAAGTTTTTCATTGAATCAAAACAGAGAGGTTATATTATGAAAGCAATAGCAGTCTATCCTGGCAAACCCAATTCTATGCATCTAGAAGATATCCCTGTACCGAAAATTAGCGATATTGCAGATGGAAGAGGCGTTCTGGTGAAAGTGCTGCGAGTAGGTGTTGATGGTACAGACAAGGAAATAAATGCCGCAGAATACGGTATGGCACCGGAAGGCGAACAGTTCCTGATTACAGGCCACGAAAACTTTGGTCAGGTGATTGAGGTGGGTCCAAACGTACCTGATACCATCAAGCCGGGAAACTTTGTCGTGGCGACCGTACGTCGTCCAGGATACAGCATCTACGATCAGATCAGCCTGCAAGACATGACAACTGATGATGTATATTACGAGCGCGGCATCAACTTGCGCCATGGGTACCTGACCGAATATTATGTTGAGGACGCGGAATATCTTGTGACCTTGCCGGAGACGCTGTATGAGGTGGGTGTACTGCTGGAACCGACCACCGTGGCACAGAAAGGCCTGAATCAGGCCTATGAAATTCAAAGACGTTTAAAGGTCTGGCAGCCGCGACGAGCGGCAGTAGTTGGAGCTGGCACTATTGGTTTACTGGCGGCTTTAGCAATGCGCTTGCGCGGCCTTGAGGTCACATGCTACTCTCGTCGATTACCCCCATACCAGAATAGCGAATTGATGGATGAGCTTGGCGCGCATTACATCAGTTCTCAACACACGACGCTTACTGAAGCAAGTAAAATGTTTGGTCCCTTTGATATTATCTTTGAAGCCTCTGGCTTCAGTCCGCTAGTGTTTCAAGCAGCAGAGGCTCTGGGCAAAAACGGGGTACTGGTGCTCTCGAGTGTGACAGGAGGTGGGAAGAAAGTCGAAGTGAATGCGGACATGATCAACCAGGGGTTCGTGCTGGGCAACAAAGTGATGGTTGGGACTGTGAATGCTTCACGAGCTGACTTTATCAGTGGCGTCAATGACCTGATCAAGGCAGAAGCTTTCTATCCTGGGTGGTTGAATAAATTGCTCACAACGCGTGTGGATGGACTTGAAAACTATAGTGAGATGCTCCGGCATTTAACTCAGAGCAAAGAAGCCATCAAGGTCTATATCGAGGTCGCTCAAAGTTTATAAAAGAGAAATCCAGGACTCATTCTATATAATGTCCTGAAAGATAAAGGATGGTAACATGACACATAGCACAGCACTTGATACAGTACAGGCTTTGGAATTGGATACCGAGCGTGCCAGGCTTACCGAAGCGCATGAGAATACACAGCCATGGTATCACTGGGGGCCATTTCTAGCAGAGCGTCAGTGGGGAACGGTTCGTGAGGACTATTCACCTGCTGGTACTGCATGGGACTTCTTTCCTCACGATCACGCACGCTCCCGCGCATACAGGTGGGGCGAAGACGGTTTGCTGGGTATCAGTGACGAAGAGTGTCGCATGTGTTTCGCACTGAGTCTGTGGAATGGAGAAGATCCCATCCTGAAAGAGCGCCTCTTCGGCTTGACTGGCTCAGAAGGAAATCATGGTGAGGATGTCAAAGAGTATTACTACTTTCTTGACAATACTCCGACCCATTCCTATATGAAGGCATTGTATAAATATCCACAACGCGCATTCCCTTATGCTGAACTGGTGGCAGAGAATCAACGTCGCGGACGAGAAGAACCGGAATACGAACTGATCGATACTGGTGTATTTGCTGGAGACCGCTATTTTGATGTCACAGTTGAGTATGCCAAAGTCGATCCTACAGATATCTTGATTCGTATCACTGCTACAAATCGCGGACCAGATACAGCGCCACTGCATCTTTTGCCAACACTCTGGTTTCGTAATACCTGGTCATGGGGTTCTGACGACCATGATACTATACCACATCCAGAATTACATCGCGTAGATGGTCCTTCAGATCTTGAAGGGGAGGAGGGTTACAGTCTTGTTCATGCGACTCATAGTACCTTAGGTGAATATTGGCTCGCGAGCAGGTATAGCGGAATGCGACCCCAGTTGTTGTTCACAGAAAACGAGAGCAACGCAGAGCGGTTGTGGGGCGTGGCGAATCGAACGCTATATGTTAAGGATGGCATCAATGACGCCGTAGTTAATGATGTGGTTGATGCTGTTAACTCGAATAGTGTCGGGACAAAAGTTGCGGCTCACTACGACTTTTCCATTGCCCCTGGAGCCACACGAACGATTATACTGCGTTTATCCGCTACTCGACATACTGCTCCTTTCGAGCACGTTGAAGAGGTCTTCAAAGCCCGTCAGAAGGAAGCTGATAGCTTTTATCTGGCGTATGGTGCGAAAAATATGTCTGATGATGCTCGTTTAGTGCAGCGGCAGGCGTTCGCTGGCTTGTTGTGGAGTAAGCAGTTCTACTATTATGATGTCGATATGTGGCTGAACGGGGATCCGTTAGGACCGCCACCTCCTGAGTCACACAAGCAAGGTCGAAATGCTGAGTGGCGGCATCTTAATAATGCTGATATCATCTCGATGCCTGATACCTGGGAATACCCGTGGTATGCAGCGTGGGACCTGGCGTTCCACTGCATTCCGCTGGCACTGGTCGACCCCGATTTCGCCAAAAAGCAGCTCATCCTGCTCCTACGTGAATGGTATATGCATCCAAACGGTCAACTTCCAGCCTATGAGTGGGCGTTCAGTGACGTAAACCCACCCGTCCACGCCTGGGCCGCATGGCGTGTGTATAAAATTGAGAAACGCACAACCGGCAAAGCTGATCGCGACTTCCTTGAGCGCATATTTCACAAGTTACTGCTGAACTTTACCTGGTGGGTAAATCGTAAAGACAGTGAAGGACACAATGTCTTTCAAGGCGGCTTTCTGGGATTGGATAATATCGGGGTCTTCGACCGCAGCGCGCCATTGCCAACTGGTGGTCATCTTGAACAAGCAGATGGGACTGCATGGATGGGGATGTACTGCTTGAATATGCTCATGATTGCTCTGGAATTAGCCCGTGAAAACCGAGCGTACGAGGATGTTGCTACCAAGTTCTTCGAGCACTTCCTTTATATTGCAGGTGCACTTAATAACATTGGTGGAGAAGGTATCTCGTTATGGGACGAAGAAGACCAGTTTTTCTATGATGTGTTGCATATGCCAGATGATTCCCATATTCCATTGAAAGTTCGTTCACTCGTGGCGTTTATTCCGCTCTTAGCGGTGGAGACCATTGAACCTGATGTGCTGGAGGCATTGCCAGATTTCAAAATGCGTTTAGAATGGTTCCTCGAGCATCGTCCGAACCTGGCAAAACTTGTATCTCGCTGGCACGAACCCGGAATGAAGGATCGTCACCTGCTGGCATTGGTACGTGGTCATCGTATGAAGCGCCTGCTCAAGCGTATGCTCGATCCTGAAGAATTTTTGAGCGACTACGGTATCCGTGCGATAAGCAAATACCATGCTGAACATCCTTATGACTATCGTACGCATGGCATGGACTACGTCGTTACATACGAACCAGGCGAGTCAAGCACTGGACTTTTCGGCGGGAATTCTAACTGGCGAGGTCCCATCTGGTTCCCCATCAACTTCCTACTCATCGAGACGCTGCAGAAGTTTCACCACTACTATGGCGACGATTTCTTGGTAGAGTGTCCCACCGGGTCGGACCAGAAGCTCACACTCTGGCAGATCGCTGATCAGCTCTCCTGTAGACTTACGCACATCTTTTTGCGTGCAGATGACGGACGCCGTCCGGTCTTCGGAGCGATCGAGACTTTTCAGTCCAATCCACACTGGAATGACAACCTGTTGTTCTACGAGTATTTCCATGGCGATACCGGTCGGGGCGTCGGTGCAAGTCACCAGACGGGTTGGACAGCCCTGGTGGCTAAGCTGTTGGAGCAGACCGGGGGAAGGTAGGACGCTATCACTCGTTTTCTTCTGGCACATCTTTGCGTGTGGCTGTCACATAGGCGACAAAAAAGATGATCAAGATCGTCAAGACCAGGGATACTTTCTCATCACCTAGCCCAAGACCACCCAGGTACGGCTTGGCAAACCAGTCTGCGAATGAGGCGCCAAGGGGCCTCGTCATGATGTAGGCAAACCAGAAAGCAAAAATCTCGTCTAAACCAAACAGCCGATAGCCCAGCGCCGGGATAGCAAACAAGATAGCAAACAGCACACCGGAAGCGAAGTATCCCAAACCGAGGGTTGCGGCTGTCATGTCACCTGCAGCGGTTCCGAGAGCAAAGGTCGCCAGGATAGCAGCCCAGTAAAACAACTCGCGGCGAGGAGTATTGATACTATGGATGGAGAGCGTTTTCTCACTTGCATACCAGATACCGAAGATAATAGCCAGCGTGATGGCAAAAAACACGGTTGAGACAAGATAGGGAATATGCAATACAATGTGTGTGACGTCGGCAGCCATCGTACCAAAAATAGCAACCATGGTGACTGCTAACCAGTAGACCCAGGGCACATAACGTCGTGACAGAAGCTGGAGAACAAGCGAGGCAAGAAGGCCGACGCCTCCGAGAATGACCGCGATATAGGGGTTGATGTGATACACCAGGTAGTCGGATGATGACTCGCCCAACGCTGTCGTCAACAATTTAATGATCCAGAAGTAGATGGTGACTTCCGGAACCTTTCTCAAGGCTTGCCGTACGAGTTGCATGGGTTGGGTTTGTTGAGTGCTTATACTCATGTGCTACTTCTCCCGTGATGGACATTTAGATGAAGTGAATCTTGTTGAACCTTCTGGAACGTACAAGAGTATAATGTGCAAATATGAGTCACATTTGTGACAGTTTATCATCATCTCCCAACAAATGGAAGCGTGAGATATACCGCTATTTGGGTCATGCTGCAATTATGTTTCCCCTCAGATTGATATTTATTTTCTCTATATGATAACGGGCAACAATGTAGGACACGTTCAAAGGCGATCATCAGTGTGACTTATCTGCTAGTCCGTGGATGTATCTTTATGAACGACCTTATTGGCTTCTTGATACTCAGTTTGATAAAGAGCGCGCTCTGATATCATGACTCCAACTCCTCCACGTCAAGACCAGTTTTCGATACTTTTCGTTCTCTTCCTTTTCAAGGATGGCGGATATGTTACCGACTTGCCTCCATATCCGCCATCTTTCCGCCACCTATCCGCCAATATATTGGACATCTTCTTCTCGATCCACCCATCATTCTCTCTGAAGGAGTCTACATCTGTGCCATGGAAACGGCTTGCCTGCTATAGTCATGATGACCGTAAACTCGGCATTATGTGTGATCGTTTCGGACATTTCATCGGACATTTCATCGGACATCCCCTATGAGAAGCCTGTTGCTTCTGCTACAATTATGCTACTTGAGATAATGCTACAGTGTAACGGAGGCGTTATGGTGAAGCTGAGTGAGACGGAACTCAAAATGCTTGTTAAGGGAGGAGAGACAAATACCGTTGAGCTAAAATTAGCAGCTCCTCGAGCAGTTGATTTAGCGGAGAGGCTCTGTGGGATGGCTAATGCGAAAGGGGGGATCGTGATTATTGGTGTTGAAGACTCTTCTCATAAGGTTGTGGGTGTGCCTGATGAGCGTATCGGAGAAACCATGGATGTCATTTTACGAGCTGCCCGGCAGGTGATGAAGCCTGAACTCATGCTAGACCCTCCTGAGCCCGAAGTCTATGTATTGGCCGGTAAAAAGCTGCTTGTTGTGACAGTACCATCAACAGATGGTCCAGTGTATCAAGCGGGAGGCATTTTTTGGATACGGCAGGGGACATAAACCAGGGCGTTAAGTATGGTAGAACTGTCAGAAATGATCTACGATCGAGGACTGCGTGATTGGGAGCTTGAACCTGTTTATAACGCGACCATGGAAGATATTGATATGGCAAAGGTTCAAGCTTTCATAGCACGACGCTCGTCTTCAGGTCAGTAGTCAGGTCGTTTCAAGAATGTCGAGCAGGTGTTGATTGGTATGCGCTGTGCTGTAGAGGTGAGTGGTGGGACAATCGTTCCTACGAATACCGGCATGCTTTTCTTCGGGTATAGCCCACAGGACCATATCCCTCAAAGTGAAGTGGTATGTGTGTTGTTTCGAGAAACTGTTGGGGTCAGCCGCTATGCTGATCGAAAAAAATGTGACGGGGACCCTCCAGGATTTAGTAGATGGCACCGAGGCGTTTCTGAATCGGTACATCGCTGTAGGAGCGCGCATCGAAGGATGGAAGCGCATTGACATCCCCGAATATTCCATCGAGGTGTTGCGTGAGGCTGTCATTAATGCAGTAGTTCACCGCGATTATAGCAGGCGCGGGGAG
>Ga0209048_10000862_pt1 | contig 32329 bp, 28 predicted proteins | sample FrelakmetCRP12CR_FD_187146 | JGI IMG/M metagenome (GOLD analysis project Ga0209048, IMG submission 187146) | Freshwater lake sediment microbial communities from the University of Notre Dame, USA, for methane emissions studies - CRP12 CR (SPAdes)... | ecosystem: Environmental > Aquatic >...
CTCCTTGTTAGCCGGATCCGCGTCCACGCCGACCATTACCTGAGCCCACTTGGCGTCGCGATAACACCACGGCGTGGCGTCATTCTTGACGCGACCTGCCGCGCCATCGATCGGATACAGGTGCATCGTCGACTGCCAGGTCGGCATCTGAGGACCGTACTTGACGTGGAGCTCAATCGCCTGGTCGCTGAGCTCGCGCACGAAGTCCGCCTTCCAGTACCAAAGAAGGCCCGGAGGAAAGATGGGGTCGAACATCCCCTGCAATGCCGGGTGCGGAATCGGCCCGACAAAATCGAGGATCGGCTTCTTGAACGCGCGGATGGGCTTGAACACTTTCTCGGCCTGCTTGGCCGGCCCGCTGTAGCACCACACGATGCCACACACCTTCTTGTTGTGCAGCGCCTCGGGAAATGGCGGCCCAGGCGGGACCGTCAGGAACGCGAAGAAGCCCGTCAGCGCGTTGGGCGCCTTGGTGATGAAGCCGCGATACCAGCGCAGTATCTCAGCAGCGTCTTCGAGCGCCCAGAACATGGGGCCGGCGTAGTCGGTATGGACCGGATGCGCCTTGAACAGAAATGACGTGACGACGCCGAAGTTACCGCCACCCCCGCGCACGGCCCAAAACAGGTCCGCGTGTTTCTTGGCGTCGGCCGTGACGAACCGCCCGTCAGCCAGCACCACGTCGACGGCTAGCAGGTTGTCAATCGTCAGACCGCACTGGCGCGTTAGATGCCCAATGCCGCCACCGAGTGTGAGGCCACCCACACCGGTCGTTGCAATTATGCCGGCCGGCACCGCGAGGCCGAAGGCATGGGTCGCGTGATCGACCTCACCCCATGTCGACCCACCACCGCAGAGCACGGTTTTCTTCGCGGGGTCTACGCGCACGTAGTTGATACGCGACAAGTCAATGACCAAGCCGTCATCGCAGACACCCAGGCCGCCCGCGTTGTGCCCGCCGCCGCGAACCGCGACAAGCAGATTCTGCTCGCGGCCGAATGTCACGGCCGCGATGACGTCGGCAACGTCGACGCATTTCGCGATCAGCCGCGGGCGGCGATCGATCATCGCGTTGTAAACCTTCCGAGCGGCGTCATAACCCTCATCACCGGGCTGGATGAGTTCTCCGCGCAAACCGGCTTTGAAGCTTGTAATGGCAGCTGCGTTGAGCATGATGCCTCCGGTGAGAAGCAACTAGGGGGTACAAAGCATACGCCGCCCGCTGAGCGGATCAAAGGGTGGTTCCGATCGCCTCGTCGACGGCCGCTTACCGGAAGATTCCACCGCGACAGCGACCGGCTGCTGCTGGCCGAACTGAGCCATGGGCCCTCAAGCTGTAAGAGATTGAGGTGTACTGCAAACGGACGATGAGTTCGAAAAGCCTGATCAATCCGAACAAGGGTATCACCGCGTAGAGTGCATCCGTGGTCTGAGCGTGACCCGGGGTGTCGGTGAGCGGAGCCGCGCGGTGGCCCGCCGCGCGGGCGAAACCGCGCTTGGCACGGCCCGAGTCCTGTTGCATCCTATCGGTCGATTTCAACCGCGCAGCCCCAGGAGGAGAAGTCATGGACGAATCGAGAAGGGGTTTCATTGCGTTGAGTGCAACGCTCGCCGCCAGCGCTGTGCTGCCGGGCGAGACGCGGGCGGCCGATGCGCCCGGGGCCACGGTGTCGCAGAATCTCACGGCGACCACGGACCTGCGCCTGGCGACATTTTCCATGTCGGGCGAGCCCGCGCTGCGCACGGGTGTGGTGCTCGATGACGGACGCGTCATCGACCTCGGGCGCGAGGCGAAGCGGAGGGGCGTGACCCTTGGCTTCGATCCGGCGAGCATGATCTCGCTCATCGCGGACGGGGACACCGCGCTGCAGCAGGTGCGCGCGCTTGCGCAGGGGTCTGACGGAGAATATCCGAGACTCGCGGACGTGAACTTCGCGGCGCCGATCCCCGTGCCACAACGCAATATCTACGCCGTCGGCTGGAACTACCTCGAGCACTTCGAAGAAGGCAAGGCGATGCGCGACCCGAACCAGAAGTACCCGGAGCACCCCGTGTTCTTCTCCAAGGCGCAGCATTGCATGAACGGACCCTTCGCGCCCATACCCTTCGACCCGAAGGTGTCGACGATGATCGACTGGGAAGGCGAACTCGCCGTGATCATCGGCCGGCGCGGCCGCAATATTCCCGAATCGAGCGCGATGGATTACGTGCTCGGCTTCGCAGTGATCAACGACACGACCGCGCGTGACCTGCAGCAAACGCGTCACGGTGGACAGTGGTTCAAGGGCAAGAGCCTGGATGGGCACGGCCCGATGGGCCCGTGGATCGTGACGCGCGGCGCCATCAACCACGACAATCTCAAGCTTCAGACGCGCGTCAATGGGGTGGTGAGGCAGAATGCCAACACCGGCCAAATGTTCTTCAAGGTGCCGACCATCCTCGCCGAGCTGTCGATGGGGCTGACGCTCGAACCGGGTGACGTTATCGCGACCGGGACGCCGCCCGGGGTGGGTCACGGGATGAAGCCGCCGATGTACTTGAAGCCCGGCGATATCATGGAAACCGAGATCAGCGGGATCGGCGTGATCAGGAACGAGATAAAGGCCGTCTAGGCGCCGCCCCGGGAAGAGGGTGAGCGCGCCCGTTGTCCGGGCCGCCCGCCTCCGGCTTTGACGCTCGCGGCGATTTCGCGCTAGATTGCCGGGGGTTTCGCGCCGTTCGCCGTTCCGAGGGGGGCGGACACGCCGTTCCGCAACCTCTTTCCCGAGCCGAGGCAGACCAGATGCGCAAGTCCCCGTTCCGCCATGCCGTCGCCGCCGGCGTCATCGCCGTCGCCTCCGCGGCAACCGTGCTCGCGCCGCAGGCATCGGCGCAGGAACTGAAGATTGCGGTGGCCGCCGACATCACGTCGATGGACCCGCACTTCTTCAACCTGTTCCCGAACAACAACATGGCCGAGCACATCTTCGACAAGCTCGTCCAGATGGACCCGGACTCGAAGATGATCCCGGGGATCGCGACGTCGTGGAAGGTGGTCGATCCCACGACGTGGGAATTCAAGCTGCGCAAGGGGGTGAAGTTCCACGACGGCAGCGAGCTGACCGCCGAGGACGTCGCGTTCTCGATCGACCGCGTCGCGCAGATCCCGAACAGCCCCGGCCCGTTCGTCGCCTACACCAAGGCGATCATCGGCAAGCAGATCGTCGACCCGTACACGATCCGCTTCAAGTACGCGGCGCCGTATCCGCTGGCGCCGAACGACCTGTCGACGATCTACATCGTCTCCAAGAAGGCCGCGGCGGTGGCGACGACCGAGGACTTCAATACCGGCAAGGCGACGGTCGGCAGCGGCCGCTTCAGGTTCGTCAAGTACGTCTCGGGCGACCACGTCGAGCTCGTGCGCAACGACGGCTACTGGGGCGAGAAGCCGCCATGGGACAGGGTGACGTTCAAGATCATCAAGAACGAGTCGGCGCGCGTCGCCGCGCTGCTGTCGGGCGACGTGGACGCGATCGAGCAGCCGCCGACGGCCGACCTCGTGCGCATCAAGGGCGACCCGAAGTTCACGGTGACGTCGAAGATCTCGCACCGCGTCATCTACTTCAACTTCGACCACCTGCAGCGCGTCAGCCCGTTCGTCACCGACAAGGCGGGCAAGCCGCTCGACAGGAATCCCCTGCTGGACCTGCGCGTGCGCCGCGCGATCTCCAAGGCGATCAACCGCCAGGCCATCGCCGACCGGGTGATGGAAGGGCAGGCGATCCCCTCCGGCCAGCTGGTGTCGGAGAAGCTGTTCGGTCACGTGCCGGGCCTCAGGGCCGACACCTACGATGTCGAGGGCGGGAAGAAGCTGCTCGCGGAGGCCGGCTATCCGGACGGGTTCAACATCACGATCCACGGCCCCTCCGGGCGGTACGTCAACGACGAGAAGATCGTCCAGGCGGTGGCGCAGATGCTGTCGCGCATCGGCATCACGGCCAAGGTCGAGACCGCGCCGATGGGGCCGTATTCGGCGCGCGCGGCGAAGCAGGAGTTCAGCTTCCACATGGTCGGCTGGGGCGCATCGACCGGCGAAGCCTCGAGCCCGCTGCGCTCGCTCCTGGCGACGTTCAACCGCGACAAGGGTCTCGGCGCGGTGAACTGGGGCCGCTACAGCAACGTCAAGGTCGACTACCTGATCGAGCAGGCGCTGCAGCAGGTCGACGACGAGAACCGGAGCGTCATGCTGCAGAATGCGACGAAGCTGGCGATGGAGGACCTCGGCATCATGCCGATCCATTTCCAGTTCACGATCTGGGCGACCAAGAAGAACATCACGTACACGGCGCGTACGGACGAGTACACGCTGGCGTACCTGTTCAAGCCGGTGAAGTGACTCCGGGGCGGGGCGCGCGATCCCCGCTCCCGGGCCCGCCGGCAGCCGCTGCGGCCACAGGTGGTCGCCTGCGGTAGACTCTCCCGCAAGGCGGCGTTGCCCGGCCCCGTGCCGCCGGGAGCGCCCCCCGCAAGCGCGGCTCGATGCGCGCGCGCCCTCCTCCGAATCGTCCGGCAGACCCGTCATGCTCATCTTCATCATCCGCCGCAGCCTCCAGAGCGTCGTCGTGTTGTTCGCGATGTCGCTCCTGGTATTCGTCGGCGTCTACGCGGTCGGCAACCCGATCGACATCCTGATCAGCCCGCAGGCCGACCAGATCGACCGCGAGCGCGCGATTGCCGCGCTCGGGCTCGACCAGCCGTTCTGGGCGCAGTACTGGAGCTTCCTCACCGGCGTCATGCACGGCGATCTCGGGCGCTCCTTCGTGCACAGCACACCGGCGCTCGGGCTGATCCTCGAGCGCATGCCGGCAACGATGGAGCTCGCGCTGACGGCGATGCTGATCGCGATCGTGGTCGGGATCCCGCTCGGGCTGTGGGCCGGATTGAAGCCGGACGGCTTCGCGGGCCGCACGATCATGGCGGGCTCGATCCTCGGCTTTTCGCTGCCGACGTTCTGGGTCGGCCTGATGCTGATCATGGTGTTCTCGGTGATGCTGGGATGGCTGCCGTCGAACGGGCGCGGGCCCACGACGCTGCTGCTGGGCGTGGTCCCGGTCTCGTTCCTCTCCATCGACGGCCTGAAGCACCTGATCATGCCCGCAACCAACCTCGCGCTCTTCAACGTGGCGCTCCTCATTCGCCTCACGCGCGCCGGCGCCCACGAGGCGCTGCTGCAGGATTACGTGAAGTTCGCGCGCGCGAAAGGCCTCTCGAACGCGCGGGTGATCGGGGTGCACGTGCTGCGCAACATCCTGATCCCGATCGTCACCGTGATCGGGCTGCAGTTCGGCGCGCTGATCGCGTTCGCGATCGTCACGGAGAGCGTGTTCGCGTGGCCCGGCATGGGGAAGCTCCTGATCGACTCGATCGGCGTGCTCGATCGCCCGGTCATCGTCGCCTACCTGCTGATGATCGTGACGTTCTTCATCGTGATCAACCTGATCGTCGACGTGCTGTATTCGGCGCTCGATCCGCGGGTGCGGCTCGCGGAAGCGAAGAGCTAGCGCGTTGACGACGTCCCGGACGCATCGATGAGCGCCCCCACCGCGTCCCCCGCGCCGACCGGAGCCGCCGCCGCGCGCGGGGTCGAAACGCCGTTCGCGCGGATCGTCCGCGACTTCTGCGCGAATCCGGTCGCCGTGTTCGGCCTCGCGCTCTTCGCGCTGATCGTGCTCGCGGCGATCTTCGCGCCGCTGATCTCGCCGCAGAATCCGTACGATCTCGCGCAGCTCGACGTGATGGACAGCCGGCTTCCGCCGGGTTCGCTGTCCCCGTCCGGAGGAACCTACTGGCTCGGCACCGACGACCAGGGCCGCGACATGCTCTCGGCGATCTTCTACGGGCTTCGCATCAGCCTCGGCGTCGGCGTCATCTCGACGGTCGTCGCGCTCGCGATCGGCCTCGCGATGGGGCTGCCCGCCGCGTACATCGGCGGCCGCGCGGAGACGCTGATCATGCGCATCGTCGACATCCAGCTGTCGTTCCCGGCCATCCTGATCGCGCTGATCCTGATCGCCGTGCTTGGCCAGGGCACCGGCAAGGTCATCGTCGCGCTGATCACGGTGCAGTGGGCGTATTACGCGCGGACGGTGCGCAGCGCGGCCCTCGTCGAGAAGCGCAAGGAGTACGTCGAGGCCGCGCATTGCCTCGCGCTGTCGCCGGCGCGCGTCGTCTTCCGGCACCTGCTGCCGAACTGTCTCCCGCCGATGATCGTCGTGGCCACGGTCCAGGTGGCGGCCGCGATCACGCTCGAGGCCACGCTTTCCTTCCTCGGCCTCGGGCTGCCGATAACCGAGCCGTCGCTGGGCCTGCTGATCGCCAACGGCTACCAGTACCTGCTGTCCGGCAAGTACTGGATCAGCTTCTTTCCCGGCATCGCGCTGCTGTGCACGATCGTCAGCATCAACCTGGTTGCGGACCAGCTGCGGGACGTGCTGAACCCGCGGCTACAGCGATGAGCGCGCCGCGATGACGCCGCTGCTCGAGGTCGAGGGGCTGCGCACGCACTTCTTCACGCGGGCAGGCGTGGTGAGGGCGGTCGACGACGTCTCCTTCACCGTGCGCAAGGGGGAGGTGCTCGGGCTCGTGGGCGAGTCGGGATCGGGCAAATCGATGACCGGCTATTCGATCATGGGTCTGGTCGAGCCGCCCGGCCGGATCGTCGACGGGACGATCCGCCTCGACGGCCGCGACCTGCGCGCTCTTCCGGCGGAAGCGCTGCGGCAGCTTCGCGGCAACCGAATCGCGATGATCTTCCAGGACCCGATGATGACGCTCAATCCGGTCCTGTCCGTTGCCGTGCAGATGGTCGAGACGATCCTGGCGCACGAGAAGGTGTCGCGCGGCGCGGCGCTCGCGCGTGCGCGCGCCGCGCTGGTGAAGGTCGGAATCCCGTCGCCGGACGAACGGCTGAAGGCCTACCCGCACCAGTTCTCGGGCGGGATGCGGCAGCGCGTCGCGATCGCGATCGCGTTGCTCAACAACCCGGACCTCATCATCGCGGACGAGCCGACGACCGCGCTCGACGTGACGATCCAGGGCCAGATCCTGTTCGAGATGCAGAAGCTGACGCGCGAGACGGGCGCGGCGATGATCTGGATCACGCACGATCTTTCCGTCATCGCCGGCCTCGCCGACAGGGTCTGCGTGATGTACGCCGGCAGGATCGTCGAGCACGGCACGACGTTCGACGTCCTCACGCACCCGTGGCATCCATACACGCAGGGGCTGCTCGACTCGGTGCCCTCCCGCAGTGCCCGGGGCGCGCGGCTGAAGCAGATTCCGGGGATGGCCCCGTCGGTGCTCGAGCTCGCGCCGGGGTGCGCGTTCCGCGAACGCTGCATTCATGCGAGCGGCGAGTGCGCGATCGATCCCGTGATGCGGGACCTCGACGTCGAAGGACGCGGCGTGCGCTGCTTCCACCCCCTCGTTGCCGAGACGGCCGCCTAGACGGAACGCCGATGGCCGTCACCTCCCCGACGCCGGTACCGCGGTCTCCCGTACCGGACGACCTCGAGCGCGCCATGGAAGCCGCGATCCGCGCGCAGGACGAGCGGCGGCTGCCGGACGCTGCGGCTCTGTTCGAAGGCGTGCTGCGTGTCCAGCCGGATCACCACGACGCGCTCTGCCGGTACGCGATGCTGGCGCTCGCGACGGGGCGGGCGGACGCGGCGCTGTGGCTGGCGGAGCGTGCGTGCGCCGCGCATCCGGAATCGGCGCTCGCGCACAATCTCGCGGGTGTCGCGTGCCGGCAGAACGGCCGGCTCGCCGACGCCATTGCCCGGCTGCGTCGCGCAGTGGAGATCGACCCCGGTTTCTTCGACGGGCAGGTCAACCTCGGCAACGCGCTGGTCGACGCCGGCGACCTGCAGGCGGCGCTGCCGTGCTACCGGAAGGCGATCGCGCTCGATCCCCGCGCGGCGTCCGCCCACAACAACCTGGGCAACCTGTATCGCGAAATGCGTCGGCCGGCCGCGGCGATGGCCGAGTACCGGACGGCCATCGAGCTCGACCCGGCGAGCGCCAGCGCGCATGCGAATCTCGGCAACATTCTCAAGGATCTGGGCGACATCGAAGCGGCGGTCGCCGCGATCCGGCGTTCGCTGGCACTCTCGCCGAACGTGCCGGACGTGTGGAGCAATCTGCTGCTGACGCTGAACTGCCTCGACCGCATCTCGCCTGAAGCAATCGCCGCCGAGCACAGGGCCTTCGGCGCGCATTTCGCGCGGCTCTTGCCACCGCTGCCGCCTGCGGCACTGCCCCGCCGGCCCGGGCGGCTGCGCGTCGGCTACGTCAGCGCGGACTTTCGGGGGCACGTCGTGGCGACGTTCTTCCTTCCACTGCTCGAGGCCCACGACACCCGCGAGTTCGAGGTGTTCTGCTACTACAACCAGCCGCGCGGCGACGATGTAACCGGGCGCATTCGCGCGCGTGCCGAGCATTTCGTGCCCGTGAGCGGCCTCGACGATCGCCGGCTCGCGGAGCGAATCCGGCGTGACGGCATCGATATCCTGATCGACCTCGGCGGGCACACCGCCGGCAATCGCCTGCCGCTGTTCTTTCTGCGGCCGGCGCCGGTGCAGGCGACCTGGCTCGGATACCTCGGGGGCACCGGGGTTCCGACCATCGACTGGCGACTTACCGACGTTCATGCCGATCCGGCGAGCGCGGTAGATGCGTCCGGGCTCGAGCGGCCATGGCGCCTGCCGCGGACCATGTGGTGCTACCGGCCCTATGCGAATGCTCCGGACGTCGTGCCGCCGCCCGCTGTTAACGCAAGGGCCACCACCTTCGCGTGCCTCAACAATCCGGGCAAGGTGTCGCCGACGGTGCTCGCGGCGTGGAGCGAAATCCTGAGGGCGGTCCCCGAATCGCGGCTCATCCTCCTCACCTCGCCCGAGCACGACCGCGTCGACGGGCTGCGCCGGTCTTTCGACGACAGCGGCATCGCGTCGGCCCGCATCGAGTTTGTCGCGCGCATGCCGCTCGCCGATTACCTCGCCCTGTACGGTCGCGCCGACGTCGCGCTCGACACGTTTCCGTACACCGGTGGCGCGACGACCTGCGACGCCGCATGGATGGGGGTGCCGACCGTGACGCTTGCGGGCAACCGTCCGTTCGCGCGCAGCGGCGCCTCGATCCTCGCCAATCTGGATCTCGCGGACCACGTGGCCGCGGATCCGGGCCAGTACGTCGCGGCTGCGATCGGCCTGGCGCGCGACCGGCCGCGTCTGGCGCGGCTGCGCGCAGAGTTGCGGCCGCGGATGCGGGCGTCGGCACTCACCGACGCGCCCCGGTTCGCCCGCGAATTCGAAGCCGCGCTGCGGGCGATGGTGGAGCAGGGGGCCGCGACAGCTTCGGCGGGAGCGGCCGCATGACGCCGGCGCCATCGGCGCTCGTGCCGCTGATCGAATTGCGCGGCGTCGCCAAGCGCTTCGTGAAGAGCCTCGACATGGCGGCGAAGATCGGCAACGTCTTCGGTGCGGGGGCCCGCGAGGAAGTCGTGCGTGCCGTCGACCGCGTGGACCTCGCCATCGGTGCCGGGGAGGTCGTCGGACTGGTGGGCGAGTCGGGCTGCGGCAAGTCGACGCTCGGACGGCTCGCCGTCGGGCTGCTGGCGCCGACCGAGGGCGAACGCTTCTGGCGCGGGAAGCCGCTCGCGGATGCGGCACCGGCGGCCGCGCGGCGGCAGCAGCTCAGGATGCAGATGATCTTCCAGGACCCGTACGCGTCGCTCAACCCGCGGATGCGCGTCGTCGACATCGTCGGCGAGGCTCCCGTAGCGCATCGCCTGATCCCCCCCGACGCGCGGCGGGAATACGTCGGGCTCCAGCTCAACCGCGTCGGCCTCGACCCCACGCTGATGCGGCGGTTCCCGCACCAGTTCTCAGGCGGGCAGCGTGCCCGCATCGGAATCGCCCGCGCCCTGGCGGTGAAGCCCGAGTTCCTGGTCTGCGACGAGTCGATTGCCGCGCTCGACGTGTCGATTCAGGCGCAGGTGCTCAACCTGTTCATGGATCTCAAGGCGGCGCTGAACCTCACGTACCTCTTCATCAGCCACGATCTCGGCGTGGTCGAGCACATCAGCGACCGCGTCGTGATCATGTACCTGGGCCGCGTCGTGGAGTCCGGCCCGACCCCCGACCTGTTCGCCGCGCCGAATCATCCGTACACGAAGGCCCTTCTGGCCGAGGTGGGCAAGGTCGAGCCGGTGAAGCGCCGGTTCGTGCCGATCGAGGGCGAGATCCCGTCGCCGCTCGCGCCGCCGCCGGGCTGCCATTTCCACCCGCGCTGTCCGCATGCGATGGCCAGGTGCCGGGATGCCGCGCCGGCGCTCGAGGAAATCGCGCCGGCGCGCTGGTCGGCCTGTCATCTGAACGACACAGGCGCGCCATGACCGTACCCGCGTTCGTCCGTCATCTGCCGGTGGGGGACGCGCTGCCGCTCGTCCTCGATTCCCCGCACTCCGGCGAGCACTATCCGGAGGATTTCGACCACGCGCCGCCGCGCGCCGTGGTGCGCCGCGCCGAAGACACACACGTCGCGCGCCTCTACGCCGGCGCCACGCGGTTCGGCGCAACGCTGATCGAGGCGACGTTTCCGCGCGCGTACGTCGACGCGAACCGCAGCCTCGCCGACATCGACCCGGCACTGCTCGCGGATGCCTGGCCGGTTCCGGTCGCACCCTCGCGCAAGACCGAACAGGGAATCGGCCTCGTGTGGCGGATCGCCCGCGGCGGTTCGCCGATGTACGACCGGAAGCTGACGGCGGCCGAGGTGCAGCGGCGCATCGACCGCTGGTATGCCCCCTACCATGCCGCGGTCGACGCGGAAACCGACGCGCTGCACGGCGCATTCGGCGGCGTCTGGCACATCAACTGCCATTCGATGCCGGCCGTCGGCGACGCGAACGCCGACGACCCCGGCCGCGCGCGCGCCGATTTCGTGCTGGGCGACCGCGACGGGACCACCTGTGCGCCCGAATTCACCGCCCTCGTGGCGGACACCGTGTCCCGCCTCGGGTATTCGGTCTCGGTCAACGATCCCTACAAGGGTGTCGAGCTCGTGAAGCGCCACGGCCGGCCGGCGGCGGGCCGCCACAGCCTGCAGATCGAGCTGAACCGCCGGCTGTACATGGACGAGGCGACGCTCGCGCCGAACGCCGGCTACGCGGAGCTCGAGGCGGACCTGGGGCGACTGATCGAAGCCGTCGCAGGCTTCGTGCGGCAACGCATTCGTCCGACCGCTTGACCGCTTCCGGGGCCGCTGCCAAACTCCGCTCGCACTGCCGGACGGCCCGCTGCCCGTCGCGGCAGCACCAGAAGATCCCACGCAGCATTCCAGGAGGAGCCATGGTACGACTTTCGCGGGCAATCGCGCGCGCCGTCGCGTTCGGCGCACTGTTGTTCGGACTTGTCGCGCAAGCGGCCTATCCCGAACGCCCGATCACCCTGATCGTCCCCTGGGCCGCCGGCGGCGGCACCGACGCCACGGCGCGGATCATCGGCACGCTGCTCGAAAAGGAGCTGGGGCAGCCGGTCAACGTCGTCAACCGCACGGGCGGCAGCGGCGTCGTCGGCCACTCGGCGATCGCGTCCTCGCCCGCGGACGGCTACACGATCGGCCTGATCACCGTCGAGATCGGCATGATGCACTGGCAGGGTCTCACCGAGCTCAGCGGCGCATCGTACACGCCGATCGGGCTCGTGAACTTCGATCCGGCGGGCGTGCAGGTCGCCGCCGACTCGCCGTACAAGTCGGTCAACGAGCTGGTCGCGGCGATCAAGGCGAGCCCGGGCAAATTCAAGGCCTCGGGGACGGGGCAGGGCGGCATCTGGCATCTCGCGATCGCGGGCATGCTCCAGGATCTCAAGGTCGACCCGGCGAGCGTCCCGTGGGTGCCGTCGAACGGCGCGGCGCCGGGATTGCAGGACCTGGTCGCCGGCGGCGTGCAGATCGCGCCGGTGTCGCTGCCCGAGGCGCGCTCGTTGATCGACGCCGGCAAGGTGAAGAGCCTCGCGGTGATGGCCGAGGCGCCGGCCGGGCTGTACCCGAACGTGCCGACGCTGAAGGCGGCGACCGGCAGCAACTGGACGATGGGCGCGTGGCGCGGCATCGCCGCACCGAAGAACCTGCCGCCCGAGGCGCGCGACAAGCTCGCCGCCGCGATCAGGAAGATCGCCGCGAGCAAGGAATACGTCGACTTCATGGCGCAGCGCGGCTTTGGTGTGATCTACCAGGGCCCAGAGGACTTCGCCAAGTACATGGCCAAGTCGGACGCCGATCTCGGCGCGACGATGAAGGCCGTCGGCATCGTCAAGTGACGCGGCTGTCCGGGCGCGACGGGCTTCACGCCGCCGCGCGCCGTGCTTCCGCGCCACCGCCGGGCGGACAGGGGCGGGGGGCCTTCAGGATCCGATGAAGCTCAACGACGCCGTCTGGGGCGCGCTGCTGATCTTTTTCAGCACGGCGGTGCTGATCCACGTGCAGCGCTTCCCGACCATTCCCGGCCAGAACGTCGGGCCCGCGCTCTTTCCCGGCGTGCTCGCGGTCGGCCTGGCGGTCTGCGCGGTGCTGCTGATCGTCAACGGCCTGGCCGCGCGGACGCACGGCAGGGAGCGCGCGCGCTGGGCCGAGCTCGACGGCTGGACGAAGTCGCGGCAACACGTCATTGCCTTCTTCGCGGTGGTCGGCGTCAACGTGTTCTATATCCTGCTCGTCGACGGCCTCGGCTTCATCCTCACCGGCGTCGTGTACCTGGCGACGCTGTTCACCGTGTTCGGCGTCCGGCTCCGCTGGGTCGTTCCCATCGCGCTGGGCGTGACGCTCGTCATCCACTACTCGTTCTACAAGCTCCTCAAGGTCCCGTTGCCGTGGGGCGTGCTGCAGGGGATCGCGTGGTAGCCGCGCGCCCGACGATCGAGGCCTCCGCGCGGGCCGGCGCCGCGGTGACAGCCGCAAGCGCGGGGGCTCAACAATGAATTCCGCCTGGCTTCAGGCCTTCGCGATGGTGTTCGACCCCTACAACATCGTCGTGATGCTGATCGCGTCGCTGTTCGGGCTCTTCGTCGGCGCCGTCCCCGGATTGACGGCGACGATGGCCACCGCGCTGCTGGTGCCCGTGACGTTCTTCATGGCGCCGATCCCGGCGATCGCCGCGATCGTCACCGCGACGGCGATGGCGATCTTCGCCGGCGACATCCCGGGCTGCCTGATGCGGATGCCGGGCACGCCGGCGTCCGCCGCGTACACCGACGAAGCGTATTCGATGACGAAGAAGGGCGAGGCGGAGATCGCGCTGGGTGCGGGCCTCGTGTTCTCCGCGGTCGGCGGGCTGTTCGGGACGGCGGTGCTGATCCTCGCGGCGCCGGCGCTCGCCGAGTTCGCGCTGAAGTTCAGCTCGTTCGAGTACTTCTGGCTCGTGCTGATGGGCCTCACCTGCGCCGTGTTCATGACCTCCGATCGTCCGCTGAAGGGCTTCGTGTCGCTGCTGCTCGGCCTCTTCGTCGCGTGCGTCGGGCTCGGCAATCCGGCCGGCTATCCGCGCTTCACGTTCGGCAGCGTCGAGCTGATGGGCGGCATCGGCATGATCCCGATGATGATCGGCATGTTCGCGATCTCCGAGATCATCCGCTTCGCCGTCGACACCAACCCGCCGATGAAGATCGTCGACAAGCCGATTGGCAACGTCTTCAAGGGCATGTGGGGCCTGACGAAGAAGTATCCGATGCAGATCCTGCGCGGCAGCGCGCTCGGCACGCTCGTCGGCGCATTGCCGGGCGCCGGTGCCGACATCGCGGCGTGGATGTCCTACGCGATCAGCAAGAAGATGTCGAAGGAGCCCGAGAAGTTCGGCACGGGCCACGTCGAAGGCATCGTCGAGAGCGGCTCCGCCAACAACAGCGCGCTCGCCGGCGCGTGGATACCGGCGCTCGTGTTCGGCATCCCCGGCGATTCGATCACGGCGATCGTGATCGGCGTGCTGTACATGAAGAACATGAACCCGGGGCCGTCGCTCTTCACGAACAACCCGCAGAACATCTACGCGGTCTACCTGCTGTTCATCATCGCCAACATCATCATGATTCCGCTCGGCTGGTGGTGCATCAAGGTGTCGAAGCAGATCCTGAAGGTTCCCCGGATCATGCTGATGCCGGTCATCATGCTGTTTTGCGTCGTCGGGTCGTTCGCGATCAACAACACGGCGTTCGACGTCACCGTGATGGTGGTGGCTGGCGTCGTCGCGTTCGTCCTCGAGGACAACGGCTTCCCGGTCGCGCCGGCGATCCTCGGCGTCGTCCTCGGCGGCATGCTCGAAGAGAATTTCATCACGTCGATGATCAAGTCGGACGGCAACCTGCTCGCTTTCGTCGACCGCCCGGTGGCCGCGACGCTGGGCGGTCTCACGCTCGCCGTCTGGTTCCTGCCACTCCTGATGCGCAGGCTCCGGCGTCTTGCCGGCGCCTGACGACGGGTACCCGCGCCGCCGCCGTCCCTGCGGGAATGCGCCAATCGCGGGCGCGCGTTGCCCGCCGTTCCCGCACTGCGGTATAATTTCGACGATTTGCGGCCGAATCCCCGATAGCGCAAACGCGCGGGGGCTGGGCGCCCGGCTGGAAGCGGAACTGTCATGCGCGGCACACTCGTCGTCGGCAACTGGAAGATGAACGGCGGGCTCGCGGCCAACGCGGCGCTGCTGTCCGCGCTCGTCGACGGCTGGCGGGCGGCGCCGGGGCGAAGGATCGCGCTGTGCGTGCCGTATCCGTACCTCGCGCAGGCGAACTCGGCGCTGGCGACGTCGACGATCGCGTGGGGCGCGCAGGATGTCAGCGAGCACGCGTCCGGCGCGTACACGGGCGAAGTGTCGGCCGGCATGCTCGCGGAATTCGGCTGCAGGTATGTAATCGTCGGTCATTCGGAACGCCGGCAGTTCTACGGCGACACGGATGCGGTTGTGGCGGCGAAAGCCGTGGCGGCGTTGGCGGCGGGACTGACGCCGATCGCCTGCGTCGGCGAAACGCTCGCGGAACGCGACGCGGGAGCGACGGTGGCGGTCGTGCGGCGGCAGCTGGACGCCGTGCTGGCGGCGGTGGGGGCGGATGCGTCGCTGCTCGTGGTCGCCTACGAGCCGGTCTGGGCGATCGGCACGGGGCGGACGGCGTCGCCGGATCAGGCGCAGGCGGTGCACGCGACGCTGCGCGCGCGGCTGACGCAGGCGGGGGCAGCGGACGTCGCGCTGCTGTATGGCGGAAGTGTGAAGGCGGACAACGCGCAGGCGCTGTTCGCGATGGCGGACATCGATGGCGGGCTGATTGGCGGCGCGTCGCTCAAGTCCGCCGAATTTTTGGCGATCGCGCGGGCGTGACGCGCGGCGCCGGAGTCGAAGATGAGCATACTCGAAACGGTTCTGCTGGTCCTGCACATGCTGGTCGCGGTGGCGATCTGCGGGTTCGTGCTGCTGCAGCACGGCAAGGGGGCCGACATGGGCGCGGCATTCGGCAGCGGCGCGTCGGGCAGCCTCTTCGGCGCCGCCGGCTCGGCCAACTTCCTGTCCCGCACGACGGCGGTGCTGGCCGCGGTGTTCTTCGCGTCGAGCCTGGGACTCACCTGGTTCGCGACCACCCATGGCGCTCCGTCGGGCTTGATGCAGAAGGGCGTGATGGAGAAGATGGCGCCGAACGCTTCCGACGTTCCGGCGGCACCGGGGGCGCTTCCCGGTGGCGTTCCGGCGCCGGGCGCGGATCCGACGAAGGCGCCGCTGGCGCCCGCGCCGGAGGGTTCGAAGTCGGGCGAAGTGCCGAAGTAGCAGCGAACGTGGGGTTGCATTCCGTTGTCGTAAGGCACGGGCGGTCCGGTTTTCCCGGCCTCTCCGCCCGACGCCGATCGCGGAGCGTCGATTCCCGCAATGCCGACGTGGTGAAATTGGTAGACACGCTGTCTTGAGGGGGCAGTGGCGTAAGCCGTGGGAGTTCGAGTCTCCCCGTCGGCACCAGATGTGCGGCGCTCCGTGCGCGGGGCGCGAATGACGGCGCGCCGGTTGGCGGCGGGTGCGGCGCGGCAGGGAATGACGTGCGTGCGGCTTGCCCCGCGGTCGACGGCGCGGGAACTTTCGCCGCATGCGCCGATCCGCGGGGCCGGCGCCCGCGGGCAACGAGGAGGAGGCCGCGCGCGGTTGCAGCTTCGCGTGCGGATCGATGGACATGCTGGAACAGTACTTTCCGATCCTGCTCTTCATCCTTGTCGGCCTCGCCGTCGGGGCGGTGCTCCTGACGGTCGGCACGCTCCTCTCCCCGGACCGCCCCGACGCGGAAAAGCTTTCTCCGTACGAGTGCGGCTTCGAGGCGTTCGAGGACGCGCGGATGAAATTCGACGTGCGCTACTACCTCGTCGCGATCCTGTTCATCCTGTTCGATCTCGAGATCGCGTTTCTTTTCCCGTGGGCGGTCGTGCTGCCCGAAATCGGGTTCTTCGGCTTCGCCGCGATGATGATCTTCCTCGCCGTGCTTGTCGTCGGGTTCGTCTACGAGTGGAAGAAGGGCGCGCTCGAGTGGGAGTAGCGACGTGAGCCTGGGAGCAGGGGCCCCGCGCAGCGGGGATGCGACCGGGGCGAATCGGCGCAGCCGCCGACTCGCTCCGGGGGCCCTGGCGCGGCCCGTCCATGGAGGCGGCAACGAAGGGGAGCCGGTCGGCCATGGCCATTGAAGGCGTGCTGGAGAAGGGCTTCGTCACGACGTCGCTCGACAGCGTCATCAACTGGGCGCGGAACGGGTCGATGTGGCCGATGTCGTTCGGCCTCGCCTGCTGCGCCGTCGAGATGATGCACGCCGGCGCGGCGCGCTACGACCTCGACCGCTTCGGCGTCGTCTTCCGGCCGAGCCCGCGCCAGTCCGACGTGATGATCGTGGCGGGCACGCTCTGCAACAAGATGGCGCCCGCGCTGCGCAAGGTCTACGACCAGATGGCCGAGCCGCGGTGGGTGATTTCGATGGGCTCGTGCGCGAACGGCGGCGGCTACTACCACTATTCGTACTCGGTGGTCCGCGGCTGCGACCGCATCGTTCCGGTCGACATCTATGTCCCCGGCTGTCCGCCGACCGCGGAGGCGCTGCTGTACGGCATCCTGCAGCTCCAGAACAAGATCTGGCGCACCAACACGATCGCGCGCTGATGGCCAAGAAACCGGATGCCCTGGCCGCTGCGCTGAAGGATGCGCTCGGCGACTCGCTGACGGGCGTGAGCGTGGCGCTGGGCGAGGTGACCGCCGTCGTTCCGCAGGACCGGCTGTCGGCCGCGCTCCGCGTCGTGCGCGACCGCCCGGAGCTGCGCTTCGAGATGCTCGTCGATCTCTGCGGCGTCGACTATTCGACGTACGGCGGGGATGGGCGCGACGGGCCCCGGTTCGCGGTGGTCTACCACCTGCTCTCGCTCGCGAACAACTGCCGGCTGCGCGTTCGCTGCCACGCGCCCGACGACGAGTTTCCTCTCGTTCCCAGCGCGGTCGATCTCTGGCCGTGCGCGAGCTGGTTCGAGCGGGAGGCCTTCGACCTCTTCGGCATCATGTTTCCAGGACATCCCGACCTGCGACGGATCCTGACCGATTACGGCTTCGTCGGTCACCCGTTCCGCAAGGACTTCCCGCTCTCCGGGCACGTCGAGATGCGCTACGACCCGGAGCAGGGCCGGGTCGTCTACCAGCCGGTGACGATCGAGCCGCGGGAAATAACGCCCCGGATCATCCGCGAGGACACCTACGCGACTGGCGAATGAGTCCGGAGCGCTCCGGCACCCGCGTATTCATCCATGGCCGAGATCCGCAACTACACGATGAACTTTGGGCCGCAGCATCCGGCCGCGCACGGCGTGCTGCGGCTGGTGCTCGAGCTCGACGGCGAGGTCATCCAGCGCGCCGACCCGCACATCGGCCTCCTCCACCGCGCGACCGAGAAGCTCGCCGAGCACAAGACGTACCTGCAGGCGCTGCCGTACATGGACCGCCTGGACTATGTGTCCATGATGTGCAACGAGCATGCCTACTGCCTGGCGATCGAGCGTCTGCTCGGGATCGAGGTGCCGCTGCGCGCGCAGTACATACGCGTGATGTTCGACGAGATCACCCGCATCCTCAATCACCTGCTCTGGATCGGCTCGCACTCGCTCGACGTCGGCGGGATGACGACCTTTCTGTACGCGTTCCGCGAGCGCGAGGACCTCTTCGACATGTACGAAGCCGTGTCGGGCGCGCGGATGCACGCGGCGTACTACCGACCGGGCGGCGTCTATCGCGACCTGCCGGACCGGATGCCGCAGTACGCGGCGCAGCGGACCCGCAACGCGCGGGCGTTGCGCGAAATGAACGGGAACCGGCAGGGAACGCTGCTCGACTTCATCGACGATTTCACGCGGCGCTTCCCCGGCAACGTCGACGATTACGAGACGCTGCTGACCGAGAACCGGATCTGGAAGCAGCGGACGGTCGGCATCGGCGTCGTCGCCCCGGACCGGGCGCTGGCGCTGGGGTTCACCGGGCCGATGCTGCGCGGATCGGGCGTGCCCTGGGACCTGCGCAGGAAGCAGCCCTACGAGGTCTACGACCGGCTTGCCTTCGAGATTCCCGTGGGCACCCGGGGCGACTGCTACGACCGCTACCTGGTCCGCGTGGAGGAGATGCGGCAGTCGAACCGGATCATCCGGCAGTGCGCCGACTGGCTGCGCGCGAACCCCGGACCCGTGATCGTCGACAACCACAAGGTGGCGGCGCCCTCGCGCGAAGGCATGAAGTCGCGGATGGAGGACCTGATCCACCACTTCAAGCTGTTCACCGAAGGCATGCACGTGCCGCCGGGCGAGACCTACGCGGCGGTCGAGCACCCGAAGGGCGAATTCGGCATCTACATCGTCTCGGACGGCGCCAACAAGCCGTACCGCGTCAAGATCCGCGCGCCGGGCTTCGTCCACCTCTCGGCGCTCGACGAGATGTCGCGCGGGCACATGATCGCGGATGCCGTCGCGATCATCGGCACGCTGGACATCGTCTTCGGCGAGATCGACCGCTGACGGACGCCCACTTGATAGCGAGCGAACACGTGAAGGGTCGTACGGGGCACGGGCGAGACCGGGCGGAGCCGCCCGCGCCTTCGCGCGCCGCTCCCCGGCTCTCCGACGTGCGCGCCGCGTGCCTATGCTGAGCGCCGACGCACTCCGGAAGATCGACCGCGAGGTCGCCAAGTATCCGCAGGATCAGAGGCAGTCCGCGGTGATGTCGGCGCTCGCGATCGCGCAGGACGAGAAGGGCTGGCTCGGGCCGGAGACCATGGACTTTGTCGCGGGCTACCTCGGCATGCCGCCGGTCGCCGTCTACGAGGTCGCGACGTTCTACGCAATGTACAACCGGCGGCCCGTCGGGAAGTACAAGATCACGATCTGCACGAATCTCCCGTGCGCGCTGCGGGACGCCGTCAAGGCGGCGGAGTACCTGAAGCAGAAGCTCGGCATTGGCTTCGGCGACACGACGCCGGACGGGCTCGTGACGCTGCAGGAAGGGGAGTGCATGGGCGCGTGCGGCGACGCCCCGGTGCTGCTCGTCAACAACAAGCGGATGTGCAGCTGGATGCACCCGGACAAGCTCGATGCGCTGCTCGCCGAGCTGCACACGGCAGGCGCCGGAGGCGGTGCGGGATGAACGCGCACTCCGGCTTCCTCGACTTCGGGCCCGATGCGATCATCATGGCGGGCCTGACCGGCGCGAACTGGCGGCTGGCGGACTACGTCGCGCGCGGCGGGTACGAGGCGCTGCGGAAAATCGTCGCGGAGAGGGTTCCTCCCGCGACCGTGATCGCGGAGGTCAAGAAATCGTCGCTGCGCGGGCGCGGCGGCGCGGGCTTCCCGACGGGGCTCAAGTGGAGCTTCATGCCGCAGCAGTACCAGGGCGAGAAGTACCTTGTCTGCAATTCCGACGAGGGCGAGCCAGGCACGTTCAAGGACCGCGACATCCTCCGCTACAACCCGCACGCGCTGATCGAGGGCATGGCGATCGCGGCGTATGCGATGGGCTGCGTGCGCGGCTACAACTACGTCCACGGCGAGATCTGGGAGACCTACGAGCGCTGCGAGGAAGCGCTCGCGGAGGCCTACGCCGCGGGGTTCCTCGGCGAGCGGATCCTCGGGTCCGATTTCAGCTTTCACCTGCACAACCACCACGGCTACGGCGCGTACATCTGCGGCGAGGAGACCGCGCTGCTCGAGTCGCTCGAGGGCAAGAAGGGCCAGCCGCGCTTCAAGCCGCCGTTTCCCGCGAGCTTCGGGCTCTACGGCCGGCCCACCACGATCAACAACACGGAGACGTTCGCGGCGGTTCCGTGGATCATGCGAAACGGGGGCGAGGCGTTCCTGGATCTCGGGCGACCCAACAACGGCGGCACGAAGATCTTCTCCGTTTCCGGCGACGTCGCCCGGCCCGGCAACTACGAGGTCCGGCTGGGCACGCCCTTCGCGAAGCTGCTCGAGCTGGCGGGCGGAATGCGCGACGGGCGCCGGCTCAAGGCCTGCATCCCGGGCGGCTCGTCGATGCCGGTGCTGCCCGGCGCCGTGATGATGGCCACCGACATGGACTACGACTCGATCGCCAAGGCCGGCTCGATGCTGGGGTCCGGCGCCGTGATCGTGATCGACGACACGCGCTGCATGGTCAAATCGCTGCTGCGCCTGTCGTACTTCTATTACGAGGAGTCCTGCGGGCAGTGCACGCCGTGCCGCGAGGGGACCGGCTGGCTGTGGCGCATCGTCGACCGCATCGAGCACGGGCAGGGGAAGAACGAGGACCTCGACCTGCTGCTGTCGGTGTCCGACAACATCGCGGGGCGCACGATCTGCGCGCTGGGCGACGCCGCGGCGCTGCCCGTGAAGAGCTTCGTCGGCCATTTCCGCGACGAGTTCCAGCACCACATCGACCACAAGCGGTGTCTCGTGCCGACCTACGTCTGACATGAAATCCCCCCGTAACTCGCTTCGCTCGTCTCCCCCCAGGGGGCCGGCGCCCCCTTGGGGCGGCCCGGCGGGTGCGCATCGATGCTGAACCTCGAAATAGACGGCCGGAAGGTCGAAGTCGCGCCCGGCAGCACGGTGATGGATGCCGCAAGCGCGCTCGGCATCTACGTGCCCCACTTCTGCTATCACAGCAAGCTGTCGATCGCCGCCAACTGCCGGATGTGCCTCGTCCAGGTGGAGAAGGCGCCGAAGCCTCTGCCCGCGTGCGCGACGCCCGCCGCCGAAGGCATGAAGGTGTGGACGCAATCGGAGCAGGCGAAGAAGGCGCAGCATGGCGTCATGGAGTTCCTGCTCATCAACCACCCGCTCGACTGCCCGATCTGCGACCAGGGCGGCGAGTGCCAGCTGCAGGACCTCGCCGTCGGGTACGGCGGCTCGGCGGCGCGCTACACCGAGCCGAAGCGCGTCGTCTTCCACAAGAGTCTCGGCCCGCTGGTCGCGGCCGAGGAGATGGCGCGCTGCATCCAGTGCACGCGCTGCGTGCGCTTCGGCCAGGAGATCGCCGGCGTGATGGAGCTCGGCATGATCGGGCGCGGCGAGCATTCGGAGATCGTCTCGTTCGTCGGCCGCGGCGTGGAATCGGAGCTCTCCGGCAACATGATCGACATTTGCCCGGTGGGCGCGCTCACGTCGAAGCCGTTCCGCTATGCGGCGCGGACCTGGGAGCTCGCGCGCCGCCGGTCGGTTTCGCCGCACGATTCGCTGGGCAGCAACCTCGTCCTGCAGGTGAAGTCCGACCGCGTTCTGCGCGTGGTTCCGTTCGACAATCCGGCGGTCAACGAGTGCTGGATCTCGGACAAGGACCGCTTCTCCTACGAGGCGCTCGCGAGCGACGAGCGCCTCGTCGCGCCGATGATCCGGCAGGGCGGCGAGTGGAAGATCGTGGACTGGCAGGCTGCGCTGGAATTCGTCGCTCGCGGTCTCGCGGACGTGCGTGCGCGCCACGGCGACGCGGCGCTTGCCACGCTGATCTCGCCGCACGCGACGCTGGAGGAGATGGCGCTCGCCGCGAGGCTCACCCGCGCGCTCGGCTCCGAACATGTCGATTTCCGGCTGCGGCAGACGGATTTCCGTGGCGACGGCCAGGGCGCGGGAATTCCCTGGCTCGGGATGCCGGTTGCGGATCTCGACGGCCTGCAGCGGGTGCTGGTCGTCGGCAGCTTCCTGCGCAAGGACCACCCGCTGGTCGCGCAGCGTCTGCGGCAGGCGGCGCGCAAGGGCGCGCAGATCACGACCGTGCATTCGGTCGCGGACGACGCGCGGATTCCGATCGCGCACGCCTTCGTCGCGCCGCCGTCGTTGCTGCCGCTCGCGCTGGCGGAGATCGTCGTCGCCGCGGCGCGGGGCGCCGGCACACCGGTACCCGCGGCGCTCGACGGGATCGAGCCGGCCGCGCCGGCGCAGGCGATCGCCGCGAGCCTCCTGACAGGGGAACGCAAGGCGATCCTGCTGGGCAACTACGCAGCGCAGCATGCGGAGGCGTCGCAGCTGCACGCGCTCGCGCAGGCGCTTGCCGACATCGTCGGCGGAACGCTCGGCATCCTGACCGAAGCGGCGAACAGCGTCGGCGGTCACCTCGCCGGCGCGTTGCCGCGCTCCGCAGCCGGGGGCGGAGCGAACGCCGCGGCGCTGTTCGGCGAAGAGCGCCGGGCATACCTGCTGCTGGGGGCGGAGCCGGAGTTCGACTGCGCGAATCCGGTCGCGGCGCGCGCCGCGCTCGAGAAGGCGGAGTTCGCCGTCGTGCTGTCGCCGTTCCGCCACGGCGCGCAATACGCGGACGCGCTGCTGCCGATCGCACCGTTCACCGAAACGGCCGGCACGTTCGTCAATTGCGAGGGCCGCATGCAGGCATTCGGCGGCGTCGTGAAGCCGCTGGGCGGGACCCGGCCCGCGTGGAAAGTTCTGCGCGTCCTGGGCTCGCTGCTCGGTCTTTCCGGATTCGATTTCGACGCAATCGACGACGTGCGCGCGTCGTTGCCCGCGGCGGCCGACGTCCGGGCGAGGCTCGACAACCGGACGAGCGTCGCGCTCGCGAAGCCGGCGACGGCGCCGGCCGGAATGGAACGCGTCGCCGACGTACCGATTCATTTTGCCGACCCCCTCGTGCGGCGCGCCCCCTCGCTGCAGCAGACCGCGGACGCGAAGCCCCCGCGTGCGCGAATGAACGCCCTCACGCTCGCGCAGCTCGGTGTGGCGGATGGTGCGCAGGTCAAGGTCCGGCAGGGACGCGGGGAGGCCGTGCTGACCGCGGCCGCCGACCCGGCGGTTCCGGCGGGCGTGGTCCGTATCGCCGCGGCGCACCCTTCGACCTGCGGCCTGGAAGGTCTTTCCGGCCCGGTCGCCGTGGAGCGCGCCTAGCATGCAGGCGATGGACACGCTCCTCGCGCCCGCGCAGGCGTTCCTCGGGCCGGCCTGGCCGGTGGTGTGGACCCTCGTGAAGATCGTCGCCATCGCCGTGCCGCTGATTCTGGGCGTCGCCTACCTGACGCTCGCCGAGCGCAAGGTGATCGGCTGGATGCAGGTGCGGATCGGCCCGAACCGCGTGGGGCCGCTCGGGCTGCTGCAGCCCTTCGCCGACGTCTTCAAGCTGATCTTCAAGGAGATCGTCGTTCCCGCGGGGGCCAACCGCTACCTGTTCTTCATCGCGCCGATGCTCGCGCTCGCCCCGGCGCTCGCCGCCTGGGCGGTCCTGCCCTTCGCCGACGGCATTGTTCTCGCCGACGTCAACGCGGGCCTGCTCTACCTGGTCGCGATGACGTCGATCGGCGTCTACGGGATCATCCTTGCCGGCTGGGCATCGAACTCCAAGTACGCATTTCTCGGCTGCCTGCGCTCGGCCGCGCAGATCGTGTCCTACGAGATCGCGATGGGCTTCGCACTGGTCGGAGTGCTGATGGCGGCATCGAGCCTCAACCTGTCCGACATCGTGCGCGGCCAGGAGGGCGGCGCGGCGTACTGGTACATCTGGCCGTTGTTCCCGCTCTTCGTCGTATACCTTGTCTCGGGGATCGCCGAGACGAACCGCCACCCGTTCGACGTCGCCGAGGGCGAGTCGGAGATCGTCGCCGGCTTCCACGTCGAGTACTCCGGCGTCACGTTCGCGCTGTTCTTCCTTGCCGAGTACATGAACATGATCCTGGTCGCCGCGCTGGCCTCGACCATGTTCCTCGGCGGCTGGCTGTCGCCGTGGCCGCGGCTCAACGACGTGGGCATCGCGGGCTTCCATCCGTTCGGCGACGGCATTCCGTGGCTCCTGGCGAAGACCTGCGCTGTGCTGTTCATATTCCTCTGGATCCGCGCGACATGGCCCCGCTACCGGTACGACCAGATCATGCGGCTCGGCTGGAAGGTGTTCATTCCGATAACGCTCGTCTGGATCGTCTTCGTCGGCGCGATGATGCAGACGCGCTGGGCCGGACTGTTCCATTGAGAGGGGATGCGGTGATGCTCGCGCGCGTCAAGACCTTCCTCAACACGTGGCTGCTGCTCGAGCTCCTGCAGGGCCTGAGGCTGACCGGCCGCCACATGTTCGCACGCAAGATCACCGTGCAGTTCCCGGAGGAGAAGACGCCGATGAGCCCGCGCTTCCGCGGGCTGCACGCGCTGCGCCGCTACCCGAACGGCGAGGAGCGCTGCATAGCGTGCAAGCTGTGCGAGGCCGTGTGCCCGGCGCTCGCGATCACGATCGAGTCGGAGCAGCGTGCCGACGGCACGCGGCGGACGACACGCTACGACATCGACCTCAGCAAGTGCATCTTCTGCGGCTTCTGCGAGGAGAGCTGCCCGGTCGATTCGATTGTGGAGACGCGCGTGCTCGAGTACCACGGCGAGAAGCGCGGCGACCTGCTCTACACGAAGGAGATGCTGCTCGCCGTGGGCGACCGGTACGAGCAGCAGATCGCCGCCGACCGGGCCGAGGACGCGAAGTTTCGATGAATCGGGCGCGACCGCCGGCAGGGCTTCGCCGCCGGACGCACGCCGACCTTGGGGAACAATGAGCTTTTCCACCGCACTGTTCTACGTCTTCGCCGCGATCCTCGTGTTCGCGGCGCTGCGCGTCGTCACCGCGAGAAATCCCGTGCACGCGGTGCTGTGGCTCGTGCTGGTGTTCTTCACGGCGGCGGCCCACTGGCTGATGCTGGCGGCGGAATTCCTGGCGATCGTGCTCGTCCTCGTCTATGTCGGCGCGGTGATGGTGCTGTTCCTCTTCGTCGTGATGATGCTGGACATCAATTTCGACAACCTGCGGAAGGAATTCCGCAGCTACATCCCGGTCGGGGCGACCGTCGGCGTGCTGGTGCTGGTCGAGATGGCGCTCACGCTGGTGGGCGGCCGGGTCGCGTCCTCAGCCGGCCAGGCGGCCGGAGCGGCGGCCGGCGGCAACACGAGGGCGCTGGGCGCGCTGGTCTACACCGAATACGTCTATCCGTTCGAGATCGCGGCGGTCATCCTGCTGGTCGCGATCATCGCCGCGATCGCGCTGACGCATCGGACGCGCAGGGAGACCAAGTACCAGGATCCGGGCGAGCAGGTGAAGGTGCGCCCGCGCGACCGGCTGCGGATCCTCGACATTCCGTCGGAAGAAAGGGAAAGGTAGCCGTGGACTGGGTTTCCGCGCCGACGCTGTCCCATTACCTCGTGCTGGGCGCGATCCTGTTCGCGATCAGCATCGCCGGCATCTTCCTGAACCGCAAGAACGTCATCATCCTGCTGATGGCGATCGAATTGATGCTGCTCGCCGTCAACATGAATTTCATCGCGTTCTCGAGCTTCCTCGGTGACATGGCGGGTCAGGTGTTCGTCTTCTTCATCCTCACCGTTGCCGCCGCGGAGTCGGCGATCGGGCTCGCCATCCTCGTGCTCCTGTTCCGCAACGTCGGCTCCATCGACGTCGAGGACATGGGCCGGCTCAAGGGCTAGCGAAGGGCGGATCTCAGATGACGATGCTGCAACTGTGCCTCCTTGTGCCGGTGGCGCCGCTCGCCGGCGCGATCGTCGTCGGCCTCTTCGGCGCGAGGCTCGGACGGTCGCTGTCGCACTGGCTCTGCATCGCCGGCGTGGCCGTCGCGATGGCCGCTTCCTTTGCCGTGTGGCGCGACGTCGTCGCCGGACACGTGTTCAACGGCGACGCCTACACGTGGCTGCAGTCCGGCGGCCTGAAGTTCGCGGTGGGATTCCTGATCGACCCCCTCAGCGCCACGATGATGCTGGTGGTGACGTTCGTCTCGCTGATGGTCCATGTCTACACGATCGGCTACATGGCCGACGACCCCGGCTATTCGCGCTTCTTCAGCTACATCTCGCTGTTCACGTTCGCGATGCTCATGCTGGTCATGAGCAACAACTTCGTCCAGCTCTTCTTCGGCTGGGAGGCGGTCGGCCTGGTGTCGTACCTGCTGATCGGCTTCTGGTACACGCGGCCCTCCGCGATCTACGCGAACCTCAAGGCGTTCCTCGTCAATCGTGTCGGCGACTTCGGCTTTGTGCTGGGGACCGGCCTGGTCCTCGCGCATTTCGGCACCCTCGACTACGCCCCCGTCTTCGCACGGGCCGAAAGCCTCACGGCAGCCACCGTCAACCTGTGGGGCGCGGCCCAGTGGTCGCTGCTGACGGTGATCTGCGTCTGCCTGTTCATCGGCGCCATGGGCAAGAGCGCGCAGGTACCGCTGCACGTCTGGCTCCCGGACTCGATGGAGGGCCCGACGCCGATCTCGGCGCTGATCCACGCGGCAACGATGGTCACCGCCGGCATCTTCATGGTCGCGCGGATGAGCCCGCTCTTCGAACTCTCGGAGACGGCGCTTTCGTTCGTGACGATCGTCGGTGCGACCACCGCGCTGTTCATGGCCTTCCTCGGCATCGTGCAGACCGACATCAAGCGCGTCGTCGCGTACTCGACGCTGTCGCAGCTGGGCTACATGACCGTGGCGCTCGGCGTCTCGGCGTACTCCGCGGCGATCTTCCACCTGATGACGCACGCGTTCTTCAAGGCGCTGCTCTTTCTCGGCGCCGGCTCGGTGATCATTGCGCTGCATCACGAGCAGGACCTGCGCCGGATGGGCGGGCTGCGCAAGTACATGCCGATCACGTACTGGACCGCCGTGATCGGCTCGCTGGCGCTGGCGGGTGTCCCGCCGTTCGCCGGCTTCTTCTCGAAGGACGCCATCATCGAGGCCGTCCACTTCTCCAAGATTCCGGGTCACGGCTACGCCTATTTCGCGGTCATGGCCGGGGTCTTCATCACGGCGTTCTATTCGTTCCGGATGCTGTTCCTGGCGTTCCACGGCAACGAGCGGTTCGACTCGCCGGATCACGGCCACGACGAGGGGGGGAACGCCGACGCGCACCACGACGGCTCGCCGAAAGAGAGCCCGTGGGTCGTCACGGTGCCGCTGGTCCTGCTCGCGATACCCTCGGTCTACGCCGGCTGGGCGTACGTCGAGCCGATGCTCATCGGGACGTACTTCGGCACTTCGATCGTCGTGCGCCCCGAGCATCCGGCCATGTGGGAGCTCCACGCCGAGTGGCACGGTGTCGGCGCGTTCCTCCGGCACGGCGTGCTCTCGCTCCCGTTCTGGCTCGCGCTCGGCGGGATCGCGTCGGCGGCGTACTGCTATCTGATCAATCCTGGGCTCCCGGACAAACTCAAACGCGCCGCGGGCCCCCTCTACACGCTGCTCGACAACAAGTATTACTTCGACCGGTTCAACGACTGGTTCTTCGCGGGCGGGGCGCGCTCTCTCGGGGCGCTACTGTCGAACGTCGGCGATCGCACGATCATCGACGGCTTCTTCGTCAACGGCGCCGCGCGAGTCGTCGGCTGGACCGCCGCGCTGATGCGCCACGTCCAGTCGGGCTACGTCTACCACTATGCCTTCACGATGATCGTCGGCCTGTTCGCGCTGCTGACGTGGTGGACGCGCTGAGCGGGCCATGATGCCGTACCTGTCGCTCGCCATCTGGGTTCCCATCGCCGCCGGCCTGGCCGTGCTGGCGGTCGGCCGGGACCGCGATGCGGGGATTGCGCGGTGGATCGCGCTGACCGGCGCCGTCGCCGGGTTCATCGTGACCGTGCCGCTGTGGCTGCACTTCGACGCGGGCACGTCGAACATGCAGTTCGTCGAGCGCAGCGAGTGGATACCGCGGTTCGAGATCCACTATTTCCTCGGGGTCGACGGCATCTCGATGCTGTTCGTCCTGCTCAACAGCCTGATGACGCTCGTTGTTGTCTGGTCGGCGTGGGAGGTGATCCGCACGCGCGTCGCGCAGTACATGGCGGCGTTCCTGATCCAGTCGGGGCTCATCAACGGCGCGTTCTCGGCGCTGGACGGGATCCTGTTCTACACGTTCTTCGAGGCGATGCTGATCCCGATGTACATCATCATCGGCGCCTGGGGCGGGCCCAACCGCGTGTACGCTGCGCTCAAGTTCTTCCTCTACACGCTGCTCGGTTCGCTGCTGATGCTGGTGGCGCTCGTCTACCTGTACGACGTGTCGGAGACGTTCTCGATCCTCGAGTGGCACCACGTGCCGCTGTCGTTCAAGGCGCAGATCCTTCTCTTCGTCGCCTTCTTCCTGTCGTTCGCGGTCAAGGTCCCGATGTGGCCGGTGCACACCTGGCTGCCGGACGCGCACGTAGAGGCGCCGACGGGCGGCTCGGTGGTCCTCGCGGCGATCACGCTGAAGATCGGCGCGTACGGATTCGTCCGCTTCATCCTGCCGATCGTGCCGGACGCCGCGCGGTACCTCTCCGGATTCGTTATCACGCTGTCGCTGATCGCCATCGTCTACATCGGCTTCGTCGCGCTGATGCAGACTGACATGAAGAAGCTGATCGCGTACTCGTCGATCTCGCACATGGGCTTCGTCACGCTCGGCTTCTTCCTGTTCAGCCAGCTCGGGGTCGAGGGCGGTCTCGTCCAGATGATCTCGCACGGCTTCGTCTCCGCGGCAATGTTCCTCTGCGTCGGCGTGATGTACGACCGCATGCACAGCCGGCAGATCTCCGACTACGGCGGCGTCGTCAACACGATGCCGCGGTTCGCCGCTTTCATGATGCTGTTCGCGATGGCCAATGCGGGTCTGCCGGCGACCTCGGGCTTCGTCGGCGAGTTTCTCGTCATCCTGGCCGCGGTCAAGGTCAACTTCTGGCTGGGGTTCGGCGCCGCGACCATCATGATCCTCGGCGCGGCGTACACGCTGTGGATGTACAAGCGGGTGATCTACGGGGCGGTCGCCAACGAGCGGGTGAAGGCGCTCTCCGACATCGGACGCCGCGAGTTCTGGCTGCTGGCGGGTGTTGCGCTGCTCGTGCTGTCGCTGGGCCTCTGGCCGAGGCCGTACATCGACGTGATGCACAACTCGGTCGCGGACCTGCTGGCGCACGTGGCCAGGAGCAAGCTGTGAAGAGGCGGGCCCTGCCATGACGACGCTGAACCTGGTGCCCGTGCTGCCCGAGATCGCGCTCCTGTGCGGCGCCTGCGCGATCCTGCTCGCCGACCTCTTCCTGGAGGACGCCAGGCGCCACCTGTCCTTCTGGGCGACGCACGCCGTGCTCGCTGTCGCCGCATGGCTCGCCCTCGCCACGATGCAGGTGCGGCCCGCGACGGCGTTCTCGGGGATGGTCGTCGACGACATGCTCTCCGGCACGCTGAAGTTCATGGCCTGCGTCACCGTGTCGCTGATGCTCTTCTATTCGCGCGGCTATTGTGCCGCCCGCGGCCTCTTCCGCGGCGAATCCTTCGTGCTGACCCTGTTCGCGCTGCTCGGGATGATGGTGATGATCGCGGCGGGCAGCTTCGTGACGCTGTACCTCGGCCTCGAGCTCCTCGCGCTGTCGCTGTACGCGATGGTGGCGATGTACCGCACCTCGAACGCGGCGTCCGAGGCGGCGATGAAGTACTTCGTGCTGGGCGCGCTCGCGTCAGGCATGCTGCTCTACGGCATGTCGATGGTCTACGGCGCGACCGGCTCGCTCGGCATCGCCGAAGTGGCGACGGCGCTCGCGGCGGGAGGCGGGAACAGGACGATCCTGCTGTTCGGGCTCGTCTTCGTCGTCTCGGGGGTGGCGTTCAAGCTCGGCGCCGTCCCCTACCACATGTGGGTGCCCGACGTGTACGACGGCGCGCCGACGGCCGTCACGCTGCTGATCGGCACGGCGCCCAAGCTCGCCGCGTTCGTCTTCATGCTGCGGCTCCTCGGCGTCGCGCTCGGCAGCCTGTGGTTCGACTGGCAGGGGATGCTGATCGTGCTTGCGGTGATGTCGATGGTGCTGGGCAACGTGGTCGCGATCGCGCAGACGAACATCAAGCGGATGCTCGCGTACTCGTCGATCGCGAACATGGGCTTCATGCTGATGGGGTTCCTGGCGGCCAATCCGACCGGCTACAGCGCGGCGATGTTCTACGCGGTGACCTACGTGCTGACGAGCCTGGCCTCGTTCGGCATGATCATGCTGCTGTCCCGCGAAGGGTTCGAGGCCGACCGGCTGGAGGACTTCCGGGGCTTGAACCAGCGTTCCCCCTGGTGGGCATTCGTGATGCTGCTGGTGATGTTCTCGCTCGCGGGAGTGCCGCCGACCGTCGGCTTCTACGCCAAGTTCACGGTGATCCAGGCCGCGGTCGACGCCGGCTTCGTGTGGCTCGCCGTCGTCGCGGTGATGGCGTCGCTGGTGGGCGCGTTCTACTATCTCCGCGTCGTCAAGCTGATGTATTTCGACGTTGCGACGGACACCGCGCCGATCGAAGCGCGAGCCGACAGCCGCGCGCTGCTCTCCCTGAACGGCCTCGCGCTGCTGCTCTTCGGGATGCTGCCGCAGCCGCTCCTCGGCGTCTGCGTGGTCGCCCTGGCCAATTCCGGCCTGCTCTGACGCGGGTGCGCCGGGGGCGCTTCGCGGGGCGCGCGACCGTGCTAACATGACCCGTTGCCCGATCCGGTTATCTCCCGTTCCCGATGCGCGTCGGCCTTTTCGTCACCTGCCTCGTCGACCTGATGCGGCCCTCGGTCGGCTTCGCGGCCATCCGGCTGCTGGAAGCAGGTGGCGCCGAGGTCGTCGTTCCGGCCACGCAGACGTGCTGCGGCCAGCCTGCCTACAATTCGGGCGACCGCGCGGATGCCAGGGCGCTCGCCGCGAAGGTCGTCGCCGAGTTCGAGGACTGCGATTTCCTGGTCGCGCCGTCCGGTTCGTGCAGCGGCATGATCCGCACGCACTACGCCGACCTCTTCGCGGACGATGCCGCGATGACCCGTCGGGTCGAGGCGCTGGCCGCGAAGACGCGCGAGCTGACCGACTTTCTCGTCAACGAACTGAAGCTCGATCGCGTGCCGGGCCGCTTCGACGGCACCGTGACCTACCACGACTGCTGCGCGGGTCTGCGCGAGATGGGTGTCAAGACGCAACCGCGCGCGCTGCTCGCCAAGGTGGCCGGCCTGCGGATGGGGGAGATGGCCGAGCCCGAGACCTGCTGCGGTTTCGGCGGCACGTTCTCGATCAAGTTCGGAGAGATCTCGGCGCGCCTCGCCGACAACAAGTGCGGGCACATCGCGGCGAGCGGCGCGGATGCGGTCGTGCTGGGCGACCTCGGTTGCATGCTCAACATCGAAGGCCGGCTGCGGCGGCGCGGCGACACGAAGACGAAGGTGCTGCACGTCGCCGAGGTCCTTGCCGGGGAATCGCCTTGAACGCCAGCCGGGTCGGCACGGGCCGCCCGCATGCCCCTTTCGGCGCGGCGCGGGCTCGCGCGAAGGGCTAGGTCGAGCCATGCAGGTCGCGTCGATGCACTTCAAGGAGCGTGCGCACGTCAAGCTGCACGACGAGCGGCTGCAGGGCAACCTGCGGAAGATGCAAGGCAAGTTCATCGCGAAGCGGCGCGCCTCGCTCGCCGAGGTGGACGACTTCGAGGCGACGCGCGAGGCCGGCAAGGCGATCCGCAACCGCGCGCTGGAGAACCTCGACGTCTGGCTCGAGATGTTCGAGACGAACGCGACGGCGCGCGGCGCGACGGTGCTCTTCGCCGAGACGCCCGCCGACATCAACGCGCTGGTGCTGGAGATCGCTTTGAGGCACGGCGTCTCGAAGATCATCAAGTCGAAGTCGATGGTCTCGGAGGAGTCCGCGCTCGACCGCGCGATCGAGGCGGCGGGGCTCCAGGTCGTCGAGACCGACCTCGGCGAGTACATCCTGCAGATCAACGATTACGAGCCGCCGTCGCACATCATCGGTCCCGCGCTGCACAAGTCGAAGGAGGAGGTC
>Ga0209048_10000863_pt1 | contig 32323 bp, 23 predicted proteins | sample FrelakmetCRP12CR_FD_187146 | JGI IMG/M metagenome (GOLD analysis project Ga0209048, IMG submission 187146) | Freshwater lake sediment microbial communities from the University of Notre Dame, USA, for methane emissions studies - CRP12 CR (SPAdes)... | ecosystem: Environmental > Aquatic >...
GGCGACGAAGAAGGGGTTGCCTTCGGTCGCGCGGAAGATCGTGTCGGCGAAGACGTCCGGCGCTTCCTGCTCACTGATCGCCTCGATGAGCGCCTTGACGTCGGCGCGCTCCATGCCGCGCAGCAGGACGCGCTCGTAGAGGCGCTCACGCCGCAATGTCGCGACAGCGTCGGCGAGGGGATGCTGGCGGTCGAGGTCGACGTCACGGTACGTACCGATGATCAACACGCGCTCGTGGCGCAGGTTGCGCGCGAGGTACTGCAGGAGCAGGAGCGACGGCTTGTCGGCCCAGTGGAGGTCGTCGAGCACCAGCACGATCGGATCCGCTCGCGAAGCGTGCGCGAGGAACGTCGCGATGCCGTCGAAGAGCCGCAGGCGTTCCGCATCGCCTTCCAGCGGTGGTGAAGGCGGAAGATCGGGGAACCGTTGTCGGAGCTCGGACACCAGCGTCGCGACCTCGGGTCCGCCCGTGCCGAGCTCAGTGCCCAGCTGCTCGTCGGAACGGCTGCGGACAAACGAGCGAAACGCCTCGACGAACGGGAGGTACGCGACACCGACCTCCCCCTCGTAGGAGTGCCCCCAACACACCTGCGCACCCCGTAGCGCGGCGTACGCGCACACCTCCTCGACGAGGCGTGTCTTGCCGATGCCGGGTTCGCCGACCACCAGGACGAGGCGGCTCCGACCGGCCAGCGCCTCGTCACATGCGCCACGGGCGGCCGCAAGCTCATCGCTGCGGCCGACGAAGCGTCGCCAGTCGCCCGCGGCCAGCACGCCGGCGTCTCCCGTGATCTCGGTCGCGGCCACCGGCTCCATCGAGATATCGCGGAGGCGACGCAGCTCCGCAGCCACCGCGCGGGCGCTCACCGGACGTTCGCCAGGATCCTTGGCGAGCAGGCGCACCACGAGCGCGTCCAGCGCGACCGGGACCCCGGGCGTGTGCCACGTCGTGGCGACCGGCGCCGTGTTGAGATGCTGCGAGATCACCGCGACCGCGTCGTCCCCGAGGAACGGGGGTCGACCGGTCAACAGCTCGTAGAGCACGACACCAAGCGAATAGAGATCTGCCCGGGCGTCGGGCGTTCGCCCGACCGCCTGCTCGGGCGCAAGGTACGCGACCGTGCCCACGACCATGCCCTCGGTGGTGAGGCGCGACTGGTCCATCATCGAGGCCAGCCCGAAGTCGCCGAGCTTCGCGGTGCCGTCGGCCGTCAGCCACACGTTGGCGGGCTTGACGTCGCGGTGGACGATGCCGAGCCCGTGCGCGTGGTCGAGCGCCAGGGCGAGCTCCTCGCCGAGACGCAGCACCTCGCCCACGGGGAGCCGTCCTGACTCGTCGCTCGCGAGCCGCTCGCCGAGCGTGCCCCCCGCCATGTACTGCGCCACGATCTGCGGGGCACCGGCCTCCTCGACCACGTCGAACACCGTGACGATGTTCGGGTGATCGCCGAGGCGGGCCATCGCGCGTGCCTCGCGGTCGATGCGGTGGCGGCCGGCCTCGTCGAGCCCTTCGGTCTTGATGACGGCAACCGCGACGTCACGGTCCAACCGTTCGTCGCGGGCCAGGTACACGCGCTTGCGGGTGCCCTCACCCAGGAGGCGCTCGACCCGGTACCGCCCGCCCCCGAGCATGGCAGGCACCGAGAGGGTCGGATCGGCCGCGATCAGGTTGCCACCGCACGAGTCACAGAAGCGCGCGCCGTCGCGGTTCTCGTGCCCACATGCCGTGCACTCCATTGGATCAGGCCTCGGCGATGGTGGTGACGAACTGCTCGAGGTGACGCAGGTTCCGACATTCGTAGATGCCGTCGCAGTAGGCCGAGTACTCCGAGATGACCGAGTCGCCGGTGTCCCAGTAACCCCGCGGCTCAGGGTTCAGCCAGTAGACGTGCTTGGCCCGCTTGCGCAGCGCGCCGACGACCCAGGCCTGGGGCGCGTGGTAGTTGTTGCGTGCGTCGCCGAGCAGGATGATCGACGTCTTGGGCGTCACCTCTTTGAGGTGACGGTCGTGGAACACCTCGAGCGCGTGGCCGTAGTCGGAGTGGCCGTCGACCCACACGACATCGGCTTCGGTGTTCACGCGATGCACCGCGTCGAGCACGTCCTCGGACTCCTGGAAGAACCGGGTGATCTCGTCGATGCCGTCGATGAACACCCACGACCGAACCTTGGAGAACTGGCTCGCCATCGCGTAGACGAACTGCAACGTGAAGCGGGCGAAGCTCGCGACCGATCCGGAGATGTCGGCCACGACCATGATCTCGGGCTTCGACGGATGCGGGTTCCGGAACTTCGGCTCGGCCGGCACCCCGCCATAGGAAAGCGAGGCGCGCACGGTCTTGCGGAAGTCGAGGTGACCGCGGTTGCGGCGCTTGCGCCGTTGGGCGAGCCGGGCCGCAAGAGCCCGGGTGAGCGGGTAGATCGCGCGCTGCAATGCGATCATCTCGTCGCGCGACGCGTGCATGAAGTCGACGTCCTCCGGCAACGGCTTGCGCAACGTGCGGGCCATCGCCTCCACGCCACGGTCGGCCACCAGGCGTCGACGGATCTCGGCTTCGACGAGCTCCTTGAGCTCCTTGAGCCGGGCGTTGAACTCCTCCTGCTGGAGCCGTTCCCCGAGCTCGTCACCAATCGGAGACTGTTCGCGCGCCCGGCCCATCATCCGGGCCCCGAGGTCGTCGAGATCGAGCTGTCGCAGCGTCCGGTACAGGTAGTACGTGCCCCCGACCGGGCGACCGGGCTCCATCCCCGCGAACATGGTCACCGCGTTCGCCGCGAGCTGGCGCAATGAGTCGCGATCCATCGACATCAGGGCGTCGAGGAGCATCTGCGCGAGCTCCTCGCGGCTCATCTCGCCGCCGGCGCCGGCACCGGCCGCGTCGGCCAGCATCGCCTGCCACGCCTCGTCGAGCTCACTGCCCTCGTCGCCGTCGACCCCCGGCGACCAGAGAGAGAAGTACACGTCGAACACGGTCTCGAACGCGTTCCAGTGATTGTGGTGCTTGACCAACGTGGCGCCGAGCACCGCCTTGAAGACCTCGCGATCGGCCATGTCGACGTGCTCGACCGCGCGCATCGCGTCGAGGTTCTCGGTCATCGAGACCGGCAGGCCGGCGGCACGGAGCTCGTGCACGAAGCCCTGGAGAACATCCAACACCGGGCTATGACCTGCTCTTCGCCGCAACTCCCTTGAGTCCCGTCCCCTTGAGCGGGGGATCGTCGGGGACGAGCTCCTTGCGAGCCTTCACGATGTCGGACTGATACTTGAGCAGTACGTGGAGCGTCTCGCCGATCACCTCGGGTGAGACCTCGTCGCGACCCAAGAACAGCAGCGTGCGCGCCCAGTCGATCGTCTCGGAGATCGATGGGGCCTTCTTCAGGTCGAGCTCACGGATCGAGCGCACGACTCGAGCGACCTGCTCCGCGAGCTCGTCGTCGATCTCGGGGACGCGCACCCGCACGATGTCCTTCTCGCGGTCGAGGTCCGGATAGTCGACGTGGAGGTAGAGGCATCGGCGCTTGAGCGCCTCGGAAAGCTCGCGGGTGTTGTTCGAGGTGAGGATCACGATCGGGATCTGCGTGCCCTTGATCGTGCCGAGCTCGGGGATCGAGACCTGGAAGTCGGACAGGACCTCGAGCAGCAGCGCCTCGGTCTCGATCTCGACGCGATCGACCTCGTCGATGAGCAACACGACCGGCTCCTCGGAGCGGATCGCCTCGAGCAGTGGGCGGGTGAGCAGGAACTGCTCGGAGAAGATGTCGGACTCGACCTCGGCCCAGTCGGACTCGTGCTCGCGATCGGCCTGGATGCGCAGGAGCTGCTTCTTGTAGTTCCACTCGTAGAGCGCCTTGGCCTCGTCGAGCCCCTCGTAGCACTGGAGCCGGATGAGGCGCGATCCCGTGATCGAGGCGATCGCCTTGGCGAGCTCGGTCTTCCCGACGCCCGCCGGACCTTCCACGAGCACCGGCTTCTCGAGCTTGTCGGCGAGGTAGACGACGCCGGCGATGTTGGCGTCCGCGAGATAGTCGACGCGGCGGAGCCGGTCGACGACTTCGCCGACTGATTCGAATCGTTCTGCCACAGGGGGGAGCCTTCCGGACTACGAGACGACGTGACCGTCGCCCCACACGAGGTACTTGTAGGTGGTGAGCTCGCGCAGGCCCATGGGCCCGCGCGCGTGGAGCTTCTGGGTGGAGATGCCAATCTCGGCACCGAACCCGAACCGCTCACCATCGGTGAATCGGGTGGAGGCATTGACGATGATCACCGCGGCATCGGCTTCGCGGGTGAACTTCCTGGCGGTGCCGAGATCACGGGTCACGATGGCTTCGGTGTGGCCGCTTCCGAAGCGATTGACGTGCGCGATCGCCGCGTCCAGCGACGGGACCACTGCCACCGTCATCTTCAGCGCGAGGAACTCGGTCGCGTAGTCGTCATCGGTCGCGACACCCATCGCGAACCGGGCACGGGCTCCGTCGTCGCCCAACAGCTCGACACCCGCATCGACGAGCACCTGACCCACCCTCGGCACGAAGTCGTCGGCGACCGATTCGTGGATCACGAGCGACTCGGCGGCGTTGCACACACCCGGCCGGTTCGTCTTGGAGTTCACGACGATGTCGAGCGCTTCACCGAGGTCGGCCGAGGCATCGACGTACACGTGGCAATTTCCGTCGCCGTCGATGATCACCGGCACGGTCGCGTTCTCGCGAATGCTGCGGATCAGCGACGGCCCGCCGCGTGGGATCAGGCAGTCGATGTACTCCTCGAGCTGCATGAACTCGACTGCCGTCTCGTGCGACGTGTCCTCGACGAGCAGCACCGCATCAGCGGGGAGCCCAGCCTTGGCGACACCGTCGCGCAACACCGCGGTGATGGCCCGGTTCGAGCGCAACGCAGTCGACGAACCCCGCAGGAGCGCTGCGTTGCCGGCCTTCAGGCAGATACCGGCTGCGTCACTGGTGACGTTCGGCCGGTTCTCGTAGATCACCGCCACGACCCCGAGCGGGACGCGCACCCGCTGGATCTCGAGCCCGTTGGGTCGACGGTTGCCGTCGAGCACCTCGCCGACCGGGTCGGGGAGACTCGCGACCTGCCGCAGACCGGTCGCCATGCTTTCGATGCGAACGCCACTGAGCCGCAGCCGATCCAGTGGAGCCGCGCCCATGCCGTCTGCCTGCGCCGCCTCGACGTCGGCAGCGTTGGCGTCGAGGAGCTCCGACGACCGGTCCACGAGGAGGTCGGCAGCGGCCAGGAGGGCGTCGTCCTTGATCGCCGTCGAAGCCGTCGCGAGGACTCGCGATGCGTCTCGAGCGCGTCGGCCCAGCTCCTGCACTGCCGTCGACATGCGGGCGAGTGTACGCCCTACCCGCTTCGAACCCTCTCGGAGTTCCCGAGGTGACCGGTGTCCACGTGCGAGCGATGTGGGTGGGGGCGAGGCCGCGCCGTTGCGGACGAGCCGCCGGCGCTGGCCTCGCACCCTCCCGTGACGATTCGGCCGTGTCGGGCCCCCGAGAACGGATGACCCTCCCCCCGTCGACCGATGTCGCCAGTAGGAGAAAGTGTGTCCGAGGTCACGCCCCGACGCAAGGGGTCTGTGGGGCGGTCCTCACGGCAGGACGACCAGGTCGTCGCGATGGACGACCTCGTGCGGGGAGCCGTCGGGAAGCTCCGAGGTCTGGCGGCCGGCGACCGCCCGCAGGTCCGCGGCCGAGTATCGGGCCAGCCCTTTGGCGAACGCGACGCCGTCGTCGGTCACGACCTCGACCGCATCGTCGACGTCGAACGAGCCCTCCACACCCCGCACCCCGGCGGGTAGGAGCGACCGCCCGTCACGGGTCAGGGCCCGGCGGGCACCCGCGTCGACGATCACCCGCCCCGACGCGCCCCGCCCGAAGGCGATCCAGAGCTTGCGACTCGGGAGGCGCTCGTCGCGTGCCCGCACCGAGGTGCCGACGGCACGGCCGGCCACGGCGTCGCGCACGACTCCCGGCGCGTCGGCTGCGGCGATCACGACCCGGACCCCTGACCACGCCGCGATCTTCGCCGCGGCGAGCTTGCTGGCCATCCCCCCGCTCCCCCGTTCGCTCCCGGCGCCGCCGGCGACGGCCTCGAGCGCCGCGTCGACCTCGATGATCTCCTCGATGAGGGAGGCCTCGGCGTCGAGGCGAGGATCGGCCGTGAACAGCCCCCCGGTGTCGGTGAGGAGGACGAGCACGTCGGCACTCACCAAGTGCGAGACCAGCGCCGCGAGGCGATCGTTGTCGCCGTAGCGGATCTCGTCGTCGGCAACGGTGTCGTTCTCGTTCACGACCGGGACGACACCCAGGTCCAGGAGCCGCCGGAGCGTCTCGCGTGCGTGGAGGTACTGCGCGCGGTACCCGAAGTCGTGTGGTGTGAGCAGCACCTGACCTGCGACGAGCCCGTGTCCACCGAGGATCGCCCCGATTCGCTCCATGAGCCGCGGCTGTCCGACGGCGGCGATCGCCTGCAACGTGCCGATGTCCGTGGGTCGCTCCGTGAGCCCCAAGACCGGGAGGCCGGCCGCGATCGCCCCCGAGCACACGAGCACCACTTCGTGGCCGTCGGCCCGCGCCGCGGCGACCTCCGCGCACAGCTTGACGACTCCCGCGTCGTCGAGCTCCCCGCTCGGCGCGGTGATCGACGACGTCCCGATCTTCACCACCGCGATGCTCATGCGAATCCCTCGATGTACTCGAGCTCCACCGGCCCGATCCGGACGGTGTCGCCCTCGTGCGCACCCGCGCGAGCCAGCGCGCGCTCCACGCCCATACGCCGGAACCGTTCGTGCACATACGCGAGGGCCTCGACGTTGGTGAGATCAGCCATGGCGACGACACGCTCGGCGGAACGTCCAGTGACGCGAAGCGCGCCGTCGTCGTCGCGCACGATCGAGAAGCCGGTCTCCTGGGGACGCAACACGACGAAGCCCTCTGGTTCGGGCTCCTCGTTGCGTGCTTGCTCGATCATCGTGGCCAACGTGCCGAGGAAGCGATCGAGGCCGTCACGGGTGACGGCGGAGAGCCGTTCACCGTCGAAGTCGAGCGTCGCGACATCAGCCTTGCTGCCGACGACGAGGCGGGGGCGCTGCAAGAGCTCGGGACGGTAGCGTCGAAGCTCGTCGAGAAGGATCCGCTCCTGATCAGCCGGGTCGCGCTCGTCTTGGCTCGCGAGGTCAAGGAGCAGAACCAGGACCCGAGCTCGCTCGACGTGGCGAAGGAAGGTGTGTCCGAGACCTCGTCCCTCCGCAGCTCCTTCGATGAGCCCGGGGATGTCCGCGAGCACGAACTCGTGCTCGCGGAAGCGCACAACACCGAGGTGTGGTTCGAGAGTGGTGAACGGATAGGGGGCGACCTTCGGCCTTGCTGCGCTCACTGCCGAGATGAGGGTCGACTTGCCGGCGTTCGGGAAGCCCACCAGTGCCGCGTCGGCGAGCAACTTCACCTCGAGGCGGAGCCAGCGCTCCTCGCCGTACTCTCCCTGCTCCGCGAAGCTCGGGGCCCGCCGGGCGTTCGACAGGAAGCGGGCGTTGCCCTTCCCACCTTCACCACCGCGCGCGGCGACGTAGGTGTCGCCGTGGCTGACGAGGTCGGCGAGCACAGCGCCCTCACGCGACTTCACGACGGTGCCCTCGGGCACAGCGACGATCAGCTCGCTGCCCCGTGCTCCGTGACGCTTCTGCCCCGAGCCGTGCTTGCCCGACGGAGCTCTTCGGTGCGGATGATCGCGAAAGGACAGCAACGACGCGGCGTTGCGATCCGCACGGAGCAGGACGTCGCCGCCGGATCCACCGTCTCCACCGTCGGGTCCACCCTTGGGGACGTGCGCTTCTCGGCGGAACGCCACCGCGCCGGCACCACCGTCACCACCGCGGAGGTTGACCTGCACCTCGTCGACGAACGCGGATTGGGTCACGGTCTCAGGATACGGAGCGGGAGCGCACTCGGGAGCACCAATGCGCGACGAACAGAGAGGACGAAGCCGAGCGGCGTGATCGAAACAGGAGGGGCGAAGTGGAAGAAGCGCTAGGCCGGCGGGTGAACGTCGACGAGCCGACGGCCCCGACGCTTACCGAACTGCACCATCCCGTCGGCCGTGGCGAACAGCGTGTCGTCGCCACCGCGTCCGACGTTCTCACCTGGGTGGAACTTGGTGCCGCGCTGGCGGACGATGATCGAGCCTGCAGTGACGGCCGTTCCGGAGTGCACCTTCACACCCAGCCGCTGCGCGGCGGAGTCGCGACCGTTGCGGGATGACGCGGCGCCCTTCTTCTTCGACATGGGTGAGCTCCTTGTGTCCTGCTGCTCAACCTGGCGAGATCTCGGTGATCTCGATCAGGGAGTAGTGCTGACGGTGTCCCCAACGCTTGCGCTGGTTCGACTTGTTCTTGTAGGTGAAGCCACGGATCTTCTTGCCCTTGGTGTCGCCGACGACCGTGGCGCGGACCTTCGCGCTCCCGAGCTGCTGGGGGGTCGCGAGCACCGTGTCACCGTCAACCACGAGGACCGGGGCGAGATCGACCACGGAGCCGGCGTCGGCGGGCGCGCCCTCGACTGACAGGCGCTCGACCTCGAGCTGCTGTCCGGTCTCGACCTTGTATTGCTTTCCGCCGGTGCGGATGACTGCGTACATGCGCGAATGCCTCGCCGAACCTCGTAGGGAAGAGACGATCCTAGCGCAGCTCCTCGAGCAGGGTCTCGTCGAGGAGGTAGCCGCGGCCCTCGCAATGCGCGCAGATCTCGCTGACGGACTCGACCAGGCCCTCCGAAACCCGCTTCCGGGTCATCTCGACGAGGCCCAGCTCGGAGATCTCGAATACCTGGGTGCGAGTCTTGTCGCGGGCCAGGGCATCCCGCAGAGCCTTGGCGACCTTGTCACGGTTGCCGCGGATCTCCATGTCGATGAAGTCGATGACGATGATCCCGCCAATGTCGCGGAGGCGGAGCTGGCGGGCCACCTCGTCGGCAGCTTCGAGGTTGTTTCGAAAGACGGTCTCTTCGAGGTTCGACTTGCCCACGTTCTTGCCGGTGTTCACGTCGATCACCGTCAGCGCCTCGGTCCGCTCGATGATGAGCGAGCCCCCAGAGGGGAGCCACACCTTTCGGTCCAGCGCCTTCAACAGCTGCTCATGAACGTGGTGGCGCTCGAAGACGGGCAGCCCTTCTGCGTCCTCGTCGTAGAACTCGATCCGCTCAGCGAGCTCTGGGGTGACGGCCTCGATGTACGCGCTGACCTCCTCGTAGAGCGCGCGGTCGTCGATGACGACGCCCCGGTACTCCTTGGTGAACTCCTCGCGTAGGAGCCGCAACACCAACGGAGGTTCCTGGTAGAGCAACCGCGCCTCCTTCGAGCGGCTCGCGAGGTCCGAGATCTGCTCCCATTGCTGGCGGAGGCGTCGCATGTCGCGTTCGAGCTCGTCGGCAGTGGCGCCCTCGGCGGCGGTGCGGACGATGAGACCGGCGTCGGGTGGACGCAGGCCTTCGAGAATCCGTCGGAGACGCTTTCGCTCGTCGTCGGGCAGTCGCTTGGAGATCCCGTACGTCGCCGGCTGGCCGGGCACCATGACCACGAAGCGGCCAGCGAGACTCACTTCCTGGGTGAGTCTCGCACCCTTCGCCCCGATCGGGTTCTTGGTGACCTGGACCATCACGTTCTGACGGTTCTTGAGCATGCGCTCGATCTTGGGTGCGTCACCCTCGATCTGGTCGCGATCCCACGTGACGTCGCCGCGGTAGAGCACACCGTTCTTCGGTGTGCTGATGTCGACGAACGCTGCCTCCATTCCGGGCAACACGTTCTGCACTCGACCGAGGTAGATGTTCCCGTCGATCGAGATGTCGTCGTCTTTGGCGGTGCTGACGGCATGCTCGATCAGCACCCGACCTTCGAGCAGCGCGGTGTGTACGTTCCCGTCGGGCCGCACGTGCACGCACATCATGTAGCGGCCGGCTGGGCGCCCTTTGCGCGTGCGACCGCGCCGGCGCGCGAGGGTCTCTTCGTCAAGCTCCTCGAACGCGACGTCGTCGCCGACGCCGAGATCGGCGCGCACCACATCGTCGCTTGCGCCACGCCCTCCGCCGGCGCCTGCCGGGGCCTGAGCGCGCCCACCGGCGGTGCCGTTGGCGCCGGAACCTCCCGAACCCCCGCGGCTGCGCCCGCGACCGCCCCGACGCCGACGCCGCGTCCCCGACGCCGGCCCATCGTCGCTTGTCGTGGCCGCCGTGCCGGCCGACGCAGCCGGTGCGGGCCTGGTGTCACCGATCTTCGGCTTCGACGCCTCGGCGCTGTCGTCGGTGGCCACCATCGGGCGACCACCCGGCGACGTACTCAGACCGGCGTCCTCGCGGGCGTCGGCCGCGATGTCCTCAGTCGTCAGGCCGCGGTCGGCCTCGGGACTGCGCCAGTCACCCGGCTCGTCGGTTGCCCCACCGTCGGGGCCGATGCCCGGAACGGCGCTCGGGCCGGGGGCCGGGCGGGCGCGGGGCCCGCGGTTCGCAGCACTGGTGCTGGCACTGCTGGAGCCGTCGGCACCGTTCCCAGCGTCTGCGGGTCGTGCGCCGGTCGGCTTCTTGCGGTTGCGGCCGCCTCGCGATCCTCGACGGCGACGGCGCGGCTCGCCGTCGGGGCCGATGGCGGTCGCGTCGGTCTTGGCACCGGCTGGTCCACCGGCCGCGGCGACGTCAGGCGATGCGTCGCTGGAGCGCTCGGTGGTTCGGAGCGTCGGTTCCGTGGTCGCAGGCGTCGGCTCGGTCGCCGCCGCCCCGGTCGTCGTCTCGTCGGGCATTGATGAGTCCTTTGCTCGGTGCGCGTGCGTCGTCGGACGCACGCGGGGCGCGATCGGCTTCCAGCGGCTCATGCCGCGCGCCGTCACGCTCGATCCATTGATGGGTTCGGAGCACCCGGTCCTCGCCGGAGCCGGTGGCGGTCGCTGCAAGACCTCGCAGCGCACCGATCAGCTCGGCGGGGCGGATGCCCCGTGGTTGCGTGGCCACCTCGGCTTCCACGACGTCGTCGCGAAGCTCAAGGCGGCGGAGTCCCGGCCGGAGGTCTTCGACGACGGCTCGGCCCTTGCGCGTCGTCTCGATGGGAAGGTGTTCGGCGCTCATGGCCTGCTCGATCACCGCGTGGAGCGCGGCCGTCGACAGGTCGGCTGGTCGGAGATCGTACGCAACGCTCGTGATGGCTTCTTGCAGTGCCGGCGCGCGCGGCACGAGCGCGACGGCACCGCTCACCTCGACACCGACCGGCAGTGTCTCGGTGAGCGTCGCCGGGATCGCGTCGACGTCGATCGGCTCGGTGAGCTCGAGGTCCAAGTACTCACCGTCGCTCTCGTGACCGACCCCGAGCGCGAGCCCGAGGCTCACCTTGGGTCGGGGCGAGAAGCCCAACGAGAACGAGAGCGGCAGCGCAGCGATCCGGAACGACCGTTCAAACGAGCGGGCCAGATCGCGGTGCCCCACGAACCGCACCTTCCCGTGCTTCGTGAACCGCAGACGGACGGGGAACCCGACATCACCGCGCACGGGCGCCACCCCCGTTCCCTGCGGTTGCCTTCACGCCTCGGAACGCGACCGGAATGGCACCGCCGCTCTCGAGATCCTGGCCGGTGCCCTGGCTCCCGCCCGCGGGCGCAACCGTGGAGGCGACGACGTGCTCGAGCGCCTGACCGGTGCACACGCCACAGTCGTAGCAGGGCGTCCAGCGACAGTCGGGGAGCCCGTGCTCGTTGAGGGCTGATCGCCATTCCTGCCACAGGAAGTCCTTGTGAAGACCGGCGGTCACGTGGTCCCAGGGCAGCACCTCGCCCTCGGTCCGGTGGCGGGTCACGTACCAGTCGGCGTCGAGGCCCTCAGCGGCCATCGCGTCTGTCCAACGGCCGAGGTCGAAGTGCTCGCTCCACTCTTGGAACGAACCGCCGCCGCGCCAGACTCGCTCGATGACCTTCCCGATCCGACGGTCACCTCGGCTCGCGATGCCCTCGGCGAAGGACGCCTCCGCGTCGTGCCACTTCAGCGAGACGCCGCTGCGCCGGGTTGCGTCGCGCAGCAACCCGACCTTGCGCCGGAGCTCCTCGACCGAGTTCTGACCGAACCACTGAAACGGCGTGTGCGGCTTCGGCACGAACCCACCGATCGAGGCGGTCGCGCTCGCGCTCTTTGTGTGCTTGCGACCGATCGCGACGACGTTGCGCGCGAGCTCGGCGATACCCAGCGTGTCTTCGTCGGCTTCCGTCGGCAGGCCCGTGAGGAAGTAGAGCTTCACCCGTCGCCAGCCGTTCGAGTACGCCCCATCCACCGCCGCGTAGAGATCCTCTTCGGTGATGAGCTTGTTGATCACCTTGCGCATCCGCCAGGTGCCGGCCTCGGGTGCGAACGTCAGGCCGGTGCGCCGCACCTTCTGGATCTGGCTCGCGATGCCGACCGTGAACGCGTCCACTCGTAGCGACGGTAGCGACACGCCGACGCAGCCCGTGCCCTCCTGAGCACTGACGAGGTCGGCGACGACGCCGTTGATCCCGGAGAAATCCGCCGTCGACAGCGATGTGAGTGCGACCTCGTCGTAGCCCGTACGACGCAGACCGTCACGCACCATCATGCGCACCTGCTCTTCGGGGCGCTCACGCACTGGACGAGTGATCATGCCCGCCTGACAGAACCGGCAGCCTCGAGTGCAACCGCGGAACACCTCGACGTTGAGACGATCGTGGACGACCTCGATGAGCGGCACGAGCTGATTCTTCGGGTAGGGCCACTCGGCGAGATCGGCGACGGAGCGCTTCTCGACCGCCGCAGGCACGTCGGGATACCTGGGGCGGACCTCAGCGAGGAACGGGCCGTCGTAGTCGACGTCGTACATCGACGGGACGTACACGCCAGGAACCGCGGCGAGCTCGCGCAGCACACCCTCACGATTCGTCTTCCCGGAGCGCTTCCACGCGGCGAGCACGTCGTTGATCTCACCGACGACTTCCTCGCCGTCACCGATGACGAAGGCATCGACAAAGTCGGAGAGGGGCTCAGGGTTGAACGCACAGTGCCCGCCGCACATCACCAGCGGGTCCTGATTCCGACGGTCCTCGGCGCGCACCGGCACGCCTGCGAGATCGATGCAGTTCAAGACGTTGGTGAACACCAGCTCGGCCGAAAGGTTGAAGGCGAGCACATCGAACGCCCCCGCGGGGCGGTGGGTGTCGACCGAGAACAGTGGCAGAGCTGCGGCGCGCATCTCGGCCTCGAGATCCACCCACGGCGCGTAGGCGCGCTCGGCGCCCGCATCCTCACGCTCGTTGAGGATCTCGTAGAGGATCTGCAGCCCCTGGTTGGGGAGCCCGATCTCGTAGGTGTCTGGGTAGATGAGGAGCCAGGAGACCTGGTCGGGCCGGTGCTGCGGGGAAACGCTGCCCCGCTCCATACCGATATAGCGAGCGGGCTTCTCGACCCGGCCCAACAGAGGTTCGATCCTCGGCCAGAGGTCGGTGGTCATGTTGAGCCCATCTTAGGCGGAGATCGGCGGCATCACCGTTCCCAGGCGTTGGGTCGGCCTTCCCCCCCCTCGTTCACACCGGGAGTGCAGCATGCTCTTCGCATGGAGCGGGTGTCGGTGCTCGGGAGCTGCTGGTCGCAACGAGCACCTTCGCGCGCCGACGTGCGGTTCGGCTCGGCCCCGAGAACATCGAGCTCGACGCGATCGTCGACCGGCCCTCGACGCAGCGGCCGGGCCGAGGGGTTCGGCGCTCGCGAGCTGGGTGAGCGAAGCGAACCCGTGTCCGAGGCGCCACCGAACCGATCGGCCGGGCACGGCACGCGGCCGACCGATCAGTTGAACCGGTTCGCGTAGATGTTCTGCACCACGCCGACGCACGCGCAACAGGTGATGAGCGCGGACCCTCCGTAGCTCATGAACGGGAGCGGGATTCCGGTGACCGGCATGATCCCCATCGTCATACCCATGTTCTCGAAGATCATGAACGTGAACATGCCGAGGACGCCCGCGCAGACGAGTGTGCCGTAGAAGTCGCGCGCGAGCCGGGCTGTTCGCCACGTGCGCCACAGCACGATCCCGAACAGAGCCAGGATCAGGCAGGCGCCGACGAAGCCGAGCTCCTCTCCGACCGCCGTGAAGATGAAGTCGGTCTGCTGCTCGGGGACGAAGCCGAGGCGCGTCTGGGGACCGTTGAAGAGCCCCTTGCCCGAGACCGAACCGGTGGCGATCGTCTTGACCGATTGGTCCTGGTTGTACGCGACGCCTTCTTTCTTGTTGGCGCCGGAGTCGATCACGACCGTGAGCCGGTCGACCTGGTACTGCTTGAGGATCCCGAGGTTGATCACCGCGTAGATTCCGGTGAGGGCCAGGAGTGCCAGCACGAGGAGGTAGCGCCCGCGCACGCCCGCGACCGCGAGTAATCCGATCACGATGCAGAGCAGCACCATGTTGGTCCCGAGGTCGGGTTGGAGCTGCACGAGGCCGAGCGGGACCAGCGCGACGCCGATGATCACGGTCAGACGCCACGGATCGATATCGCCGCGGTGCTCGTTCACGTAGCCGGCGAGGGCGACGATCAACGTGAACTTCGCGATCTCGGATGGCTGGAGCTGAAATCCGAACGGGAGCTGGATCCACGCCTGGGCGCCCTTGGCGCTCGCCCCGAACGGCGTGAGGACGACGAAGAGGAGCGCGCAGGTGACGACGTAGAACAGCATCGAGAAGTCGCGCAGCTTGCGGTAGTCGATCCGCAGCAACCCGACGATCACACCGATCCCGATGACGAGGGCGAGTGTCTGACGCTTCACGAAGTAGAACGGGTCGTCAATAATCTTGGCGTTCGACGACGAGTAGATCATCACGAGCCCGATGACGGCGAGCGCCGCGACGGCAGCCAACATGACCCAGTCGAGACGGGCGAGCAGGTCGGCGTCGACGATCGACCAGCGCGTCTTCGGCCTCGCGTACGCAGACGCTCGCATCGACCGTCGGGAGCGGGTGCTGAGGGCCATCAGTCTTTCTTCCCCGGCTTCGGCACGACGCGCACGGCAGCAGGCGCCAGGTTGCCGTTGAGGGCCTCGATGATACGGCGCGTGACCGGCGCGGCCACCGACCCACCGTTCCCGCCCTGCTCGATGAAGACGACGATCACGTACTGGTGCTCGGCGCTGTCGGGTGTCGGGTTGGGGTTCACGATCCCGACGAACACCGAGGTGTCCTGTTTCCCGAAGACCTCGGCGGTACCGGTCTTGCCCGCGACCTGGACGCCGTTGTAGCCCGAGAACGCGGGGCCGGCCGTGCCGATTCCGCCGGGCGAAGTGGCACCGATCAACCCCGCCATGATCGGTGCGCGAAACTCGGGCTTGATCTTCACCTCGCCGCTCTTCTGCGGTGGAAGCTCACGGAGCTTCGACGACTGGCCCGGGTTGAGGATCCTCTGGGCAAGCCGGGGCGAGTAGAGCGTTCCACCATTGGCGAACGCCGCGTACGCCACTGCTTCCTGCAGCGGTGTCACGAGCAGGTCGCCCTGACCGACCGCGAGCGCGGCGCTGTCGCCGGGGAGCCAGTAGCGGCTAACGGGATCCGGATTGTTCTTGTTCAGCTTCTCCTTGAACTTCTGGGTGGGGACGCGGCCCACCTGCTCGTTGGCAAGCCCGATCCCCGTCGACTTCCCGAACCCGAACGACCGCGCGACCCGCTGCACCGCGTAGCCCTTGGCGAGGTTCCCCGGCTTCTGGTCCTTGGTGTTGAAGAACCTCCAGAGCCGGAACCCCTGGATGTAGAAGTACACGTCGCTCGAGACCGCGATGGCGGTGGGAAGCGTCACGTTGCCGTGGCGCTCCTTCCCGGCGTTCTTGAACTCCTGCTCGTGGCCGGGGGCGCCGTACTTCACGAAGCCCTGGTCGTAGATCACCTCGTCGGGTGTCGTGGTGCCGGCCTGGAGTGCGGCGATCGAGGTGAAGAGCTTCCAGGTCGAACCGGGGGCGTACTGACCCTGGAGTGCGCGGTCGAGCAGCGGGTAGTTGCTCGAGGGGTCATTGAGCTGCTTGAACTCCTCGGCGGGGATGCCGTCGGTGAACTTCGTGACGTCGAACGACGGCGCCGACGCGAGCGCGACCACCGAGCCGTCGCGCGCATCGAGCACGACGGCCGCTCCCCCGGTCGCCTTGTACGTCGCGAACTTCGTCTTGTTGGTCGTGTCCTTGAGTCCGCCGGCGGCCTTCATGCCTTGCTGCAGCGAGTCCTGTGCGACCTTCTGGATGTCGACGTTGACGGTGAGCTGGACGTCGTTGCCGGCGACTGCAGGCCTGTCGCTCAGCACCCGCACCAGGCGCCCGTGACTGTCGACCTCGAGCTTGCGGACCCGTGGCTTGCCGCGGAGCTGGGTCTCGAACATCGCCTCGATGCCGTCCTTGCCGATCACGTCTTCGGGTCCGTAGCCTTCGCCGGCGTGCAGCTTCTGCTCCTGGGCGTTGACCGCGCCCACGTACCCGAGAAGGTGTGGCGCGATGGCGCCGTCGGGATAGACCCGCACGCTGCGGCGCACGACGTCGACGTTGGGAAACAGCTCGGGTCGCTCCTTGAGGAAGACCAGCTTCTGGTACGGGACGCTGTTCGCGATCGGCACCGGCTGGTACGGCGAGTACCGCACGCTGTCGAGCCGCCCGTTGACGAACTTCTCGGACTTGCCGAGCACCAGCGCGAGTCGAGGGACCATGTCCTTGCGCTGCTGGTCGGTGATCCCCCGCCGAATCTGGACGCTGTTGATGAGCTCGTTCCCGACGATGATCTTGCCGTTCGTGTCGAGGATGCTGCCGCGAATCGCCGGCTCCGAGATGACACGGATGCGGTTCGCGCGCGTCTCGGCCGCGTAGCTCTGCGACGTCGCGACCTGCAGGAACCAGAGCCGTACGAACAGCGCCGAGAACAGCACCATGACGACGACGCCGAGCACGGTGAGGCGGACTCTGCTGTTACCTTCCGTCACCGCTCGCACATCCCAGGAATCCGTGACCGGCGCGTGTTCGGCCCCGACCGATCGCCCGGCACAGGCTAACTCCCCACGATCGCGTTGCCAGGTCGGACGCTGGTGCGGTTTCCTTGCGGATCGCGCACCACGTGGCCGTCGACGAACACGTAGCGCACACCCTCGGACTCGACGCCCGGGGCCTCGATCGTCGAGCGATCGATGAGCGTCTTGGGGTCGAAGACGGTGATGTCGGCGTCCGCACCGATCTGGAGTCGACCCTTCTTGCGCATCGCAGGCGCGCCATTCTCGGTGAGCTTGGCGGGCAGGATCGTGGCCTTCGCGAGTGCGTCCATCAGCGGGAGTACCTTCTTGTCGCGCGTGTAGCGCCCGATCGCGCGAGCGAAGCACCCGGTCGAGCGGGGGTGGTTCTTGTTGCCCGGTTCGAGGATGGCATCGCTTCCGAGCATCACCCAGTCGGCCTGCAGCGAAGCCTTCACGTCACGCTCGGGGATGGCGTACGCCGCGGTGAGCGCGTTCTTCGCTTGGTACTTCGCGAACGTTGCCTGGGTGAGGCGTTCCCCGGTGCCCACGATCGCCAGGTCGCCGTAGGAGATGTGGAACCGCTCCTGCCACCCGGTGTTGAACCGGGCCGACGCGAGGTACGTGGCCCAGTAGTCGTAGGGATACGTGCATGCCGTGACCTGTATTCCGTCCTTGCGTGCTTGCTCGAGGGTCTTGAGTGATTGCCGCATCGTGTATGTACCGCCGGTGCTGATGATGTGCTCGACGTGCACGCGGGCGCCCGTCTCCCGTGCGACCCGCAGCACCTCGCTCAGTGCTTCGGCGTTGGTGCCGGGCGGGACATCGTCCGAGTACCGGGCGTGGAAAGTGGCCGGCACGTCGTGGTCCTTGGCCACCGTCGCGAGCGCCTTGATCTCGTCGAACGCTACCCCCGGGGTGTACTCGGGCTCGAAGTCGACGGCGAGGTATCCGCCGGTCAGGTCCTCGTCGCACATCTTCACCAGCGCGTCGATCTGCTGGGGCGACGCGGGGGCGTCGATGCCGAGGCCCAGCGTCGCGCGCGACCACGGGTCGCTGAAGGCGCCGCCGTAGTGGGTCGGCGGGCGCTTCGTGTCGGAACCCCACACCTTGAAGTAGTCGACGGCCCGCGACCGCAGACCGTGCAGCCCGAGGTTCGTCGTGACACCGTCGGCGATCTTGAACCAGATCCCGTACTCGTTCGGCTCGTAGCTCAAGATGTCGATGAAGCCGGGCGCGACGACGAGCCCGGCGGCGTCGACGACGATTCCGCCCTTGAGTGCGGTGCCCGCCGCAGTGATCGCCGTGACGGTACCGCCGTCGATGCCGACGTCGGCGACCGCATCGAACCCGGACTCGGGGTCCATGACCCGTCCGTTGTGGATCACGGTGTCGAAGGTGTGCGTCGCGATGTCGGGCGGGCTCGCAGCGCCCGGCAGCACGCGTACCGACGCTGCGTCCGAACCGCCACCACCGCCGAACGGGTCGAGCGCGATCAGGGCGACTCCGGCGAGCGTCGCTCCGGCAGCAGCCAAGAAGCCCCGCCGCGAGAGCGATGGACCGCTCGCCGACGCACGGCCCGGTCGCACCGGCTGTTCGCGACGTGTCCCGCTGCTGGGGCCACCGGTCGGTCGCCCAGCCCGGTCGGGAGGCGTTCCCGGCGAGCGGTGCGGCGGGCCTCCTCGGCGAGGGTCGCCCGGGAGCGGCGGAGGACCCGACCGAGAGGGTGGGGACGGCACCTCCCAAGGCTACGAGATCGGCCTCTCGCCCTGGACGCGGGCCCGAGTCCGGACGTGGACCATCGGCTCAGCGTCGCGAGTACCCCATATCGGGGTCGTGATTGGCCCAGCGGACGAAGGGGAAGACCGCGAGCGCCACGATGGAGTCATAGATCGCCGCAACGATGATCACCCGCACACTCGTGAGCGAAAGGTACCCGGCTTGGCCGGCGATGCCACCGACGATCGCGAAGATCGTGCCCCCGATCAGTCCACCGATGAGCCCCAGCACCATGGGCATCGTGCGGGACTCACGGACGAAGCCGCTCTGGAACACGCCGACCGTGTACCCGGTGACGGAGTTGGCCAGGGCAGAGAGTCCGAGGGGTGACGCGAGGAAGAGATCGACGACGAGGCCACTGACGAACCCGAAGATCGCGCCCGTCTGGGGCCCCTCTTCGAACGCGATCGCGACCGTCGCCACGAGGCAGAGGTCGGGGATGGCGCCGAACACGCGAAGATGAGGGAACACCGTCGTCTGCAGGACCACCAGCGTCACGACCAGCAGCACGAGACGGACGCGCCGAATCATCATTCCCGGATCCGCACCTCGCGGGGGCGAAGCCCCTCAGCCACCGGTGGTCTCCGGCCAGTGGAGCACCTTCACATAGGTGAGGTCGTTCAGATTGACGAGGGGGCGAAGCGACACCGTCGACTCGAGCTCACCGGTCTTCTTCTCGATTCCCGTCACCTTCGCCACCGGGATGTCGGGTGGGAACGCCGCGTTCGCCACTGCCGAGGTGAACACGAGCTCGCCCTCGCTGATGCAGGTGTGGGGTGACGAGTTCTTCGCGCACGCCGGCAGGAGCTTCGTGAGGAAGTTCAGCCGCATCTCGCGCTCTCCCGTGCGCCCCTCGGCGATACCCCGCTCGTTGCTGTTCTCGAGGCGTACGCCCACGCCGAAACCGGGGCTGTCGACCAGCGTCACCGTCGCCTCCGTGCTCGACGCTTGCGTGATCTTGCCCACGAGACCGTTGCCGGCAACGACAGGCTGGCCGACGTCGATACCCTTCGAGGTGCCCTTGTTGATCACGAGCGTCCGCTCGAAGTTGCCCGGAGCGCCGCTGATGACACGCGCGGCCACGCCGGTGGCGTCCTGGATGGTCGGCAGGTCGAGCAGCTTGCCGAGCTCACCAACCTGCGACCCGACGGCGCGCTGGCGCAGGAACCGGCCCTCGAGGTCGGCAAGGCGCTTCTTGAGGAGCGCGTTCTCGTCCTTGACCGCGCCGTACCCGGTGATGCCGTCGGCTGCGTTGCGCACCGGCTGGAAGACCGAGGTGACCACCGACTGCACGGGCTGGAGCGCGTCGCGTGCGACGCGCCTGAACGTGTCGATGGCCCCGTTACCGCGCGAGTCGACCGTCACGAGGACGAGCGAGACGAGCACCACGATGAGCAGGACGGGACGCCGTCGGGCGTCGCGTCGGTAGACGACCATGAGCGCCTCCTAGCGCTCGGTCAGTCGTCGGGACCGCTGATGAGCACCTGCCGGAGCAAGTCGAACTGCTCGAGGCACTGACCCGACCCCAGGACGACCGAGAAGAGAGGGTCCTTGGCTCGTCGGACAGGCATTCCGGTCTCCGCTTCGATCGCGGCTTCAAGGCCCACCAGCATGGAGCCACCCCCCGCGAGGACGATGCCGCGCTCCATGACATCGGCGGCGAGCTCGGGCGGCGTCTTGTCGAGAGTCACCTTCACGGCGTCGACGATCGCGGCGACTTGCTCCTCGATCGCCTCGCGGATCTCCTGGGTCGACACGACGATGGTGCGCGGAAGCCCGGTGACGAGGTCGCGTCCGCGCACTTCGGCGTGGAACTCCTCCTCGAGCGGGTATGCGCTGGCAAGTTTCATCTTGACCTCTTCGGCGGTGCGTTCACCGAGGGCAAGGGAGTACTCGCGCTTCATGAACGCGAGGATCGCCTCGTCGAACTCGTCACCTGCGACGCGGCTGGACTCACTCGCGACGACTCCACCCATCGAGATGACCGCAACCTCGGAGGTGCCGCCACCGATGTCGACGATCATGTTGCCCGCCGGCTCGTGGATCGGAAGGCCTGCACCGATCGCGGCAGCCATCGGCTCTTCGATCACCATGACCGGCTTGCGGGCCCCGGCGTACTCCGCTGCTTCCTGAACCGCTCGGCGTTCGACTCCGGTGATGCCCGACGGGATGCAGATGACCATCCTCGGCTTGGCCCAGCGGTTCCGCTGGTGCACCCGCTGAATGAAGTAGCGGAGCATCTTCTCGCAGATGTCGAAGTCGGCGATGACGCCATCTTTCAACGGCCGGATGGCCTGGATGTGGCTGGGCGTGCGACCGAGCATCCGCTTGGCTTCCGCCCCGACCGCGAGGATGTCGCCGCTTCGCGTGTTGATCGTGACGACCGACGGCTCGTTGAGCACGATGCCCTGACCCCGCACGTACACGACCGTGTTGGCCGTGCCGAGGTCGACGGCCATGTCGCGACCGATCACATTGGAATACCAGGGCGCGCTCACAGAAGGACTTTCCGGCTGGGGGCCACGAGGCTCCAAGGCTAGGGCCTTCCCGGGGACGGGTCCAGCCGCACCCCCATGACGGGCCGGATGCCGATCTGCTCCATTCCTGGCGATTCTCGCAGCCAGAGGTCGGGCGGCCGCGGCATTCGGCGACTGGGCCGGGTCAGGACGACAAGCCGGGGAAGAACAGGGAAATCTCGCGCGCCGCGGACTCTGGCCCGTCGGAGCCGTGGACGAGGTTCTCCCCCATTTCGAGGGCCAGGTCCCCGCGGATGGTCCCCGGCGCTGCCTCTCGGGGGTTGGTGGCCCCCATGAGGCCTCGAACCACCTTCCAGGTGTCCGGACCACCCTCGAGGACCATGGCGAGGAGCGGACTCCGGGTGATGAAGGCCACCAGCTCGCCGAAGAACGGCTTGTCTCGGTGCTCGTCGTAGTGCTTGCCCGCCAGCTCGGCGTCGATCTGGCGCAGCTCAACTGCGATGAGCCGGAGCTGCTTGGCCTCGAGCCGACCGACGATCTCGCCGACGAGATTGCGTTCCACGGCATCGGGCTTGCACAGGACCAGCGTTCGGTGACCCGGCGTTCGGTTGCTCATCAGGTCCAAACTACTTGTGAGGCTCGGTCCGTTCGGGACCGGGCCTCAGGTTGCCGGGTGGAGGTTGGCGCGGGCCGCTCCGACGACGTAGAGGGAGCCGGTCACCACGACCTGCTCGTCCGGGCCGGTCGCCCCGACGGCACGAGCCACAGCCTCGGCGACGTCGTCAACAACCTCGACCCGATCACGATCCAGCCCGGCCTCGAAGGCCGCGATCGCCACCTCCTCGGGTGGTCGTGCTCTGGGGCTGGGTGCTCGACAGCAGAACACGCGTGCCGCGTGCGCGGCGTCGAGCGCCTCCAGCATCTCGTCGGGGTCCTTCTCGCGGAGGAGCCCGATCACCAACGTTCGTGGGGAAGACGGGAACTCCTCGGCGAGGGCAGCGCACAGAGCACGGGCACCCGCGACGTTGTGGGCGCCATCGAGGAGCACGAGCGGCTGATGGCCGACCACCTCGAGTCGCCCCGGCGAGCGCGCCTGACCGAACACCTCGGCCACGAGGTCCGTCTCGAGTGCGTGCCCGAGGAACGCCTCGGTCGCCGCAAGCGCGACCGCTGCGTTGTCGGCCTGATGCGCACCGTGCAGCGAGAGGAACACGTCTGGGTACGAGCCTGCCGGCGTGAAGATGCTGACCAGCCGACCCCCATGTGCGAGGTCGTTCGCGCTGACCCCGAACTCGCGATCCCTGAGCCAGACCGCACCCGCAGCCCGCGCTTCGAAGATCCCCACGAGGTCGGGCGACGTCTCGCCGAGCACCACCGTCGCCCCCGGCTTCACGATGCCAGCCTTCTCCTCGGCGATCCCCTCGCGCGTCGGCCCGAGGTACTCGACGTGGTCGATGCTGACGTTGGTGATCACAGCGATGTGCCCGTCGACAACGTTCGTCGCGTCCCAGCGACCACCGAGACCGACCTCGACGACAGCCGCGTCGACCGCCACATCGGCGAAGTAGCGAAGAGCAGCACCCGTCAAGATCTCGAAGTAGCTGGGTGTCGCCGGGAGGTGCGGCTCGATCTCGGCGATGAGACCGAGGAGCTCCGCGAGCGCGTCGTCGGGGATCTCCTCGGCGTTCCAGCCGATCCGTTCATTGACCCGCTCGAGGTGCGGCGACGTGTACGAACCGACCGACAAGCCGTGGGCCACCAGCAGCGATGCAGCCAGGCGAGTCACTGATGTCTTGCCGTTCGTGCCGGTCAGATGGATGGCCGGATACTCGAGCTGTGGGGAACCCAGGAGCGCAGCGAGCGCCTCCATGCGCTCGAGCGTCGGATGGGCGGCACGGCGCTCCACGTCGACGGGCACGCCGAGCGACTCGAGGTTCACGTGCGCGTCGAGCCAAGCGCGGGTGTCGACCGGATCCATCGCGGGCGGGCTCAGCCTTCTTCCGGCTCGGCGAGGTCGACATCGACCGCGAACTCTGCGCCTTCGACCGGCTCGAGGGCCGCGGCCCGGGCCGCCTCGCACACATCCACCTTCACCGTGTCGAGTCGAGCGAGGAGCGCGGCATCGCCGCGCACCACGAGCCGCTTCACTCCGGTCTTCAGCGAACGTTCGCTCCCCGTCTTGGCCTTGCGCACCTCGCCGAGGACGGTCGCTGCGAGGTCGTACGCACCGGCGTCACCGTCGGCGGCGGCGATGTGAACCGGCGCTGCGTCGGGCCAGGCAGCACGATGCACCGATCCTTCCTGCCACCACGACCAGACCTCTTCGGTGACGAACGGTAGGTGCGGAGCGAAGAGCCCGAGCAGGGTCCCCAGCGCCATTGCGAGCGCGGCCCGGGCCGAGGCCGCGCCTTCGTCGCCGCCCGCACCGTACGCGCGTTGCTTCACGAGTTCGACGTAATCGTCGCAGAACCCCCAGAAGAACCGCTCGGTACGTTCGAGCGCGCGGGCGTAGTCGTACGCATTGAACGATTCGGTCGCCTCCTCGACCAGGGTGGCGAGCTTTGCCAGGAGCGCCCGGTCGAGCGGCGCGGTGACCGCACGCTCGTCGACTGCGCCGGCGGCGGCGGCGCCGATGACGCCGAGCGCGAACTTGGAGGCGTTCAGCAGTTTGATCGCGAGGCGGCGTCCGACCTTCATCTGCCCCTCGTCGAACGCGGTGTCGGTACCGGGGCGCCCGCTCGCCGCCCAGTAGCGCACCGCATCGGAGCCGTACTGCTCGAGCAGGTTCATCGGGGTGACGACGTTGCCCTTTGACTTCGACATCTTCTTGCGGTCCGGGTCGAGCACCCACCCGGAGATGGCCGCATGCGCCCACGGGAGCCCATCGAACTCGAGGTGCGCACGGACGACGGTCGAGAAGAGCCACGTCCGGATGATCTCGTGGGCCTGTGGCCGGAGGTCCATCGGATATGTGCGCGCGAACAGCGCCGGGTCGTCTCCCCAACCGCACGCTATCTCGGGGGTGAGCGACGAGGTCGCCCACGTATCCATCACGTCGGGATCGGCGATGAAGCCACCCGCCACACCTCGCTGCTCCTCGGTGAAGCCTTCGGGCACGTCACTCGACGGGTCGACGGGCAGCCGGTCCTCCGGCGGCACCAGCGGCGCGTGGTAGTCGGGAAGACCCTCGTCGTCGAGGTGGTACCAGACCGGGAACGGCACGCCGAAGAATCGCTGTCGGCTCACCAGCCAGTCCCCGTTGAGGCCTTCGACCCAGGACTCGTAGCGCGCCCGCATGTACTCGGGGTGCCACGCCAGCTCGGCGCCGCGCGCCAGGAGCTCGGCCCGCACCGGTGCGTCGCGCCCGCCGTTGCGGAGGTACCACTGGCGGGTCGTCACGATCTCGAGCGGACGATCACCCTTCTCGTAGAACTTCACCGCGTGCGTGATCGGCCGTGGCTCTCCCACGAGCTCACCCGAGTCACGCAGCATCTCCACGACCTCGCGCTGAGCCTGCTTGGCGGTCTTCCCGCTCAGGCGAGCCCACGCATCGGCGGCCGGGCCGGCGAGCTCGACGGGCGGGTCGTCCTGGATTCGCCCGTCCCACCCGAGGATGGCGCGTGCGGGAAGCTGGAGCTCACGCCACCAGATGACGTCGGTGAGATCGCCGAAAGTGCAGATCATCGCGATGCCCGAGCCCTTCTCGGGGTCGGCGAGCTCGTGCGCGAGCACCGGCACCTCGACACCGAACAGCGGGGTCCGTACCGAGGTCCCGACGAGCGGCGCGTACCGCTCGTCGTCAGGATGCGCCACGAGCGCGACGCAGGCTGGGATCAGCTCCGGACGCGTCGTCTCGATCTGGATGTCACCCACACCATCGCCGCGAGCGAAGCGGACGCGGTGGTACGCGCCCGCCACCTCGCGGTCCTCGAGCTCAGCCTGCGCGACGGCGGTGCGGAAGTCGACGTCCCAGAGGGTCGGGGCCTCGGCCTGGTACGCCTCGCCGCGCGCCAGGTTCCGGAGGAACGCGCGCTGGGAGACCCGCTGGGCGGCTTCGCCGACGGTCGTGTACGTGAGCGACCAGTCGACCGAGAGCCCCAGGTGCCGCCACAGCTCCTCGAACTTCTGCTCGTCCTCCGCAACGAGGCGATCACAGAGTTCGACGAAGTTTCGACGCGAGATCGAGAGCGCCTGCTTCGGCAGCTCCTCTGGCGAAACGAAGTCGGGGTCGTAGGCGAGGCTCGGATCACAGCGGACGCCGAAGTAGTTCTGGACTCGGCGCTCGGTCGGCAGACCGTTGTCGTCCCAACCCATCGGATAGAAGACGTCGCGTCCGCACATGCGCTGGTAGCGGGCGATCGTATCGGTATGCGTGTACGAGAAGACGTGGCCGACGTGCAGGGAGCCGCTCACCGTGGGGGGCGGCGTGTCAATCGAAAAGACCTCGCTCCGATCGTGCGAGCCGGCGAAACGGTACGTGCCCTCGGCGTCCCACCGGGCACTCCACTTGTCCTCGAGCCCGTCGAGGCTCGGCTTCTCCGGCACCGGCATGGCCGGAGTCTACGGAAGCGTGCCCTCCGGTCGGGGTGTCGAACGAAGCTGGACCCGGCGCTCCTCCCCGCGGAGCAGTACGAGCGCCGCCGCCGGGAAGACGAGCACCGAGAGCATCCCCGCTGCGATCAGCGACGCCGCGTTGACCGGGCGCACCTCGCCGATCGTGACACCCAGCGTCGTGGCCACAACGATGAACGAGAGCGAGGTCGACTGCATCAGCGCGGACGCGAAGACCTGCACCCTCGAGATCTCCCGACGCAAGAGCAAGGCCGGGACGCCTCGAACCACGCACAGCAACAGCACGAAGAGGGGGATCCGAAGCGCGGTCGACGAATCCGAGAGGAGCTCCTCGACCGGGAAGCCGATACCGGTCGACACGAAGAACACCGGGATGAAGAACCCGAACCCGAGACCCTCGAGCTTGTGCCGGAAGTGCCCGGAGGCCTCGTCGTTCTCGGGATCGGTGAGCACCGACACCAGCGCGCCGGCCATGAACGCCCCCAGGATCGCGTCGAGACCGAGGTTGTCGGTGATCACGAGGAGTGCGAGGAGCAGCGCCACCGCGATCCGGATCCGGATCTGCGAGCTGGAGTCCTGGAGCCGGAACAGCGCCGCAGTCAATCGCTCCGACCTCGCAGCCCGCACGGCCAGCAACGCGACGACGAGCACCGTGAGCACCAGCACGACGAGCTTCAGCACCGTGACGAGCGGGTCAGCTGATCCCGACCCCGAGAAGAACAACGAGAGCAGCACGATCGAGCCGAACTCGGCGATCGAGCACGCGACCACGACGAAGTGACCGAAGCCGGTATCGAGCTGCGCCGCGTCCTTGAGCACCGGGATGACGATGCCGAGCGACGTCGCGGTGAGGACGATCCCGATGAAGAGCGGATCGACGATGACATCCGCCAGACCCAACGGCAGCGTCACGAGGATCCCGAGCGCGACCGAGAGCGCGAACGACTGCAGACCCAGCTTGAGTGGGCGCCCGCGAATGATGTCGAAGTCGAGCTCGAGCCCTGCGAGAAACAGGAGGAACGCGACACCGAGCTTCGCCATGACCCGGATCACGTCGTCCGACGGCTCGACGAGCCCGAGCACCGCGGGGCCGATCACGATGCCGGCGAGGATCTCGACGACTGATGGCGGTACCGGAAGCCTCGGAGCGAGAGCGAGCAGCAGCGGGATCGCGACCGCGACCACCATGACGAGCAGGACACCGTCGAAGCTGACCTCGCGTGCTGCCGCGAGGTTGGCGGTGAAGTAGCCGCTCACCGGAGAACGCCCCTTAAGAACGGGAAGCCGGGATCAGGCTGAGCGGCGACCGGGTTCGCCGACCGTGATGATCGTCGGTGCCATGTGCTCGAGCACGACCGATCGGTCGACGACGCACCGGGCGACGTCGGTGCGACTCGGGAGGTCGTACATCACGTCGAGCAGCACTTCCTCGAGAATCGCCCGCAGGCCGCGCGCGCCGGTCCCTCGCTTGAGCGCCTCGTCCGCGACCGCGTCAAGCGCGTCGTCGGTCAACACGAGGTCGACGTCGTCGAATTGGAAGAACTTCTGGAACTGTCGCAACAGCGCGTTCTTGGGCTCGATGAGGATGCGCTCGAGCGCGTCCTTGTCGAGGCCGTGTACCGCGCCGATGACGGGGAGGCGGCCGACGAACTCGGGGATGAGCCCGAACTTCAGAAGGTCTTCGGGGAGCACTCCACCGAGCAGCGATCCCAGATCCTTGTCCTCGGAGCGACGGATGTCGGCGCCGAAGCCCACGCCCCGGTTCCCCCGACGGCTCTCGATGATGCTGTCGAGCCCCGCGAACGCCCCGCCGCAGATGAACAGGATGTTCGTGGTGTCGATCTGGATGAATTCCTGGTGCGGGTGCTTGCGCCCACCTTGGGGCGGTACCGACGCCGTCGTGCCCTCGAGGATCTTGAGTAGCGCCTGCTGCACGCCTTCGCCCGACACGTCACGCGTGATCGAGGGGTTCTCCGCCTTCCGCGCGATCTTGTCGATCTCGTCGATGTAGATGATCCCGGTCTCGGCCTTCTTGACGTCGTAATCGGCGGCCTGGATCAGCTTGAGGAGGATGTTCTCGACGTCTTCACCGACGTAGCCAGCTTCGGTGAGTGCTGTCGCGTCGGCGATGGCGAACGGGACCTTCAGTAGCCGGGCGAGCGTCTGCGCGAGGAGCGTCTTGCCGCAACCCGTGGGCCCGATGAGCATGATGTTCGACTTTTGGAGCTCGACGTCGGGGTCGCCGTAGGCACCGGCCTGGACCCGCTTGTAGTGGTTGTAGACGGCTACGGAGAGGATCTTCTTCGCGCCGTCCTGACCGATGACGTAGCCGTTGAGGTACTCGAAGATCTCGCGCGGCTTCGGTAGCTCGTCGAAGTGCACCTCAGAGGTCTGCGAGAGCTCCTCCTCGATGATCTCGTTGCAGAGATCGATGCACTCATCACAGATGTAGACGCCCGGACCCGCGATGAGCTTCTTGACCTGCTTCTGGCTCTTCCCGCAGAACGAGCACTTCAGCAGATCGCCGCCATCACCGAACTTGGCCACGGCTTCGCCTCCCCCCGGCCGATTCTCTCAGCTCACGCCAGCGGCGACCGCGACGGCGGCGAGCTCGCGGTTGGTGATCACCTCGTCAATGATGCCGTACTCCTTGGCTTCCGGCGCGCTCATGATGAAGTCGCGGTCCGTGTCGCCGGCCACCTTCTCCACGGTCTGGCCTGTGTGGTGCGCAAGAAGCTGGTCGAGGAGCTCGCGCATCCGCTTGATCTCCTTGGCCTGGATCTCGATGTCGACCGCTTGGCCCTGGGCACCACCGTGAGGCTGGTGGATGAGGATCCGCGAGTGCGGCAGTGCGAAGCGCTTGCCTTTCGCGCCGGCTCCCAGCAGCACCGCCGCCGCCGACGCGGCCTGACCAACGCAGATCGTCTGGATGTCGGGCTTGACGTACTGCATCGTGTCGTAGATGGCGAAGAGACCAGTGATCTCGCCGCCTGGCGAGTTGACGTAGATCGAGATGTCCTTCTCAGGGTCGTCGCTCTCGAGGTGCAACAGCTGCGCGATGAGCAGGTTCGCGACCGCATCGTCGACGGGTGTTCCCAGGAAGATGATGCGTTCCTTCAGGAGGCGCGAATAGATGTCGAAGGCTCGCTCGCCTCGGTTGGTCTGCTCGATGACGGTGGGTACGAGGTAGTTGCGGATCGGGTCGCTCACTCGCTCGGCTCCTCTGATGCTTCGGTGGGGGGCGGCACTTCGGGGGGGGAGGTGACTTCGGGGAGAGCTGCTTGAGGGAGAACCAGGTCGACGGGGTTACCCGATTCGTCCAGGACCGTGGCGTTGTCGACCAGGTACTCGACCGCTTTGCCGCGGGCCAGATCCGAGCGTACCGCCTCCAAAGCACCACGCTGTTCAAGATCCCGTCGAACCTTGGCGGGCTTCTCCTCGAAGCGCTCGGCGAGCCGCTCGATCTCTGCGTCGACCTCTTCGTCGCTCGCTTCGATCCCTTCTTGGGCGACGACGGCTCGTAACGCGAGGTCGGCCTTGACTGCTCGTGCGCATCCCTCCCGGAGGCCGGCGATGAACTGCTCCTGATCCTGGCCGGTCGCCTGGAGGTACTGCGTGATGTTCACACCTTGGGGCTCGAGCCGATGCTGGAGATCGTGCAGTCGGCGCTCCATCTCCTGGGCGACGAGCGGCTCCGGCGCGTCGATCGTGACCAGATCCGAGGACGCTTCGAGCACCCGGTCGCGCGCTTCGAGCTGCGCCTGCACCTTGGCGAACAGCTCGAGACGGTGGCGCGCGTCGCCGCGAAGCTCGTCGATCGTGTCGAACTCACTCACTTCCGAGGCCCACTCGTCGTTGGCTTCGGGCAGCACCTTCTTCTTGGCGTCCTTCACGAGCACTTGGAACGCGACCGTTGCCCCGGTGTCATCGCCGGCGCTCGCCGGCAGCGCGTCGTTGAACTGCAGGATGTCGCCGGCCTTCTTGCCGCGCAGTTCCTGATCCAACTTCTCGACGACCGTTCCGGAGCCGACTTCGTAGAGGAAGTCGGTCGCACTGAGCCCGTCGACCGGTTCACCGTCGACGGATCCCTTGATGTCGATCTGGGCGTAGTCGCCGTCGGTCAGGGGGTTCGTAGAGTCCTCGAGGTCGGCGAAGCGCTCGCGCAGCGCATCGATCTGCGCGTCGATCGCTTCGTCATCGACCTTCGGGCTCGGCACCTCGACGGTCAAGGAGTCGTATCCGGAGACCTCGACGATCGGACGCACCTCGACGACGGCGTCGAACTCGATGTCGCCGGCGTCCTCGCCCGCGGTGATGTCGATCTCGGGGGGCGCGATCACGTCGATCTCTTCGGTCTCGACTGCGGTCGCGTAGTACTCCGGAAGCGCGTCACGCAGCGCCTGCTCGCGCCCGACACCAACACCCAAGCGAGCTTCGAGGAGCTGGCGCGGTGCCTTCCCAGGCCGGAAGCCGGGCATCTTGACCTCGCGCGCGAGCTTGCGAAACGCCGCATCGATCGCCTTCTCGAACTCCTGCGCGGGGACGGCGACCTTCAGCCGGACCTTGTTGCCCTCGAGCGGTTCGACGGAGGTGGTGAGACTGGACAGAGACGGCGAAGGACTCGACATAGCAGGAAGGTCGAGGATACCCGGGGCCTTCCCCCGTCCGTTGCATGGGGGATGTGCGGTGGATGGGTGTGCCGCGCACGAGACTGCAACGCATGGGGACGAGAAGTGCAGCAGTGAGAGGGCACGCGGCCGCGCGTCGTAACCTGGAACCTTCGGGGAGTGGCGCAGCTCGGTAGCGCACCTGCTTTGGGGGCAGGGGGTCGGGGGTTCAAATCCCCCCTCCCCGACTCGGAGCCTCGGCTCCGCGCGGGTGTAGCTCAATGGTAGAGCCTCAGCCTTCCAAGCTGATGACGCGAGTTCGATCCTCGTCACCCGCTCGACGTCACCGGACCACGCGGGCGACGATGCGCGTCTCGCCGACCGCGAGAGCGCTGCAGCGTCGCCAACGTACGCATCGTCGTCGGGCGGGGCGTGACGCGTCCAGCGTGGTCCCGGTAGCGTCGCGCGCATGCTCATGGATCGATTTCGTCTCGACGGTCGCGTCGCCGTCATCACCGGTGCTGGACGCGGCATCGGGGCCGGGTGCGCTCGGGCGTATGCCGAGGCCGGTGCCGATGTCGCGATCACTGCTCGCACCGAGCAGCAGTTAGACGCCGTCGCGGCGCAGGTGCGCTCCCTCGGCCGACGCGCGCTCGTCTTCCCGGGTGACGCGAACGACCTCGACGTGCTCGATCGCTTCGTCGACGCGACCGTCGCCGAATTCGGTCGCCTCGACATCGTCGTCAACAACGCCGGCGGCTCGATGCCGACCGCGCTGCTCGACACATCGGTGAAGATGTTCGAACAGGCCTTCCACTTCAACGTCACCACTGCGTTCGCGCTCAGCAAGGCCGCGATCCCCCGCATGCTCGAGACCGGGGGCGGTTCGATCGTCAACATCTCGTCAGTGATGGGACGCGTTCGCGAGCGCGGCTTCGTCGCCTACGGCACCGCCAAGGCGGCGCTCGCCCATATGACCCGCCTGATGGCGGCCGACTGCGCGCCGCGCATCCGGGTCAACGCCATCGGCGTCGGCTCTGTGGCGACCTCCGCGCTCGAGATGGTGTTGACCGACGATGCGCTGCGCAACGAGATGATCGACGCCACGCCCCTGCGGCGGCTCGGCGAGGTCGAGGACATTGCGATCGGCGCGCTGTACCTCGCGTCCGACGCGTCGAGCTACGTCACGGGCAAGGTGCTGGAGATCGACGGTGGCCTCGAGGGCGCCAACCTCGACCTGCGGCTCCCCGACCTGCGGTAGGTCGCGCGCGGTCGCCCGACCCGTGACGTTGTCCAGGATCGGTCGGGGAAGTCGGATCGGTTGGAACGGCGTGACTGACGCGACGGGGCCGGTGCGGGCGTCGCCGGTGCCGTGGCTGGGTTCGTCGATTCTTCGCCGCCAGAACCGTCGCCCTGCACCCACTCCACCGCGTGCCGCAGCCGGTCGCGCCACGCTCGTCGAGCAGGCGGTCGAGTGCTACGCGCCGCAGCCAGCAGCGACGCTCTTGCATGACCGCTTCGTCCGGTGCCGCTCGGACCGCTCGACGAGCCAGGCCCGCAGCTCATCTGACTCGGTGCTGAACGTGCGCCCACCATGCCAGGGGGTAGGACATCCGTCCCTTCTCCAAGTCATGCCAGTGAGGATCCGTCGAGCTCTCTCGTGCCGAAGATGCATGACGCGGCGTGCGGAGAGGTACCGCGAGGCGCGTTCGGGACCGGCGGGTACGATCGGTCGCACGACCGAGCGCCCGTAGCTCAGCCTGGACAGAGCGCCGGACTTCTATTCCGTTGGTCGGGGGTTCGAATCCTCCCGGGCGCGCCGCACGGACCATTACCCGCAAAGGTTTCGCGTCGTCTCGCGGATGCGGCGCCGCGC
>Ga0209048_10000864_pt1 | contig 32318 bp, 25 predicted proteins | sample FrelakmetCRP12CR_FD_187146 | JGI IMG/M metagenome (GOLD analysis project Ga0209048, IMG submission 187146) | Freshwater lake sediment microbial communities from the University of Notre Dame, USA, for methane emissions studies - CRP12 CR (SPAdes)... | ecosystem: Environmental > Aquatic >...
TCACCAACCGCGTAGCACCATCATTAAAACCTAACCCTATGACAAAGGGGGGTCAATTTTCGGTTGTCGCGAGGGGTCATTTTTCGGTTGCCATTTACAATCCTCTTGCAATCCTTGGGGGAACGCCTCACGGCCACCAACGAACCCCGACAAGTTACTGAGTGCGGCAAGCCCGACATGGCGGTTTACCGGGGGCCTGTGCTCCTGGGGTATGTGGAAACCAAGGACGTGGGGATAAACCTGGACGCAGAGGAAAAAAGCCCCCAGCTAAAACGCTACCTGGAAGCCCTGCCAAACCTCATTCTTACCGACTACCTGGAATTTCGCTGGTATGTGAACGGCGAGCGCCGGGCCGTGGTTTCCTTGGGGACCGTGGAACGGGACGGTAAGATCAAGGCTAAAAAAGAGGCCCTGGCTGCCGTGGGTGAGCTACTGGCCCAATTCCTGGCCCTCACGCTCCCGTCCATCGGTACGGCCAAAGAGTTAGCCCTGAGAATGGCTAAGCTGGCCGGTTTAATGCACAATGCCGCCCTCAAGACCCTGGAAATTGAACCTGACACGGGAACACTCAAGGGCTGGCTTGCCGCTTTTGAAAGGACCCTGGTTCCCAACCTCTCCCCAGAGCAATTTGCCGATATGTATTCTCAGACCCTCACGTATGGACTTTTTGCCGCCAAGGTGAGCGTAGGGGCGGGCCAGGACTTACGCCGGGATACCGCCGCCGGGTTATTGCCGGAAACAAACCCTTTCCTCAAGAGGCTTTTCTATCATCTCGCCGGGCCAGAGGTTCCCCCCACTGTGTCTTGGGTTGTTGACGATATGGTGAGCCTGCTTAACGCCGCCGACATGGAAGCCGTAATGTCCGATTTTGGCCGGGGGTCCCTGGAAAAAGACCCGGTAGTCCATTTCTATGAAACCTTCCTGGCGGCCTATGACCCGGAAAAGCGCAAGGTCCGGGGGGTTTACTACACCCCTGAACCCGTGGTTTCATATATCGTGAGGGCCATTGATTATCTACTCAAGGAACGCTTTAACCGCCCGTGGGGGCTGGCCGACAGGAACACCCTGATTCTTGACCCGGCCTGTGGCACGGGAACTTTCCTCCACAGCGTCATTGCCCTGATTTATGACACCCTGTGCGCCCAAGGCCAGGCCGGGGGCTGGGCTTCTTACGTTTCCCAAAGCCTCTTGCCCCGGATATTCGGCTTTGAGCTTCTTATGGCCCCTTACGCCGTGGCTCACCTCAAGCTGGGGTTGCTCTTGCAGGAAAAGGGCTTTGACTTCCCGCCTGGACAACGCCTGGGGGTCTATCTCACCAATACCCTTGATGATGGATTTAAAAAGGCTGAGGTCTTGCCCCTGGCCGGGTTCATTACTGAGGAAAGCAACAGCGCCGCCAGAATCAAAAAGGAAGACCCCATTGAGGTTATCTTGGGAAATCCGCCTTATGCGGGCCATTCTGCCAATGCCAGTTTGCGCCGGGAAGTGGGGTTGACCGGGGCGGCAAGAACCGTGCGGACCTTCATAGGCCGGTTGATAGAAGATTATAAGCAGGTTGACGGTAAACCCTTGGGAGAGAAAAACCCCAAATGGCTGCAAGACGATTATGTCAAGTTTCTCAGGTGGGGCCAGTGGCGCATTACCCAAACGGGCAAGGGGGTTCTGGCCATGATTACCAATCACGGGTATCTGGACAACCCCACCTTTCGGGGAATGCGGCAACAGCTAATGCAAACCTTTAGTGAAATATACCTGGTGAACCTTCACGGGAACGCTAAGAAGAAAGAGGTTTGCCCGGACGGTTCCAAAGACGAAAATGTCTTTGACATTCAACAGGGGGTAGCTATCGGCCTGTTTGTGAAAGGTCCTGATTCCCCCACTCCGGCCAGGGTGCATTATGCGGACCTGTGGGGGACACGGGAGGGCAAGAACCAAACCCTGGCCCAAATGGAGGTTGACACCACAGCCTGGCGAGAGCTTCAGCCCCACTCACCTTTTTATCTGTTTGTGCCCCAAGATACGGACTTGCGGGCCGAATATGACCGGGGCTGGCCAGTTCAAGAAATCTTCCCGGTGAACTCTGTGGGAATCGTAACCGCCAGGGATAACCTCACCATTCATTGGACCCGGCAAGAAGTAATGGACACGGTGAAGGACTTCACACGGTTGGACCCGGAAACGGCCAGGGATAAATATCACTTGGGGAAGGACGTGCGGGATTGGAAGGTAGAGTTAGCCCAAAAGGACTTGAGAACATCGGGCCTCAAGGAACAATTGGTAACACCGGTCCTCTACCGTCCCTTTGACGTGCGCTATACTTACTATACCGGCAAAACCTGTGGGTTTATCTGTATGCCCCGCCCGGAAGTCATGGGCCATATGCTGGCGGGGGAGAACCTGGGATTAATTTCGGCCAGAAGCAATAAATCTCAGAAACCTGACCACTTTTTTTGCTCCCGGTTTATTGTGGAAACCAAGTGCGGGGAATCTACAACCCAGTCTGCTTTATTTCCATTATACATTTATCCAAAAGACCTATTCCTTAAAAGTCAAAGAAGCGGAAATATCAACCCCGCATTCCTTAAGGACCTTTCCGGCAAAGTGGGGCTGGCCTTTGTATCAGAGGGCCGGGGCGATCTGGAAACCACCATGGGGCCAGAGGACGTGTTTTCCTATTCCTACGCCGTGTTCCACTCCCCTACTTACCGGCAACGTTACTCAGAGTTCTTGAAGGGGGACTTCCCCCGCCTGCCCCTCACCGGCGATAAGGCCCTCTTTAAGGCCCTGGTGGGCCTGGGGACCGATCTGGTTTCCCTCCACCTCATGGAAGCCCCCCGCCTGGAAACCTTCCTTACTCGGTTCCCTGTCTCCGGTTCCCAGGAAGTGGAAGGGGTGCGCTATGAGGACAGCGCCAGGCGGGTCTATATCAACTCAGAGCAATATTTTGAAGGTATCCTCCCTGAGGTGTGGGCCTTCACCATCGGGGGCTATCAGGTCTGCCACAAATGGCTTAAGGACCGCAAAGGCCGGACCCTCTCCTTTGAAGACCTCCACCACTATCAAAGGGTCATTGTGGCCCTGGCCGAAACCATCCGCCTTATGGGAGAGATTGACGCCGCCATTGACGCCCACGGCGGCTGGCCGATTGCGGGGGAGGAGTAGAGGATTTCAATCGTTTGCATTTTTATAGCCTTGAGCAATAAAAGTTGAATAATAAAATAGAAGGAGGATTTTTCCCATGGGACGCTATTTCATAATAATATTATCATTGTTATGTATTATAATGTCTTTAACAATAGCTATGGCGCAAAGTGCCGATGTAAAAGGATGGGGAAACACGACTTGGGGAATGTCTGAAGATAAAATAATTAAGTTATATCCAGGTATTAAGCGATTAAGCGAAAACAGGTTAAGCTTACCAAACGTAGTTATAGGGATGTCAAAGTATGATGTGATATTAGTAACAAATAATAGAAAAAACTTAAAAGAGGTTATTGTTACAGCTTCAGGTTTGAGCGGATTACTCACTTCCGATAAAAACTTGATTTTAGAAAGTCAATTTGCTGAACTTGAAAAAGAATTGAGTTTAAAATATGGCCCTCCAGTTTATCATAATCGGCCACCTTCATCAGTAGCAAATGAGGCAGTTTCTACATGGACTTTTCCATCAACAACAATTGAACTAAACTACCTATTAATGCGAGGATTCGATGATAAGACGAATGTTAATCATCTTATAATTCGCTATCGACCAAATGTCTCGAAAGATAATCTATAGGAATTAATATTCCTTTATCTTAAATTTACTGACACAAACGGCTTTATTTCCCTTTCTAAGCATTGCAAGAGCATTAAAAAGTCAATATTAGGGAAAATACGTTTGCCTTTTCAACGCAAAAAACCTTGGTTTCTTGTCGGCAGAAGACAATTAATTGATTTTGTTCATAGCTTTTTTAGGTATGCAGTATCATCTTTAATGCCTATAATTACTTTTGCGATATAAACAAAAGCATTTAATGAAACCCAAGACGTTATTGCACTTAGAAATGCGACAAAAAATGCCAAATATTGCTTTTCCATTACGAAGAAAAATGCAACTAAGAAACCACAAATTAAACCAATCCATGAAAATAGATATATTATGAATAATGACAATGGCCCCCATTTTTCTACGCCTTTAGCTTTATTTGTTGCCATATAACACCTCCAATTAAAAGAATTAGATTAATTAATTATTCCCATATTAATCTTTAGCGGTTATAGGAAGTAGTTTGCCATCAGGGTATTCTTCGAGTAGCACTGAGTGTTGTTCAGCATATTCCATAAATTTTCCTAATGCTTTGGTCATTCTTATCCGGCCCTCATCCCCTATTTGTTCCATCAATGCATTAAATTTCCCTCCCACATTCTTTTGAAGCCGATCTAATTTTTTCCGCTTAACAGGATCATCGTAAAACATTTCAAAGGTCTTTTGTTTGATGATAACCTTCTCTAACGCTGCGAGCGCTTGTGAATCACGGTTCAAGTAAGAGAATTTTACCCCTGTTCGTTTTTCTTCTTCTAACATAGTCCTAATGCGGTTCCTATGAAGGCGGGCGATATAATCAAGGCTTCCCAAGGTGTCTTCAGAATCCGGGTATTCATTTAAATGGCCGGTAAAAATGTCCTGGCCCTCAGAAGTGGGGTTTATCAAAAGGTGGGCGATCCGCTTCTTGAATTTTAAGACCCCCTGAGATAGGGAATGTATTGAAGATTCAGGATTTACCCCCCAAGCAGTTTGAATCAACCGGGCTACCGACTTGGCGCTTTCCCCATTCCTTAGCTTTAAGAACAGGTCATAAAGCCGGTCATCCGTTAAATCGGAAATCCAGGTCTTCTGTTTTCCCCTGACACAGGAACAATCCCTCAATTGCTTCAAGATATATGCACGCATAGCCTAACCGGTGCCCTTTCAAAAATTGATCTATGTTTTTTAAAGCCCTTTCGCTTCTCCCGAAAAGCGAACCTGTTAAGAATTTTGGGGTTTTGGCTAAGCCTCTGAACCGCCTTGTGGTGGGCCGGTTTGCAAAAACTCTTGTAAGTCCCTTTCCCGAACCCGCCACAGCCTCCCCAGCTTCACGCCTTTCAATTTGCCAGTTCTTAGCCATTCCCTGATTGTCTTGGGGGAAACCATCAAGGCCTCAGCCGCCCCTTCAGGGGTGTAAACTTTCTCAGGTGACATTACGCCGCCCCACAATAAAGGTTGTTATCCAAAATATACTTTACCGTGCCAGGATACCAAGCCCCGCCTCTCTTGGTAGGAACACACCGCTTGGTTAGCTCCCTGGCAATCTTTCCCAGGCTCCAGCCCACCGACCGCCATTCCCTTATTTGGGCCACGGCCTTTAACTCTTGGGGATTCCCTGTCAATGTATCACCTTCCCGGTTAAAGCCGTAGGGGGTGGGGGAATAAGCTTCCAGGTGGGCCTTTTTGTGGGCCATGGCCATTTCTGTGCGCTCGGCAATCAGGTTGCGCTCAAGCTCGGCAAACCCGGCCATGACATTCAGGAAGAACCGCCCCATGGCTGAGGCTGTGTTAAGGGCCTGTCCGCCCATATCTACCAAGTGAAGGGCCACTCCCCCTTTATCCCATGCCTTAGTTTGATTCAAGGCGTCCGCAGCGTCCCGGAAAAGCCGGTCAAGTTTCAAGGCTACCACATGGTAAGCTTGCTTCTTAGCCACCAACTGTAAAAGCTCCGCTCCCCCTGGCCTAACCGCCAAGGATTTAGCCCCGGAAACGCCTTCCTCCCGGATCATGGCCACAGGTTCAAGGTCATTCAGCTTACAGCAGGCAATCAGCTTTTCTTCCTGGGCTGCCAGGGAAACCCCGCCCCTGGCCTGTTCTTCCGTGCTCACCCTTATATAACAAACCGCCTTTTTCATGACCTCTTTACCTCTCAATGTCTTTTATTGTCCCTATTCTAATATCTCTAATTGTCCCTGTCAAGCTCTTTATTGACCGTTTAGTGCTTTTTGTGTCCGTTTTTGTTTTTCATATAAAACCGTCCCCTTTTATATGGTCAAGGCCATTCCTGGGGGGGAAATTGGTTAATCGAGGAGGGCAGATTTTTGCCTAAACCTCAACCTCTTGTCCTGGGCCTCTTATAAAGCTATTTGGCGAGAAAAGAGAAAAGGGTGAAGGGAAAGTAGGGGGAATGTCAATCTGGCCCGTCTGGGGCCTCTTAGATGGTTTTATAGCATGGGAAGGGGCTGACCCCCAAGAACCGATATACTATGGACAGAAAAAATGAAAAAGCACCCCCCTGGAAGCGTCAGGCTGGCCTTTTACCTGTGTTTTGCAAGAGAACCCTACCTAATTCAAAAGAACAGGCAATAGTTAATCCAGGGTTCCAAAAATCACAAATGATTATCATTAAAGTGCTTTGACACCGCCTCTCTCAAGTCTTCTCGGAATAATTCATAGGACTCCCAGGAAGTGAAGGTTACAACTTTATCCCAGTGCCAATCAGCAATCCTTGCACCCGTGGCAAGGTTAATCCATTTGTTCTCTTTCAAGATTTGGCAACTAAGCCACTGATACCACCAGCACCCCCCACTTTTATTCGTATGCGCCTTTTCGATTTGCTCAAAAGCATCCGGTGATATTTCCATTGCATAACGCCTTAACAAAGCGAAGTAGGATTTTGTGGGTAGGATTCTTAGCCCCCACTGTAAGCAAGTCTTACTTGGGTTGAAATCATCGGTCATAAGTTCATCCCCCGATCTGTCGTTTAATCCAATTGTCTCACTATGGCGGATTCAAGGGTGCGGACGGCAGGGCCGGTTCCTATGAAAGAAAATGACAGCCTGCCCGCTTAGCTCTCCTAAGGCTGTTCAACAGATTCAGATTGTACCCGTCAAGTGTCTCTTTATGGGCCTTTCCCCAAAAGGCATGGCTCGCTATGTATTCTTCCACATCAGAATTTGACCTTGGGATTTCGATTTGAGCCCGGTAAGGCCATTCTTTTTTCCAATAATTACAATTCACATCTTTGAGCGTTTTTGAACCCCCACTGCCATACCCCAGCATCAAAAGATGCATGTGGGGGTGACCAAATTTCCAGGCAATCAAGTTTAAATAACCGACTCTTATGTGCTCATGCTTACCGAGATTTCTTGCCCATTCCTTCACAGGTTTGCTCAAGGTGTAGGAATCACGATAATTATAACTATCTGGAAAAGATAAAGAGGCAAACCAATCCCAATTCCACTCAGAGAATAACTCTTTATAATCTAAGAACTTAAAATAACGTGGGTTACGTAACTCATTATATTCGTAGGGTGGCATATTTAGCCCCTTTGTCTGCGCATAGGGGGGGGACAAGGGAATTAGATAACTCCCACAATTTATTACATATTAAATTGGCAACCCCAGGTCAGAAAGGCTGAGAACTCAAGCATGGTTGCCTGAACTTGAGGCCCCCTGGCCTTGTAAGCCTGGCTATTTTGAAGCTTGCAAAAATTATCGGGGCTAATTTTCGAATGGCATTTACCGGCCAGACTACTCCCACACAATGATCTTAATACTTGAATTGATCTTGAGCGGCTGCCGATTCCACCTGGGGGGAAAGAAGTTTCCTGGGGGTGCTGGCGATTGCGGCTGAAAGATTCTTAATTTTGTTGGATAAAGGCTTCCAGGTCCTCCAAACGATAACGGATAGATTTTTTGCCAACTCGGATAAAGCGTGGGCCGTTCCCTGACCACCGCCAGGTTTTAAGGGTTCCGGGCTGCACTTTTAGATAAGCGGCGGCTTCTTTAGGTTTGAGAATCGGTCCCTGTAGAACATTATGACCATGTTTTTTAACAGGTTCCACAATGGCACCCCCTTTCCATGTTAATGAATTGTTAATAACTTTCGAAGACTATAATAACCTTACCCAGCCATGTCAATACTAAATATAATATTGGCAAAAAATATTACTTATGGTACTTCTATAACTCATCATAATAATTGGGTAATAAATTTAATTATCATGCATATTAATTACCTTAATTTCTGGTTTTGCTATGGCAGATTCAAAGGTGCGGACAGCATTCAGGAGCGTACCGTTAGCTATATGGGCATAGCGTTCAGTAACTCCAATGGTGCAATGGCCCAAAAGTTCTTTTACAGTATATAAATCAACTCCATGCTCTACCAGCCACGAAGCGTAAGTATGCCGCAAGGTATGGAAAACAACTTTCTGTCGCCTGTCATTAATTCCTTCATTAAATCTGAGATTATCAACTACCTCATTGAATATGCGGGAAATTTCGCCAAGCATCTTCCCACCCTTGCCTTGAAACACAAAGTCTTCAGGGCTTTTCCGATCCATTTCCTTTAGAATTAAAAAACCATCGGCTGTAAGGAAGGCCATTCTGGTTCGCCCTGACTTGGTATCTTTCAAGATCAGGGTCTTGCGCTCAAAATTAACATCACCCCACCTCAAGGCACGCATTTCCCCAGCCCGCAAGCCGGAATGTAGGCTTAAAAGTGCCATGCAATATAAGGTTTCATTCCTGGCTTTGAGCGCCGTGAGCAATTCTCTTGCCTCAGTGAGGGTAAGAAAACGAAGGCGCTTATTGTCAGCCCTTGGAATTTTAACTGAGGAAACCGGGTTGTCCCCTTTAAACAAGCCATTGCGCTTAGCAAAGTTGATAACTTGGCGGATTGTGGCCAAGGCATATTCAGCCGTGCGGGGGGACAAACCAGCATCGGCCATAGATTTCTTGATTTTTTCCAGGTGCCAAGGTTGAATTTGGGCTAAAGGCAACCCCCCTATTTCGGGTCTGATCCAATTACTGAATAATGACCGCTCCCGGTTAGTGCTGAGCTTTTTCTTATCGGCCAGGGCCAAAGGAAAATAAACGCTCTCAAATATCTCAGCAAAGGTCTTATTGGCCTCAGCTTCACGGGCAAGCCTGGCTTTTTCGGCCTCTTCCAGCTCCTTGGCCGCTGTGCGTTTATCTCTTAGGGTGTTTGGACCCTCACCAATTGAATAATTTTTCCTCAGTTCATTTAAAGCAAGTGAGGCTTGCTTGGCATTCCAGCCTTCACCCGCCCAGCCCAAACCTTCTTCCCTTTGCGTCCCGTGAACCCGGTAACGGATAACAAAATACCTATCCTTTTTCCCTTTCCGTTCCCGCTCTCTATAAAAAACCCCTGGGTAAGTGGTGCTGATCCTTTTAGACACCGTGAAATCTCCTTGTTTACTTATGTCCTTCTGCTGATACTGAGGGTATCATTTCGGTTAGCTTTCTGTCCCTCATCTGTCCCTCAAATCATTAGACTTAAAGAGACAGAGGTTGACAACTTGCCGCTAATAATAATCTCTTAATATATTGATTGTCAAGGATTTATTGACTATATGAGACAATGATAGACTTTTGTGGGGGGGTATATAAAGAGGACTTAAAATCCCTCGGGGGCAACCCCGTGCCGGTTCAAATCCGGCCCCAGGCACCAGTTATTTCAAGGACTTCCGGTTCAAGAATTTTTACCCTGCTCGGCAGTGAGTAGGTCGGTGAGTAGGTGGTGAGTAGGTTTTTCTGAACCGGGCGTTTCCCCCGCCAGCCAGGTCACCACATCGCCTTCCAACATCCGCATGGTATCTCGTAGGTGGGGGTCCACCAGTTGCAGATACCGCTCCGTGGTCTGAACGTTGGTATGGCGTAAGAGCTTGGAAATTTCGGAAATGGGCCTTTTCATCTTATCGTATAGGAAGGACGCCACGAAATGTCTGATGGTGTGGAAGCTGTAGCGCCGCACCCCTGCCCTCGTACAAATTCTCCGGAACATGTCGTAGCGATCTACAAAGCGGGTCCCTGTCCGGTGGTTTACAAAGACCCACTCATCCTGGGTCCGCTTCTTCCAGAGGTCCCGCAAAATCTTCTCCAGGTCCTTGTTCAGGGGCAGCCAATCGCCCGTCCAGTTGCCGCCTGAGCGTTTCCGGGTCCAGAGGCAGAACTCCTTGCGCTCGAAATTAATGTCGGTCCACTTGAGCCGAAAAATCTCACCAATCCGGCCTAAGGTGTGGAAGAGCACCAGGATGAAGGGGCGGTTCTTTCCTGCGGCAAAGAGAATCCGGGCCATCTCCTGTGGGGTGGGGATTACCTTTTTGGGCGAACTCCAGGAAACCTTGTCCACCAGGAGAACCGGGTTGCTGGGAATCAGGAAGCGCCGGTGCGCCCAACGAAACAGACACATAAGCTCGGTGCGTTCCTTGTTAAATTGGCTGTTGGTGGGACGGGTCATCAGGTGGTTCTCAATCTTATCCGTGGTAATGGCCTCTATCGGGACGTTGCCCACATGGTCCAGGAATCGCCTGAACGCCGCCTTACGCTTTTTAAAGCTCACCTCTGCCAGGCTTCTTTCAGCAAGCCGGAGGTACTTTACCATCAGCTCTTCCAGGGTTAAGCACGTCCCGGAGTCCAAAGCGCACGGCATCGGCGGCGACGGTGGGGTCTGAGCTTCCCGCTCCAGTTCTGTCCGCTTGTCCACTATCCACTTTTCGGCGGCCTTCTGGGTGGCAAATCCCGTTTTGCTGGGCCTCTGGCCCAGGTGTTGGAACTGAGCTCGGTAGCCGCTCTTGGTTTTCCATAATGGCATAAATGTCCTCCTTTCGGAAACGCAAGGCACGGATCCCTGCGGGATAGAAACCGCCCAGACGACGACTGTGGAAATAGACTGCACTCTCCGAAAGGTGCAACAGCTGTGCCACCTCAGGAACAGTCAGTAATGGATTCATCTGGGCAGTCATCAAACTCTCTCTTCTTCTCCATGCTCTCGGGTAAAGCCCTCAGTTCGCGTCGCCATCTGGATCTCAGCCCTGGGTTCATGCCATGTCAAGGTTCAGATTCCCCACCACTTGGTGATCCATAATCCAATTTCCTGATCCCGGCCTTTTTCAAAATCATAATTGGACTCCCGCAATCCTTACCCTTGCCTTCCATATTCGTTTAGGCAGAAGGGTCATTTTCATGCGCGTGAGTAGGCCCCTCAGAATTTGTAGGGCCTGTTTGGAAGATCAGGTGACCCCCCTTCCCGGCTCTGCTTGGGCTAGTGCCCATCCTGTACGGGAAGATCGGACAACATTTTTTAATACACCGCTTCACTTCGGCCCGATTATCCGCACAACAATCCAGGCACTTTGCCCTGATCGGTTTCAGTACCGACTTCGGCCCCTGGTGATTCTCGGGGTATGCTCCGAAGCGGTAGGGCCAGAGAGAGCAACTTTCTATGGCGCAAAGGTTAACTTCTTCGGATTGTTCCCCACAGCAGTCCAGACATTGATGCCTGACCGCCCTTAAAGGCGGTAATATTTTCGGGGGGTAGACTCGATATTTCGCCCACGGATTGCCGTATCTATCAGCCATGATTGCTCCTTAATCAGGCAAAGAGGGTAGTAGCCTGGGATTCATTCGGTGATCGAAACCGGACGCAATTACGATTACCCCGGAATCAAGATCATTGAAAACCAAGGCGGCACCCTCGGCGTATTCATACTTTTTGACGATTTTTACGGCCAACAAGTGGGTGTGAAAATCCGAACATTCCCGGTAAGTTATTAACATATGTACAGTTTCAGGTTTACCCCGTTGCATGAGGTGTAGGTGGGGTAAATTCAGTTCCCTTTTTCTCAATTCGCCTTGTATATTCCCCGGGTGGCGAGGCAGGGCTGACCTGAATTGTGGCCACAGCTGCGTACAGACCGCCAAGCCCTTATTGGGGGGGTGCTGGAAGCGGATTGCTCCCCTGGGGTTCCCATAGACAAAGTCGGTCATGGCCGTTGCTCCTTTCGCTCATTAGCATTGAGTTCTTTCAATAAAGGGCCAAGGCATCAAGGTGCTGAACCTCTGGTAACAGATCTCCGTGGCCCAAACCACCTTCTTCGTCCTCGGGTGTGGCTTCCCCCAAGTTCAGAATGGTGACCATTGGGCTCCGGCCCACATGCCGGCTAACGGACACCAGACCTGCTCTTTCGAGTGCCCTGAGTCCTCGATATGTTGCAAAGCGATCCACTTCCATGCCTCTTAAGGCAGAACCAGATAGTGCTACCGTCCGCCTATCCTTAATCCCCGCTAAAAACCAAACGGCGATAGCAACCTGGAAGGCCTTCCCCGGCAGTCGGGCGGCTTGGGCCAGCCACTTCCAGGGGATTGGCCCCCTGAGAAATTTCTCTCCGGCTTTATGCCTGGGCGGTTTCTGGCTGGGAGGTTTTGGTATAGATCCCCCAGGCAGAGAGAGTCTTTTAGGGTCAATGGTGTCCATTACTAATTAAGATTCCTCATAAGACATAAGACTGTACGGGTGTGCGTTGGCGCACAGGTAATGTTGCACCAGCGCACAGGTAGGTGTGCGCTGGTGCACAGGTTAAGAGAGGTTGTCGATACCCAGACGCTCAAGAACCCCCCCGACCGTGGACCACATTTTTACCCCGCGGTCGTCCTGGTAGCGGTCCGGATAGCGGATAATCTTGGCGTCCGACCGCAATCGAAGGCCGCCCAGCACGGTGTCGCTGGCGTCGGCCATGGCCTGTTGCGCGGTGCCGATGGCTTCATCCAGGCTGTCCAGCGGCGATTCAATTAAGATGGCATCATGCACCGGCGCACAGACCCGGATGCCGCGCTCCACGGCATGGCAACAGGCAAGCCGCAGCATTTCGGCACCGTTGGCCTGCATAGGAAAGTTGCGCAGGGACCGGGGGTTCGGGTTGGTGCCGGTATGAACCGTCCAGCCGAAGGACGTCCAGAGCTTCCCATGCAACATGGCATGGTCCACGACCCGGTCCGACCAGCGCCAGAAGGTTCGGTAAGTCTCCCGGTGAAGCCTCAGAAGTTCCCTGGCAAAGGATGGAGGTTGACCAATTCTGCTGGCCAGGGAAGCCTCGCCCATGCCATATTGGACGGCCAGGGCGCAGGCCTTAAACTGGTCCCGCTCACGGGGGTGGCTCTGCTTGGTAGCATCCGGCGGCACTGCCCTGGCCTGCTTGGCAAAAGTCAGGTATGGGTCGCCCGAGGCATAAGCTTCCAGCATCTGTGGATCCCCGGATAAGGCCGCGGCAATACCAAATTCCTGCTGGGACCAGTCCAGGTAGGCCAGACCGTAGCCAAATTCGGGACGGATCAGGCCACGCAACCAGCGTGAGGGACCGAAGATAAAACGGCTATTGCTCGGCTGGTTCCGGCCAGTACTGGCCCTAAATGCTGAGAGCAGGCAGCGATTGCGCCCGTCGCTGCCCACGGCCAGCTCCGCCAACCGCATTTGCGATAGAGCCACCCGCAGCTCCCGCAATGAAGCCAGTTGGGGGTGCGCCTGGGCCATGTCCTTGAATATGTCATCTTTCAGGTCCAGGGCCCCGGACTCCAGCCTGGGCCACGGGATGTTCTTCCGGATCAGGTAATCTTGGAAGCGAACCATTTTGAAAGTCCGGCCATCGAATACCTGATAGTCGGCGTCAATCTCCTGGATAAGATCATCCTGGATGGTCTCCCAATGTTGCTGGAGGAGACTGAGAGCCGAGGTATCGATGGGGGTCCCCAGATACTCAATCTGGCCGGCGGCCTTCATGTAACGACCCCGCAGCAAGGCTCGCGGCCAGTCGATGATGCCCTCCATTTTTCCCAGCAACCCATTCAGGGCGGCGACATCCGATTCACAGTAATCCAACAGTGCTGCCCGCTCTTCCCGAGTCCAGGGGCCGCCGCGTAGAGCCAGTTGGCGCATGGTCTCCTTCTCCGCCGCTTCCACGCCGCTCAGGCCAAACCAGGCCAGCGCCCCCAGCAAGCCGTTACCGCAGAGGGGGGTCAAGCCATTGGTGAGGTTGCGAAACTCCGTAAACAGATCCAGCAGATTTGCTGGCATGGGCCAACCAAGAGACAAGTGGCAGCCCATCTCGGAGCTGGCGTAATAAGCCACCAGCAGCGAATCCTTATTCAGGGAATACGGTGGGACCTTCATGGCTAAAAGCTGATCCTGCCACAGTCTGAGCCTGCGCCCGGAATGGAGTTCCCAGGCCACCAGGCAAACGGGTTGGGGCCGCTCGCCTGATGACCCTGAGAACTCGAAGTCCAGCAGCCAGACCTCTCGAAAGTGTCTGGGCTCCAGTTGCATCAGATCTCTCCCCGCAAACGGCGCACCACGGGGTGGTCCGAAGAGCGGATGAACCGGTCCTTAAAGGCCACCCGCAAAATTTCCTGAAAGGTGGTATCCGGCCACTCCGGTTCCGGAATATCAGCCGATGCTTGATAGACTTCATAGGCGCCCAGGGGCATATTAGCCGCCAAACGAATCCATTGCTTTTTGGCCATCTCCGCAGCTTCCAATGCGACCCGGTGCCACTCGTTATGGCGGCCGTCTTCCCCGGGTAGGCTGATGGGCCAGAGCATCAAGACGCCTTGGCGGTTGATGACCGTGTAAAGGACCTTGGGGATGAGTTCCCCCGGCAGTTGTCCCCAGAGATTTGGGTCAATCAGGTAGGTTTCCCGCTCCTCTTTTAACTCCAGGATCACGGTCTCCAGGCGCCAGTCTTCGCCGGGGTGCACGCGGGAAAAGTCCTGACGTCCGGGCTTGCGTACTGGCACCGTGAGCAAGGCCTTTTTCACGCCCAGGGTGGCCCCGAAGTCTTGGGAGAGACGCAGTTTGTTAAGGTCGAAAGGATCGTCCCCTGCCTGGTTATTGGGGGGACATACGATGGCCGCTGATACTTGGTCAATTTTTCCCATGGTTATTGTTCTCCTTTACTGGGTTTTATTCCGGAGGAAATTCCGGCACTCTCGCACGCATGTTGTGGTGGCGGCAGATGGAACACCCTGCCTGTCAGTCAAGGTATGCCTGGAAATTCTAAGGCGTTGGGCTGCATCAGTAACTGACAATGAAGGTTTCATAGTAACCTCCTTAAAGAGTGATGCTCTAAACAACAAAGGCAGAGCATTTAAGAGTGTTGAGTTTAGAATAACCTAAAATTTCATTTTGTCAAGAAGAAAATAAGCAACGTGCCACTCATACTCGCTACAATTTATCCAATAACTAACAACAATTAGGTCATAGTGTAGTAACCTGCTACAATAGATGCTTATAGGCAGGATTTTACTACCAAGGTGTAGGTAGTTAAGACGGGAATAGTCCATACAAAAACCCCAAAAATCGATAGGTTTGTGGGGAAATTGTAGTAGGTAGAAAATTCTGGGGGCAGATTAGGGGGGGTTATTTTTGGGCGCGGCGCTTTCTTTGGAGGATGGTGCCACTTTTGATTTGAATATCGAACTTCGCGAGTAGGTCGGAGATGCGGTCGGCTATAGTTTGGTCGGGGGTATGGGGGGGGAGGTGTTTCTGGAAAAATTCGAACAAGGAGTCCACATTCGTATGGAGGGCTTTCCGAATATCATGGGTTAATGCTGGGATTATCTCGTCGTGTAACGCCATGAATTTATTCTTGATATCCTCCATCTTTTTAACTTTGCTGATCCCAAAACGCTTCGGGAGAAAAGCGATCAGCTTGTCATAATATCCGGATGTAAATTGCAGCCTTAATTCAGTCAGACAATCGTATTCATGGCTTGGATCATCATCGTAAATATTCAAAATCCAAACAGCCACCCCTGCTACAAAACCTTCGAGGTCGTTGATTGGGTATGTCTTATGCCCTGCATGGCCCCTAAGTTCCCCTTCATGGAATATCCCTGACTTCAAGATATTAATTTGGTCGGCAATAAGGTGAGGATTCTTTAGTACTTGTTCGGCGCGTAATCTCTCCTCATCAGACCTCCAACTTTGGTTGTCTTCCAATCTCTTGAGTAAATTGCCAATTTGATCTTCCGCGTTATCTACAGGCAATATTTGTTGGGGGGGCTTCTCGCTCTCGGGTTCTTTCTTGGTTTTGGCCCTCTCTAAAACGGTGTGCCCAAAACTCTTGCCGTCGGCCACAGGCCACCTCCCTTAGGGGATGGAGGCAGTTTAGCAGGGTGTCATCTTGGTGTCCACCGGCAAATTCCTTCTTCTGCATACTTATAGGTGGCTGAGGTTATTGGTCCTTCCTGGTGGATCGATTCGGGGGGGTTGGGTAGGCGTTTCTGGACAAGAAAGGGCATCCTGGTGGGCAATCCCTGCCGGGAGCAATTCTGCCTCCTTCGCATCATCCGCTTGATAGTCAAGGGGGGCTTGATACCAAAGCTAATGTGCCAGGGCGAGAGAGATCTGACCATCGGTGCGGATTTTGTACCGAATTAGGTTCCTGTATGGGGCCCAGGCCTTTAACCCGCAAAGTAGCTTTTCTTGGAAATATTGACACCCTGCGCCAGATAGGCGTATGGTAGGGGTAGGGAAAACCGCCTCCTGTCGAATGCGGCGAGTTTTAACCAGCCTGGAGGCAGAAGATGCTTAATCTAAAGCTACGAGATGAATTTCTCGGCTCCCAAATGCCGGGCACAGCCATTGCCCTGCGCAGGAAGGATAATACGGGCGCGGCGCAGCGGGCCCCGGATTTCATCCTCTCCATAACGTATCCGACGGCGGACGTTCAAACAGCTTTGCGTGCGGTCAGTACGAATCGGCCCAAGCGCCCCATAGTCCTGATGGGAGAACGCGGACGCGGCAAGTCACACATTATGGCCGTCATGCACCATGCAGTTGAATCCTCTGGTTGGGTTCAGAAATGGGCCAACGATTGGGGGGGGTTATTGGCCTCGCAGTCTATGAGCGAGCTCGCATTTGGGGGCGAATTTGTCGCCATTTCCGAACCGGTCCACAACCATGAATACCCTCTTCTGTGGGATCTGATCTTCGAACGCCACCCCAAGGGAGATTTCTACAAAGGCAAGTTTAAACAGATGGCGCAACCATATCCTCCCCGTTCCCTATTGGAGGAGATGTTCGAAGCGCAACCCGTCGCGCTGATTCTCGACGAGTTCCAGAAGTGGTTTGATGGTCTGAGCGATCAGCCAGGACCGGAGGGAATTAAATATCGAACCTTGGCTGAGAACTTCATTCAGAATCTGTCGGAGCTCTCGAAGGATCGGCCTGACATCCTGATTTTGGTCGTCTCTGTACTCAATAACAACACAGAGGCTTTTAGGCAGGTCCATCGTGATGGCCCCATTATCATCGACTTTCGAGGACCCACCGCAAAGGAAGATCGAAAGAAGCTGCTTCTATATCGTCTCTTCGAGAACCGCGAAAACATCCCGACCGACGAGATACGCAGCCTTCTCGATTCTTATGCATCCGAGCGCTTTCGGCTTCGCTTCTCCCATCTACCAGAAACCGAAAGGTCTCGGGTTGTATCAGAAGTCACGGCCTGTTGGCCTTTCTCGCCGGAGCTTATGGATCTCCTGGAAGACCACATCCTAATGGCTGAGGCAGCTCAGGAAACGCGTGACCTTATTCGGATCCTCGCCTCCTCGTACCGCGAGAGAGGAGAAGCAGTCCCGCTTATTACGCCCGCTGATTTCTTCGTAGATGACGATACGTGCGGCGTTCAGTCTCTCCTGGATTCGATTGCCACCGGGGGTGAGCAGGAAAAACTGCGCGAAGTCGCCCAGCGTAACCTGGAGACGGTCAAGACAATCGGAGCGACTGTTCCTCATGCCCGCGAGCTGGTCAGCGCTCTCTGGATACGTTCAATGTCGCCGGGTAAGAATGCAGGGGGAACTCGCCAGGAGCTTCAGCTTGACATTACACGGGAACAGCCGGTTGACGACAACTTGTTCCAGGGTGAGCTGGTTCAACTGATTGAGACCAGCATCAACATCCATGGTGAAGAAAGCCCCGACGGTCGCTTGCGGTTCGGTTTGGATGAGAACCCGAGGTCAAAAGTCCGGGCCTCGGCCAAGAACGACAAACTCTGGCAACCGGGCGTTTCGGCCACTGAGATCGGCCAGACGGTCTACCCGGAGAAAGACGTCGAACACGTTCGCAACACCCTGAGGCACATCCTCGTTCCCGAAACGAGACAATCCTCTTCTCGAGTGATAGCCCTCGGCCCGAACTGGCAGAGCAATCCTTGGGCCGATGTCGACGACTTGGACAAACCCGCGAAGTGGGACCGGCCGGTTCTTATCGTCATACCTGAGCCTCTGCAAACCAACGCGGGAAAGCGCGTAGAAGCTCTCGGGAAATGGCTCGCCAGCCATGTCCCTGCAAAGCGGAACACGGTCAGATTCTTGTTGCCTGCGGACGGCGAGAAGGGAATCTATTGGGATACGGAACTCCTTTTCTACTCAAGATGCTCCTACCTCACCTCGATAGCGTGGCGCGATGATTCGAAATATCGCGGACTAAAGGAAGAGTTCGATAAGCCGCTTCGGGATGCACTGAAGAAGCGATTCGACAAGTTTGCGGTGCTCCGCCGCTGGAATTACCAGCAACCCGATCAGTGTGTCTTTGACGTGGAGCGTGTGACCGCTCAAGGTGGTGAGATTCCAACCGCGGTCGAAGGGGCCCTCGTTAAGGACCTCTTCGATCCCGCTGAGTTCCAGGCCCTGGTTTTGGATCGTGCCAAGGAATCGTGTCTGGTTGGAGACCTACTTGATGAGCTTACCGAACCACCACCACCAGACACCAAGGACGCCATGCCGTTCCTTGGTGAAACCGCCATCTATGAAGAGATTCTGAAGATCGTCGCCCGGGGCAAGATCGTGGTAAACGTCGGCGGAACGTGGGTTGGCCGGCTGGCTGAGCACTCAAGTGATGTAGAAGCGCTTCGTCTCGTTCGGTCGAAGGCGTTTCGCTCCGGGCTGGAGATGCGACAGATCCAGCTTGGCCTCCCGGCCGCTGTTGGCGGGACGACCGTAACAGGACCTGGTCAGCCGCCTGTTCTTCCCCCTCAACTTCCCGCGGGAAGTGACCCCCAGTCTCCCATCATACCGCCGGTTATGCCGCTCACAGTGCCGATACCGCCTGTCGCGGGGCGAACCGAGGTCCGTCGGACGGAAGAGACGACCACCGGCATCAACCTCTCCGCCTGCTTTGAAAAGTGGGGCGTTGATCCCAGCGCCGTGCTGGACACGGCCAAGATCGAGTTCAGCAACCTCACCGTTCAGCAGGTGAAGCAGATTCTCACGCGCCTCCCCTCGAGCTTCAAGGCGTCCATGGAAGTGACCTTCACCAAGGAGGAAGGCGAAGAATGAGCGCGCCAACTTGGGTGGAAATCATCCTGGATACTCCCTCGCCGACAGACGCGTGGAACGGCGTTTTCGAGCGATTACAGGAGATTGCCATATCCTGCGTTTCCCCGGTCGACCTCCATAACCAGACAGTCGCTCCCGACCGCCTGCTTGCCGAGACAGCCTGGGAGCTATGGGCATCTTATCCGAATGCCGCTCCCAGGACCTCAAGTCAATTAAAGGAATGGTGTGCGGCGCCATCCGGCATCGGCCGCGCCGTCCTTGTGCTTGATGCCCTGTCCCTGCGCGAGATGCCTTGGCTTTTGGGTGGGGCCAAAACCCGAAATATCCAGCCTGCCGATGTGCGTGTGACCGGCGCTGAAGCGCCGTCCGACACGAACCAGTTTGCTCGCGCGCTTGGCGCGCCATCACGCAGTCATTTTGCGGGGAATGGTGCTCCGTCGAGTTTCAATCTTTTCCCGGGCAAGGCTTACACGAATGTGATCAGCCTCCCCTTCGAGGACAGTGTGGGTGGGATTCCCCACGAGCCCAACGTGTTCGTGTGGCATAGCTGGCTCGACGATCTCATCCACGTTCAAAAGAAGCTCCCGGATCAGATTTACAAGGCGGCATCCGCCACACTTCAGGATGATGGGTTCTGGAGATTCGTAAACCGATTGCGCCAGGGCAGAAAGCTGATCATCACCTCCGACCACGGCTACGCCGTGAGCAAGCTGTTTTCGAGCGAGGAAATCGACCCGGATGTCATCGAGAGGCTGCGCGACACATTCGGAGCGGCTCGATACAAGAAGGCAACCGGCCCTTGGCAGGAACGATTCATGCCCCCGATTGTGGTGAGCCACAACGACCACCACGTCGTCATGGGTCAGAGGAAATGGACGGTCCAGGGCGGTTTCCCCCATGTGTGCCACGGGGGACTGAGCCTTTTGGAGGTCGCGGTGCCCTTCATCGAACTGCCGCCGCTGTGATCACGGGTCCCAGGATGAGAAACGGTAAGAACGATCTGTTTGGAATGGAGCCAACGCCGGGTTACGAGAATTCGGCCAAGAAGAAGGCTCGCAAGAAGACAAACGATTACGAGCCGCCTAATCTCGGCAAGGCTTTCCGTCTTCCGGTACCCGATTTCAGCGATTCGGGAAGACCTCCCGTCTGCCTGGAGGTGGATTTTCCCATCGCTCCGATCAATGCGCTCTCCAACCTCGAAGGCAATGCGGGCAAACCCATCTATCAGATGTCCAAGTGGTGGGCCCGCCGGCGCTCCAGCGTCTTCCGGAGCTTGCTGATCGCGGCCGCAACAGTTGCTCCCGATGACCCTACCCAGGCCGCCAAGCGAGTGTGGGACCATTACTACTGCAACCACCAAAAGGCCGGCGCATTTCGCAAGCTCCGGGTGCTCGATATCTTCATGGGCGGTGGGACCACCCTGGTCGAAGGGGCGCGGCTTGGCTTCCAGATGACGGGCATCGATCTCAATCCCGTGGCCTGGTTCGTGACGAAGAACGAGCTGGCCTGCAGCGATCCCGGGCAGGTCAAGGCTCTCTTCGAGGACATCGAAGCCAAGGTCAAACCCCTCGTTCAGCCCTTCTACACCACGACCTGTCCCCGAGGCCACCAAGGCCGCTGGGTCGACAGGGAAACCGGTAAGGCCGTGGATATTGATCCCACTGAGATCCCCCCGGACCAGCGCGGCCGGTATCTCTGGGAAGGGCCCGAGCTCATCTACACCTTCTGGGCCAAGCACGGCCCCTGCCAGGCGCGGGGTTGCCATCACCGCACCCCGATCTTCCGCTCGCCCGTCATCGCCGAAAAGAAGCTGACCGCCTACTACATCCCCGTGGCCTGTCCCTCCTGCGGCCATAAGTTCAACGTCTATCTGGGGGAAACCCGCATGGCTCCAGGAGCCGAGCGCGTCGTGCTCGATAATGAACCGAGCTTCACGGAGGCAAACCAGGCGTTCGCGCAGCTCATCAGCGACTACAGCAAGGGGAACAAAGAGGAAAAGCGGGAGCGGATCGACCAGATCCTCGCCATGTCGGAAAGCGAGCCTGGATTGCGGTGCCCTAAATGCGCTTCTTTTGCCGGGGGAAAGATCAATAGTGTTCTTGAAGAGCACCGCGGCAGAAGGCTGCAAATGGGAAACCTGGTTTCCTACGAGTTCAAGGTGGGGAACGTAAAAAAGAAGGACTTAGGCATCGAGAGCCACCATGTATACATGTATCTCCTGATTCATCCCAAGTGGTTGGAGGGCGCCTCCGGCCTTGACGCCGGCGAAGAGTTGGGCGGATTCGCGGCTGCCGACCCGGAAATGACCGCCCGGTGGTTCGAACAGCGGCTGGAAGGCATGCGCTTGGTCGAAGTCCGGGGCCGCATCCGTCTGGCCGATGAGGAGATCGCCCTCGAGGATGAGGAGGAGCCCGGCGAAATCGAGGAAGCCGGAGAGGAAGAGGATGCCGAGGCCGAGGCTGACCGCAAGAAGTATGGGCTGCCTCGGGAGATTGTGCTCGCGGACGGTACGCGCCTCCAGACCCGGGCGGGAACGGTGCCCCAGCAATCCCATTTCACATGCCAGAAGTGCGGCAAGAAGCAGGACATCCTCGAATCGGTCAAACCCACGAAACACACCGCCCCCGTGGCGGCCTACGCCCTGCAATGTCACTGCCCGCAGTGCGAGGCCGAGGGGTACAACTACAACGGCCGCTATTTCAAGGCGGTTGGGCCGGGCGACGTGAAGCGTCTGATCCTGGCGGAGCGGGAATGGGCCGACCGGAATGAAACCGACCTGAACGATTATTGGCCGCGCCAGGAAATTCCCTACTCTATGTCAACGCATGTCGAGCATCCAATCCATCTCCACGGATACACCCACTGGTGGAAGATGTTCAACCCGCGCCAGCTTCTCGTGCATACCCAACTCATGCGGGCCATCACCGAAGCGCCGGAGGAGCAATGGCCGCTGGACATACGCGAGCAGGCCCTGGGAGCGCTGCAGCAGTATCTGCGGAATCAGAACATGTTCGTTTTCTGGAATCCTCAGCGCGATACACCTGAGCCCATGTTCTCAAACGCGAACTATCATCCGAAACAAGAAGTTATTGAAAACTGCGTTTTTCACAAGCTTGGACGAGGAAATTGGGAATCGTCCAGTCAAAAGGTTGTTGGTGCTGTATCCTGGGCTAAAACCCCTTGGGAACTGGTTGTCGTCAATAAAGATGGAGGAAAGGCCAAATCCATAAAAGTTAAGGCTGATGATCCCATGCAGATTGGGCCGAGTATTTTTTGCGCTTCCTCTACCGACCTCTCGATGCTCAATGGAAAACTGTATGATCTGATCATCACCGATCCGCCATTCAACAATCGTATTTATTACGCTGACCTTTCTGACTTTTTCTATGCATGGATGCGCCTGCCCCTGCTCAAGTGGTATGAAGGCATGTCGGAGCGAAAACACTTCGAACCTGAGCGCACACCCCACGCCATGGAGGCCCAAAGAAACCCCGCCGAATACCCGGACGACCGCGAAGCGTGGGAGAGGCAACCCTTCTTGACAGCAAGCATCATGGAGAAGGTGTGCGAAATCACGGGCAATGGAGACCTCACGAAAAAGGCAGAGAACCCTCTATATCGTCCAGATCCCCCATCAGAAGCGTCCTTACGACTCCTGACAGCCTGTTGTTCTGAAGCAAATCGCCTTCTTAAACTGAGCGGCATCATGGCATTCACTTTCCACCACAATGAGGATGAAGCATGGGTTGATGTCTTGAGAGCCTTGTTTGATGCAGGATTCGTGCTGAAGGCTACCTACCCCATACGCAGCGATGAAACCAAAGGCAAGCGAGCGGCATTCGGCAGCCAGAAGATCGAGTACGACATTATCCATGTCTGCCGGAAGCGTTGGGAAGAACCGAAAGCCGAGAGCTGGGCGCGGATGCGCCGGTGGGTGAAGGACGAGGCGGCGCAGCTCAAGGAACTCCTGGAGCATTCCCACGGCAAAGAGCTTCCCGAGTCAGATCTTTTGGTAATCCTACGGGGCAAGGCCCTTGAGTTCTACAGCCGCCATTACGGACAGGTCTATACGGGCGCCGGGCAGGTGCTGGGCGTGCGGGACGCCCTTCTCGGAATCAATCAACTACTGGAGGACCTGCTGGCCGGCAAGGATGAGAACGGCAAGCGCCGCCCGCCGGAGGCGGCGGAACCCATCTCACGGCTATTCCTGCGCCTCTTCCAGGGCCGCCGCTCCATGGCGAGGGACGAGCTCCACAAGACCCTGCGCGGCACAGGCTTCTCCCAGGGCGACCTCGAAGCGCGGGGTTGGATTCGCGTGGTTGGGACACAGGTGAACGTGATCCCCATCGAGGAGCGTTTCCAGTTTTTTACCGCTCCGGGACGCAACCGCAAGGTGCTCAAGACCGACCTGGACCAAGCCCATTTTCTGATCGGCGCGGCGACGCCAGGCAGTGGCGTGGATGTTGCCGACGAACTAAACCGAGCTACCTTCCAGATCAAGAGATCGGTGGACCCGATTCTGGATTGGTATGCACAGACCGACCCGGACGAAAAAATCCGACCGGCTGCCAAGCTTGCCCTCGACCTGGTCAGCCACTGGCGCGCCAGACCGGCGAAGGGGCCGGAGCTCAGGCAGAGAACCCTGTTCGATCAACTGGAGGCGGAGGTCGAATGATGCGGGATATGTCCTCAAGCGCATGGCTTCGCCGCGGATCAAGTATCGTGTTTGACCGGTACGCGCTCGGCTCGCTCATCGGCGGGGGTGCCCTCGTGTCCCTGCGGGAGGCACTCGGATGGATGCATGCGTGGCCGTCCGAGCCGCCGGGAAGCGGCCCAACCGTGCTCGTATGCGGCATCGAGACGTTTCTCGATGTCCTGGAACCAGCCAAGGCTGAGGAGTTCCTGAAGAACCGGGTCAATCCGTTCGTGCAGGAGTTTCAGTCCCGCTGGGATCAACGCGGGCTGGTATTCGGCTTCGGCACGCATGAGAGATCGTTTAAGGTGACCTTCGTAGATGAAGAGGTGCTGTTCATTCGCCGGGACGGCGAGCGGGTGCGGTTGTCGTACTCACTATGGGACGGTAGCGCCACCATGAATGTCGCTCGTCTGATTCGTGACGAGCAGGGAAGAATTATCACGGTTGGATATCATGTCAAGTGGATTTCATGAGCTTCAGGTCGGCCGGAAGGTCGAACACCCCGAGCTGGGAGAAGGCGTAGTCGTCGGTTTCGAGCCGACGGGGTTCGTCCGCGTCTTCTTCCGGTCCCTGGGTGAACGACAGGTTCCGGTGCAGGCGCTTCAGGAAGCAGCGAGTTGGACTGACCGTGTCATCGCCGGGTTGAAACCGGTCACGCCGGAGGCCATCAAGCGCTTGTGGCTGGCCATCGAAGCCGCCGAGTTGCCGCTCATGGAAAGCGCGGCGACCTTGACCTCCGCCAAGGTAGACCTGCTGCCCCACCAAGTGGTGCTGGTGCATCGCATCGCCAACGCGCGGCCCAGGCGTTTTCTTATCGCTGACGAAGTAGGGCTTGGCAAGACCATCGAAACAGCTTTGATCCTTCGGGAGTTGGCTTCCCGCGGCGAAATGCGTCGGGCGCTGATGGTCGTGCCGGCCGGGCTGGTGGATAACTGGCGGCGCGAGCTCAACGAGGTCTTCAATCTTGATTTCGAGGTGTTTGGGTCTGAGGGAGACGTAACGGACCGGAAGTCCAACGCCTTTGCCAAGCACAACCGGCTCATTGTGTCCGTTGACACCCTGAAGAGGCGGGTTCGAGTGAAGAGACTTCTCGAAGCGCCGCCCTGGGACCTTGTGGTCTTCGACGAAGCCCATCATCTGAGCGTCTACAAGACCGGCAAGAAGATGCGGAAGACTGAGAACTTCAAGCTGGCGGAAGCCCTTCGTCCTCATTGCCGGGACCTGCTTCTGCTCTCTGCCACGCCCCATCAGGGAGACCATTTCCGCTTTTGGATGCTTATCCGGCTGTTGGATCCGACACTCTTCTCGGATGAGCGCGAAATGGGCGAAAACCGCCACCGGCTGAATGCCGCGGTGATTCGTCGGACTAAGGCGGATTCCTGCGCGGCGGATGGAAGCCCCCTTTTCGCCCGCCGCGTGGTTCATACCCAAGGATTTACGCTCTCCGAAAGGGAGATGACCTTCTATAAAGCCCTGCTTGATTACTTGCGTGACGGATACAACCTCGCGGCCACCCAGGGGAACCAGGGACGCGCACTCGGATTCGTTATGACCATTTTTCAGAAGATCGCCGCAAGTAGTTTCGCCGCGGTCAGGGCAACCCTTCGCAAGCGTCTCTTGATGTTGACCGTCGAAGAGGCCATCGAGCGGGACGAACTACTGGATGTGGACGGGCGGGACCGGGCGCTCGAAGACGCGAGGGACCTCATAAGGGAGATACATAAGCTGCCTGATGACATCTATGGCAAGGCACAAGCAGATCAGCTTCTTGCTGACGCCAAGGTCCATCTGTTGAAGAAGCGGAAGGAGATCGCCGCCTTCGTCCAGACAGCGGAAAGCTATAACGATACCGAACTCGCGGCTGTCACCGGTGAAGACGCCGTGGCAAGTCTGGTTTCCGTCGCCCTTCCCGAGGAGCGCAGGAGGATTCGCGACCTCCTCGATCACTTTCCCGAAGGGATGGAAACTAAGACAGGTGTCCTTTTGGAGGCTCTGCGGCAACTCTGGCAGGTCAGCCCGGACGAGAAGGTCGTAATATTCACCACCTATCTCGGGAGCATCGAGAGTCTGCGCGCAGCAATCGACTCCGTGTTTTCCGGCAAGCGCGTGGAGGTATTGAAAGGTGGCGACCACGGAGCCAAGGTAGCTGCCCAACGACGGTTTCGCCGTCCGGATGGGCCCAAGGTGCTGCTCTGCACGGCTGCTGGGCGCGAGGGAATCAACCTTCAGTTCTCACGCGTGCTCTTCAATTACGACCTGCCATGGAACCCCATGGACCTGGAGCAGCGTATCGGTCGCATTCACCGCTACGGGCAGAAGGACACGGCTCAGGTCTACAATCTGGTTGCAACGGACACCATTGAGGGCAAAATATTCCTGCTCCTCGAAGACAAGCTGCATGGCATAGCTCAGACCTTAGGCAAACTGGATGAGAACGGTCAGGTTGCGGAAGACCTTAGAGGCCAAGTTCTGGGACAGCTCAGTAGCCGCCTGAGTTACGACCGGCTGTACCAAGAGGCGATCCTCGATCCTACCTTGAAGCGAACAAGGCAAGAGCTCGAGGTCGCCATGACCAATGCAAACCTTGCACAGGAAGTGGTCTTCGAGCTTTTCCAGGATCTCGATAGGTTCAATGTGGGCGACTACAATCGATTTGACGATGAGGGGCGGGGCATGCAGCGGCTCCTGGCGTTTACCCAGCGGGCGGCCCGTCTCGAGGGTGGTGAGTTCCGCCCCAGCGGTAAGGATGTCTTTGTGCTGAAACACCCAAACTCCGAATCCATCCGATTCACCACGGATCGCGGCAAGGCGCTTCAGGAGGAGGATTTGAATCTCCTGGGCCTCGAGCATCCGGTAGTCAAGCATTGGCTCGATGCCTACACCTCAGTGAAACCACAAGATCGGGCGCTTATCGGCAACATCGAGGGCAATGCCGGTGAGACCGGGCTGATTACGATTTGGCTCGTAGTGGTCCACGGCAAAGGCGGCCAGATCCAGCAGCGCGTCGTACGGCTGGGGATCACCGAAGACGGTGAACGGTCGCCGCACCTTGAACGGCTGTCGCAAGAACTCATGCGCGCCCGCCCCTCTGGGGCTGATCGTTTCCAGGACAAAGCAAAAGTCACATCCCTGGTCAATGGCACGGCATCCGAGCTCCTCCATCGCGAGTTGGTCTATTCAGGATTCCTTACAGAGGAGGCGTCCTACTCGAGCCGTTTGCTGGCGTGCATAGGGATAAGCGGTCAATGAGAACGAAGTACTGCCAGATGCTTCAGAATCACCAGCTTTGCTCAAGGCCAACTCGGACTTCCTATATGGAGAAAAGCCGGACGTGCGCGCCTTCGTCGACTTTTGGCATGCGGCTGAGGGGCTACGGTGCGTGACTGGTGGTATGGGGACAAGCGAGATGTCGTTAAATGGGGGGCGATTCTTATCCTCGCTCGGGAAAAGTCCATACACACCGTGCTACAAGTCGCTTTGTATCGTCCCGACCGGTTGAATTACCATCTGACCATTGACGGAACCACAAAACTCATACCAGTCGAGGTTATCCGGCACTTCCGCGATATCGATCAGATTCAACGCCTGGCGGCGAAGGCGAAAGTTAGAATCGACATCCACAAGGATCTTTTCCAGTGGCGTTCTGAGTTTCGCACCCGAGAGGACTTCCGCAAAGCCTACTTCAATGAAGTCGCCAGCAAAATCAAGGAATACAGGGACGCCGTTATCGTGTTCTTGGATCCCGACACGGGGATTGCTCCTAATGCATACAGCTACGAGCATGTGACTCCCCAAGAGATCCAAACCATCCTGCGGGCTATGAAGCCGGGCGACGTGCTACTTTTTTACCAGCATGCTCGCTTGGGAGACGGCGATTGGCTGAACTCAACCAAGGGTAAGTTCGGTCAAGCGGTTGGTCTCACTATCCCAGTAGACACCGTTACCTGCAAAGAGATTGCCAACGACGTGGCTTTCTTTGTGGTTGAGCGGAGCAAATGGGTGGATACTCTGGCAGCGGAGTCAAAGGCAGGCGGGGCCACCTAACAAAACGATACACCTGACCGTGGTTGCATCAAGGCTTTCCGGAGTTTACTGTCCCACCAGCCGCCGCGGTAGGTGCGCTTTATCGTAATTTAAGATCAAGCGACCTCTACTGAACAAAGGTAAAATGGTCGAGGCGAGTAGCGAAGTTGAATCTCACCTCCAAAACGGTCCTTTACTTTAGCATAACATGTGGACAGTTTTCGGGGGGCAGGTCACTGACGCTACTTCCGCGGCTGATTTTCCTTGGAATACTGCCACAGGGCGCGGTCTAAATCCCTCATCGACACCCGGCGTTTTTCTGCCAGTTCACGGCAGAACTCGGTGTATTCCCACCAGTAGTCAAAGGTGTAAAATTGCGGCCGGTCGTTGATGCCGAGCGACCAAAGTGCCCGGAAGTCGATGATCGGGTAGGGGTCCTTGTGCGCGAAGTGCAGCACGACTGACGCCGTGGGCATTAGGACGCCCTGCAACAGAGTCAGCACGCCTATCCTAATCTCCTCGAAGGCGGTGGACAAGGCGATCCGCGTGGCCTCCTCAATGAACTTTGCCGGGTTTGCGCTTACCCTGGATTGGCTGCGAGATGTCTTCCAGCGGCAGATATCCTGAAAGTCGTCCTTGGTAAAGTAGCCCCGTTCTCTTGCCCTCGGTCCAATCTCGTTTAGCACCCTGGCATCGTCAGCATAGTTGTATTGACCGGCCAGTTCGGGAATTAGCGCCTCGTCGAACCTTAACTTGAACCTACCCATACTTGCCCCCCGGTGGTGGTTTCACTGGTTCGTCAGAGACTTATACCGATAGATGATCCCGCCTTAGCCGAGATTATGCAGCAGCCATGGTCACCAAAGTCAATAAAGGGTATTGGGAACTTCTCACCCCGGGCAAGAGCGGCATTTTCGTAATTTGTTATTTTGTCCAGATTTTAGAGTAGAAGACAGCCCGCATCTGTAGGAATGGCGCGATGGCGACTTTAAAATATGGACAAGATGCGTGATTTTGTCCAGTTTTCTTTTTGCCCCGACGGGCTGGCTAAAAAGGAAACAAATTATCCAACTGTATTCGAGAGGGCCTATTAAGCCGCGCTGCTAAGCCGCGTCGGCTTGAATGAATTGTTGGGGCGCACAGTCACGGGGTATCGAACACGATGCGCTGCGCTCTGATACCGACAACCGATATAGCAACTGCTGCTGCGTGTCAGCGGCCACCCATACAGGTGTGGGCAATAGAGCTAGAGGGTGACCAGCTCCGCGAGCTTGGCCGCGACGTCTGCCATCGGCTCTTCTGCGGTGTCCAGGCCGTTTCGCGAGGCGAGCATTGGGCTGACTTCGCGGAGAGCTTCGTACGTCGTGTTATGCACAATGGGAACAAGCTGGTCACGCGCTAGGAGTACCGAAAGCTCCTTGTCTGCGACACCCGCTGCTGGGAGGCGCTTCAGCAGCGCAGGGGTCACCAGCACGATCCCGATCCGCGACTTCGCCAAGCCCTTGTCGATAGCGCGGAGAAACGGCTCGCCGAGGCCAATGTCAGTCTCGCTGAACCAGACCGAGACATCGCGTGTCACGAGCAGATCGTACAGCTCCTTGGCGACCCCCTGCCGGTCGTCCCACGCGTGGCACAGAAAGACATCCCGGAGGTCAGGCAGGGACGCTCGCTTCTCGACACTTTCGCGGATCGGCGTGAGCGCCCGCACTTCCTCGGGCGTGTAAAACTGAGACGAACCGGCTCTCGACCAGCGTGGCTTTGTGCTGCGGCTGGAACTGCCACCGCTGCTCCTGCCGCCCCCGCTGCTCCCCGACGACGAGTAGGACGGGTAGTAGGAAGGGGGCGAGTACCCGTAGCTGTGGCTGCCGTAGCGGCTACCGCATGCAGGGCAGGCCGCGCGACCGCTCGCTGTGCGATGGCCCCTTACTGGTGCTGTGCATCTAGCCATGTCGTAGACCTCCCATTTGTAATCGCTCTTTCAAATTTTTACTTTTGAAAATGTGGACAAATTATCACGAATTGTCCAGTTCTACAAAATAATACGTCTATTTAATGGGTTGCCCTTAGATATGCTTCCACGCTTCGAGTCGCTGCTTAGATCGTGTCACGGCTTCTTGACTAAATAGATCTGGGTAGCGAATAACGATAGCCCCAAACGCAAAGTCCTGCATACCCATCTCGACCAGCGCGGTGAAGCCAAGCGTTTCTTCCTTTCTATTCACCGCTCTCTCTACTGCTCCAATAATCCCATAACGTTTGACCATCTGCCATGTTCTTGCTGCGTGCGTTTTTCGCCCATTCCGTTCGGTTAAAACTTCTTCATAGGCAAATATAGCCTGTAATGCCTCTCTTTCTGCTGCACTCTCGGCTCCGTATGCGAAAGATAGTAATTCGATTTTTCGACGACGGGCTTCTTGCGCGAGATCAGGGTACTTCTTGATAACATTTGCGATGAAACGTTCACATCCCTCTGGCGTCTTTAATTGTCTAACTCTCTCGTCCATATGACTACCTCGAACCGTTTTTTATGCGCTAAATATTTTCTCCGCTCTTCGAATTATTTTCTTTGCTTTTCCTATCTGAGCTCGTCCACCCATTTCCAAAATTCACATTGCCACAAGGAAGGGGGATTGTCAAGAAAGGGGTCTTTGGTCAAGAGTCCAGGGTGCTCATTGACTTTAACAAATAATTTAAATCGCCCCATGAAGGCCCCGTCCTCCGGCCGGATTTTTGCTTTTAAAATTTTTGGGGTCCGGAAGACCGGGGGGGGTGATTTTTGCCTCGATATCACCTTGGGATAAAAACGGTATAAGAAGAAATTTCGATGTGGTGTCCGTGGCAAGCATATTGACCAGGGGGGCGGAGTCCCAGACTTGGGGTTTGGGTTCTTGGGTTTGCAGGCTGGGGAGATTGGGCGAGGTTCCGAGTTGGGCTTGGTGGCAAATGCCTATGGGTGAAGTCGCTGGTTAGGAGTGGGCAGGGGCGCCTAAGGAGGCGATCCCTGAAGGGGTATTGGATAGAAGTGTCGAGACTTGACCGGGCAAACCTCCTTCGATATGCAGACTATATCCGCAACTCCTTGGAATTTTTGATAAGTTTTGATAGTGGCAAGTTATCATCTATTCTCAAATTTAAAAAAGGCAGTTGACGCTTTTCCTTTATCTCACTTTGATCGATCGATGCCGGCTTGAGGTTCCTATGCCATAAAATTCTTGGTTAATTAGGGTCTGCCGACGTCTTTGGAAGTATTGATTTTTATAAATGTCATGCTTACAAGGAAAGCATCGACTCCGTGATTAGGTCATCTTTTGTGGTTAAGCAGGGGAAATGGGTCCTCAAAGGGGACCCGAGTATGATGAAAACCCCCCAGGCCGGACTAGCCTATTGGATGGGACTCGCCTTTTGGATAGGCATCTGTTTTGTTGCGGCCTGGGTGGGCGCCCACTTCCCCCCAGGTGGGTGGTATGAGCGCCTGATAAAGCCCGCACTGACTCCTCCTGGTTGGGTCTTCGGCCCGGTGTGGACGCTGCTCTATACCATGATGGGGGTGGCCGCCTGGCTAGTATGGAAACAACACGGCTTTGCCGCAGCCTCCCGGTCCCTATGGTTATTTTTCCTACAATTAGGGTTGAATGCCCTGTGGTCTTACCTCTTCTTCGGTCTTAAGAATCCGGGGCTGGCTTTACTGGACATCGTCGCCCTCTGGCTGACCATCCTGGCCACTCTCATCTCATTTTTTCGGCACCACCGGCATGCGGGACAACTGCTTCTCCCATATCTCCTCTGGGTGAGCTTCGCGATATACCTGAACCTGCAGTTCTGGCGTTTGAATCCTTGAATCCCACCGCTGTTTTTCCTTTAAGATATGCCTACATGGAGGTAGTGGGCGGGAACTTCTTCATAGGAGGGAAATCAGCTGAGCTCAACCCTTACTTCTGAAAAGGCGTAGGGGACATCCACGCGGCCCTTAGCACTTAGGCAGCCAGAATCTTACCCCAACTTCCCATCCGGAAGTGCACATAATTATATCATGACCGGTCATTTGACCGGATTGTAAGTTGGGGCCGTTGCCGGTGCTTTTCCTCTGAGGAACTCCTGGTAATACCGGTAGGTAAGAGGGCGGCCTTCTTTCAAGACCTCGGCATTGACCGTATCGCCAATAAAGATGGTATGGGTGCCCAGATCAATCTGGTCGATCACTCTTGCCTCAAGAACAGACAAGGCATGTTCCAGCACCAACGGGCAGCCGGTAACCCCAATTTTGAACTTCACTTGGCTGAGCTTGTCCACATCCCGGCCAGACCGAAAACCGAAAAGTCCCAGGAAGGTCATGGGTGCCGACTCATCCAGTACGGATACCCCAAACAGCCCACTCTTCGAAATAAATTCGTGGGTCAGGTTCTGCTTATTGACGATTACCGCCACCCTGGCCGGATCGGAAGTGACCTGGATGAC
>Ga0209048_10000865_pt1 | contig 32284 bp, 31 predicted proteins | sample FrelakmetCRP12CR_FD_187146 | JGI IMG/M metagenome (GOLD analysis project Ga0209048, IMG submission 187146) | Freshwater lake sediment microbial communities from the University of Notre Dame, USA, for methane emissions studies - CRP12 CR (SPAdes)... | ecosystem: Environmental > Aquatic >...
CCCGCCCGCGGAGTCCCGGGAGCTGCTTTCCTCGGGGGCGGTGCCGGCCAGGTTCCGCTCGGCCGGGACGGAGGGGACCGCTCTCGTGCCGGAGGAGGTGGCCCCGGGCCGGGTGGACGTCGTCTTCCCGATCATCCACGGGACGACGGGCGAGGACGGCGTCCTGCAGGGATTCCTCGAGACGCTCGGCGTGCCGTACGTCGGGGCGGGAGTCACGGCCTCGGCCGTCGGAATGGACAAGGCCGTGTTCAAGGCCATCCTGCGCGATGCCGGCGTTCCGACGCCGCGCGCCGTCGCGCTGCGCCGGCCCGAAGACGCGCGGCTCGCGGCGACTCTGCGCCTGCCGGTGTTCGTCAAGCCGGCCAATGGCGGGTCGTCGGTCGGAGTCACGAAGGTGAAGCGATCCGAAGACCTCGCCCCGGCCGTCGCCCTGGCCTTCCGGTACGACGAGTGCGTGCTCGTCGAGGAGGGCATCGACGCGCGGGAGCTCGAGTGCGCGGTGCTCGGCAACGCGGATCCGAAAGCCTCGATCCCGGGCGAGATCGTCCCGGGGCACGAGTTCTACGACTACGACGACAAGTACCGCGACGACAAGGCGAAGCTCCTCATCCCGGCCGACGTCAAGCCCGAGGTGGCCGAGACGGCCCGGCGGCTCGCCGTCGAGGTGTTTCGCCTCTGCGGCGTGTCGGGCATGGCCCGCGTCGACTTCTTCCTCGAGCGGGGGACCGACCGCGTTCTCGTCAACGAGATCAACACGCTTCCGGGCTTCACCGCGATCTCGATGTATCCGAAGCTCTGGGAGGCGAGCGGCCTGCCCCTGCCGCGCCTGCTCGACGAGCTCATCCGCCTCGCCCTCGAGCGCCACGAGCGGCGAGGGCGCCTCCTCACGAAGCCGCCGGCCGAGCTCGGGTAGGGAGGCTCAGACGGTTTCGTCCGCCTCGTCCGTCTGCTCGAAGACCGTGAGCTCTTCCTTGGCGACGACCATCTCCGAGGGCGCTGTCGGGACCATCTGGCTGTAGACCTCGACGCCGTGGTCGGGCGATTCGTCCCCGATTTCCGCCAGGTCCGCCATTCCGATCACGGACAGCGTGACCGTACTGCCGTGGTCGTCTTCGTACGAGTCGCTCGCCGCGCGGCCGAGCTCGAGCGCGCGGGCGTGGGCGTCCTCCGCGTCCTCCGCCTCGACGAGCAGGTAGAGCATGTCGCCCATGCGCTCGTCGTCGAGAACGCCGCCGACGTGCGCGCCCCGGACCAGCACCGCCATGTACCACGCCATGCCCGTAGCTTATACGCTCGGCGCTCGTTCTGTCGGGCTAAGCTTGGGCGCCGTGCCCGAGCTTCCCGACATCCTGGCGTACCTCGAGGCGCTGACGCCGCGCGTCGTCGGAAAGCGCCTCGAGGCCGTGCGGCTCGGCAATCCGTTCGTCCTGCGCTCGGTCGCACCGCCGCTGTCCGAGGCGGCAGGAAAGACGGTCGTGGGCGTCGAGCGGATCGGAAAACGGATCGTGTTCGCGCTCGAGGACGAGCTCTTTCTCGTGCTGCACCTCATGGTCGCGGGCCGTCTCCACTGGAAGAAACGGGGCGCAAAGGTCGGCGGCCGAGGCGCGGTCGCGGCGTTCGACTTCGCCGACGGATCGCTCGTGCTCTCGGAGGCGAGCACGAAGAAACGCGCCTCGCTCCATCTCGCCCGGGGGCGGCTCGGCCTCTCGGACTTCGACCGCGGCGGTCTCGAGGTCCTCGCGTCGGACCTGCCGCGCTTCCGCGCAACGCTCGCGCGGGAGAGCCACACGTTGAAGCGGGCGCTGACCGATCCGCGGCTCTTCTCCGGGATCGGCAACGCTTACTCGGACGAGATTCTGCACCGGGCGAGGCTGTCGCCCGGCAAGCTCACGCGGCGGCTGACGGACGAGGAGAGCGCCCGGCTCCATGCCGCGACCCGCGAGGTCCTCGGGCAATGGACGGAGCGCCTCGGCGCCGAGGCGGCGAAGGCGTTTCCCGAGAAGGTCACGGCGTTTCGAGAGGGCATGGCGGTCCACGGCCGCTACGGCAAGCCGTGCCCCGTGTGCGGGACGCCGGTCCAGCGCATCGTGTACGCCGAGAACGAGTCGAACTACTGCCCGACCTGCCAGACGGGGGGCAGGCTCCTTGCGGACCGCGCGCTGTCGCAGCTCTTGCGGGGCGACTGGCCGAAGACGCTCGAGGAGCTCGAGGAGCGCAAGAAGGGCTGATCCCTCAGCCGGCGAGGATCGCCCCGAGGCGCTCGCGGTCGATGTTGCCGCCCGACACGACGCAGACCACCTTGCCCGTGCCGGCGCGACCGGCGAGGGCCGCCGCGACGGGCACGGCGCCCGCTCCCTCGGCGACGACCCGCGCGCGCTCGACGAGCAGGCGCACCGCGGCGGTCACCTCCGAGAGGGAAACGACGAACGAGCCGGCGAGCAGCGCCGTTGCGAGTGGCCACATCTCGGGCAGAAGGCCCCGCGCCCCGATTCCGTCCACAAAGCTCGGCGTGTAATCGATCGTGACGGGCCTCCCGGCGGCGAGCGAGGCGGACAGCGGCGCGGCGGTCTCGACCTCGCAGGCGAAGACCTGCGCCGAGGGGCGCAGGGCCCGGACCGCCGAGGCGATGCCGCAGCAGAGGCCGCCGCCGCCCCAGGGCACGAGCACGGCGTCCACGTCGGGCAGGTCCTCGAGAATCTCGAGTCCGATCGTGCCGTTGCCGGCGATGATCGCGCGGTCCGCGACGGGATGGATGAAGAGGCCCTCGATGCCCGGGTAGTGATGCTCGGCCAGGACCTCCCACCAGCGCTCCATCGGCACTTTCACGACGCGCCCGCCGAGGCGTTCGACGGCGTCGAGCTTTGCCCGCGGGGCGTGGTCGGGGACGACGACCGTGCAGGGGATCCCGAGCCGCCGCGCGTTCCACGCGACTCCCTGCGCCATGTTGCCGGCGGACGCCGTGTAGACACCTCGGGCGAGCGCCTCGGGCGCCGCAAGGGCCATGGCGTTGCCGGCCCCGCGGAGCTTGAAGGAACCGATGGGTTGGAGGGACTCGAGCTTGAGGTAGATCTCGGCAGGCGCGTCGACGTTCAGGCGTACGAGAGGCGTGCGGATCGCCGAGCCCGCGATGCGAGGCAGCGCCGCCCGAATTTCGTCGAGCCCGATGGGCGCGATGGGCTCAGCCGGCTTCGTGGCGCCCTCCTCCGAATTCGAGAAACGTCCCGAAGCCGGAGCCGCGCGCCTTGCTGTAGATGTGCTGCGCCGCCGCGACGTCCTCGATCGCGAGGCCGACCGACTTGAAGAGCGTGATCTCCGAGGGGCTCCGGCGCCCCTGGACGGAGCCGACGAGGACCTCTCCGAGCTCGCCCGCGATGTGGGCGTCGGTAACGGCGCCCTCCTTCTTCGGGATCAGGAAATCGCCCGCCTCGGCCAGCGCCGCTTCCCGCCGGTCGACGAAGAGCCGTCCGCGCACGATGGCCGCCGTGTCGAGCTCGCGCGCCGACGCCACGCTCGAGCCGACGGCGTTGACGTGCGCGCCGGGCGCCAGCCACTCGCCGAGGACGACGGGCTCCCGCGACGATGTCACGGCGCAGACGATGTCGGCCCCCTCGGCCGCCTCGCGAACGGAGGCGCAGGGCGTGATCGCGATGCCGTGGCGCTTGGACTCCCGCTCCGCGAACGCTCGCGCGCGCTCGAGCGTCTTCGACGCGACGCGGACCCGGCGAATCTTGCGCACCAGGAGCATCGCCTCGAGGTGGGTCCGCCCCTGGACTCCGGAGCCCACGAGGGCGAGGTCGCCGGCGTCTTCCCGGGCGAGCAGGCGCGTCGCCAGGGCCGTGACGGCGGCCGTGCGCACGGCCGTCACCGATGTCGCGTCGATCACGGCCAGCAGGCGCCCGCGGCCGGACTCGAAGAGAAGGACCGCGCCCTGGTGGGAGTCGAGCTCCGTGCCTTCGTTGCGCGGGAAGAACGTGACGGCCTTCACGCCGACGGCTCCGAGCGCCGCCAGGTGCGCGGGCATCAGGCCGAGGGCCCCCGAGCGGTCGGGGAGCCAGACGATCTGCCGCTGCGGCATCGTGGCTTCGCCGCGGGCGAGCGAGGCAAAGGCGCGGGCCATCACCTCGATGCATTCCTTCATCGGCAGCAGAAGCGGAACCTCGGCCTGGTTGACGACGAGTGTCTCGATCACGCTTCCTCCGCAGGATCAAGAAGGCGGGGACGGGAACCGGCGGGCAAGAATATCCCTATTGCCAGCGAAAGATCTTCAGCGCCACCGCGAAGGCGACGAGCGCCCAGGCGCCGAGGATCACGAGCTCGACCGCGATGGCGGGCAGGGCCCGGCCCTCGAGCATGACCGCGCGCAGGGCGTTGTTCAAGGCGGTCAGAGGCAGGGCCTGGATGAATGGCTGGGCCGCCTTCGGAAAGCGTTCGGACGAGAAGAAGACGCCCGAGAAGAGCCACATCGGAACCATGACCAGGTTCATCAGGCCGTTGGCCGCCTCCAGCGTTCGGGCGCGGGCGGCCACGAGCAGGCCGATGCCCCCGAAGCAGAGCGCGCCGAGAACCGTGATCAGCGCGAGCAAAGCGAACGAGCCGCGGACCGGGACCTGGAAGGCCGCCACGCCGAACGCGAGGATGACGATGACTTCGAGGACGAAGAACACGAACCGCGACAGCATCTGGGCGAGCAGGTAATCGGACTTGCGCATGGGGGTCGCGACCATGAGCTTCAGGGTCTTCTTCAGGCGCGCGTTGACGATCGCAAACCCGATGCCCCAGATCCCGGTTCCCATCAGGTTCAGGCCGAGGATGCCGGGCAGCAGGAAGTCGATGTAGCGCGAGCCCTTCTCGTGGACGAGGGCGTCCCGCGCCGGCGACGGGTCGCCGCGGCCGCGCGAGCGCTGGACCGCGTCGTCCACCTCGAGCCGCGCGATGCGGGCGTCGGGCCGCGTGCGGTCGAAGTGGTACGTGAGGCCGAGGCCGGCCGTCTCCTCGACGAGCAGCGCGATCTTCCCGGTGCGCAGCGCCTCGAGGCCTTCCGCGAGGCTCGGATACGCCGAGGGTTTCACGGCACCCGATCGGCCGAGGGCCTGCGTGAGCTCGGCGGCCGACGGCCCGGACACGACGCCGACGGGGACGGGATCGGGCGGCCGGTCGCGGAAGGCGAAGCCGAGCACGAGCGCCATGAGGACAGGGAAGGCGAACACCCAGAAGAGGGCCTCCGGCTCCCGGACGAACTCCAGCAGGCGCATCTTCGTCAGGGTCGCGAGCGGATGCCGCCGGTCACTCATCGCGCAGCTCCCGGCCCGTCAGGGCGATGAAAACGTCTTCGAGCGTCGCGCGGTGCGTCGAGAGCGAGAGGAGCTTCGCCCCCGCGCCGTCGAGCGCGGCGAGCAGCGCCGGGACCGCCTGAGCGAGCGAGGCCGCCGCAAGGAGCCACCGCCCGTCCCGCTGCCGGCGCTCGCCGATGCCGGGGATCCGAGAGAGGAAATCGTCTTCGACGCGGGGCTCCGTCGAGAACTCGATGATGTGCGGGGCCTTGAGCCCGGCGATGAGCTCGGCCGGGGTGCCCTGCGCGATGATCCGACCGTGGTCCACGACGGCGACCCGATCGCACAGCCGTTCGGCCTCTTCCATGTAGTGGGTCGTCAGGAGCACGCTGCGTCCGGCCTGCTTGTACGCCGCGATCCGCTCCCAGAGCTGGAGGCGGCTCTGCGGGTCGAGGCCGGTCGTCGGCTCGTCGAGGAAGAGGAGCTCCGGATCGCCCGCGAGGGCGCACGCGACGGCGAGGCGCTGGCGCTGCCCGCCCGAGAGCTTGCCGACGCGGGCGTCGCGCTTTTCCTCGAGCGACATGTCGGCCATGAGCTGCTCGGGGTCGCGCCCGCGCAGGTAGAAGGAGCGAAAGAGCACGAGGGTCTCGGCGACGGTGAGCTTTTCGGTCAGGCGGCTCTCCTGCAGCGAGATCCCGAGGCGCTCGCGCAACTCCCGCTCGTGGCTGCCCCAGCGCCGGCCGAGGATGACGACCTCGCCGGCGTCGGGGGCAGTGAGGCCCTCGAGGATCTCGATCGTCGTCGTCTTGCCGGCGCCGTTCGGGCCGAGCAGGCCAAAGCACTCTCCGGCGGCGACTTCGAGGTCGAGGCCGTCGACGGCCTTCACGTCTCCGTAGTGCTTCTCGAGCCCGCGGCAGACGATGGCGGGGGTCATGACGGGCGGGATTCTATCGTCCCGGGTTTCGCCGGGCCGCGGCTCGACGAGGTTCTACCTGTTCGCCGGGACCACGATCCCCTCGAACCCCGACTGCTCGAGGATCGTGAGGGTGGCCTGAGCTTGCGCGCGGGACTCGACCGGTCCGACCTTCACGCGCGTGAGCCCCTGGTACGGTTCGAAATAGACCGCGAAACCGGCGGCCCGGACACGGTCGCCGTGGCGGTCGGCTCGCGGTTTCTCCGCGAAGGAGCCGACCTGCACGGACCATTGACCCGTCGCGGACACGGGCTCGACTTCGACGCCCGGTGCGACGACGACGATCCGGACACGCGCGACGCCGGGCCCGATCATCGCGATCTCCTGCGCGGCCGCGCGCGAGAGGTCGAGGATGCGTCCCTGCACGAAGGGCCCGCGGTCGTTGATGCGCACGCGCACCGCGCGGCCGCTGTCGAGGCTCGTGACGTCCACGACCGTCCCGAGGGGGAGATCCCGGTGAGCGGCGGTCAGCTTCGAGGAGTCGTAAGTCTCGCCCGACGCCGTGGGCTTGCCCTCGAAGCCGTCGTTGCCGCCGTACCAGGACGCCAGGCCCTCCTCGCTCCAGCCTTTCGAGAGCTCGGCCGGGGCCACGGGGTGAGAGACGGGGGGCTGGGGCTTATGCGAAGCGCAGGCGGCGCAGAGCGCGACGGAGGCGACGAGAAGGAGAAGGAGCGCGGGACGGGTCGAGCGCCGGGCCGGGGCAGCTCTCACACGCGAACGGGCGCGCTGTCGGCCGCTTGCGCGCCCGCGAGCGCCGGGTCGAGCTCCTCGCGCACGAAGACGTCGACCTGTTCGGCCGAGCGGCCGACGAGGTGCTCGGGCGCGGCGGCGGACCCGAGCTCGGCGCGCGTCAGGCCGAAACCCGCGTCGCCCGCAAGCCGGTCGAGGAGGTCGGCCGCGGCGCCCGTTGCCGTGCGTGCGTCCGCCGAAGCACGGGCGTGCACCCGGAGTCGCTCGTGCAGCTGCTGCCGGTCGCCGCCGCGGCGCACGGCCTCCATCATCACGTTCTCGGTCGCGAGGAACGGGGCCTCGGCCTCGAGCCGGCGCCGCGAGACTTCGGGATGGACGACGAGGCCGCCGAGGACGTTTTCGAGGAGGATCAGGATCGCGTCGCTCGCCAGGAAGGCCTCGGGCACGGCGATGCGCTTGTTGGCCGAATCGTCGAGCGTGCGCTCGAGCCACTGTGTCGCGGCGGTCATGGCGGTGTCGAGGGAAAGGGCGATGACGTGGCGGGCAAGCGAGCAGACACGCTCGGCGCGCATGGGGTTGCGCTTGTACGGCATCGCCGAGGATCCGATCTGCGAGCTCTCGAACGGCTCCTCGAGCTCGCCCTCGTGCTGGAGCAGGCGCAGGTCGTTGGAGAGCTTGTGCGCCGACTGTGCCAGGCCCGAGAGCGCGTGGACGACGCGATCGTCCTGCTTGCGCGAGTACGTCTGCCCCGAAACCATCTGGCGCTTCGCGAAGCCCGCCCGGGCCGCGAGCGCGCGATCGAGCTCCTCGACCTTCGCCGAGTCGCCCTCGAAGAGCCGCAGGAAGGAAGCCTGTGTCCCGGTCGCGCCCTTGGCGCCGAGAAAGCGCAGTCCCACGCGGACGGCGCGAACCTCTTCGAGGTCCATGAGGAGGTCCGAGGCCCAGAGCGTCGCCCGCTTTCCGACCGTCGTCGGCTGTGCCGGTTGGAAGTGCGTGTAGGCGAGCGCGGGCAGGTCGCGGTGCGCGAGGGCGAAGTCGCGCAGCTTTCTGAGGACCGCGACGAGGCGGCGCTCGACGAGAGCGAGTCCGTCGCGCATCTGGATGAGATCGGTGTTGTCGGTGACGTAGGCCGAGGTGGCGCCCCAGTGGATGATCCCCTTCGCGGCGGGAGCGGCCGCGCCGAAGACGCGGACATGGGCCATGACGTCGTGCCGCGTCTTCGCCTCTTCGGCGGCCGCGGCGGCGAAGTCGACGCCGGAGAGGTTCGCGCGCATCCCGGCGATCGCCTCCTCGGAGATCGGAAGCCCGAGGCGGCGCTCCTCCTCGGCGAGCCACAGCCAGAGCCGCCGCCAGGTCTCGAACTTGAAGCGGGGCGAAAACAGAGCGGACATCTCCGCCGAGGCGTAGCGCTCGGTCAGGGGGTTGACGTAGGACTCAGTCATCGTCCGGGCCGGCTTCCTCCCCGAGGTTGAAGAGGCGCACTTCGTCGTTGCCGCAGACCATGCAGAGCGCCTCGAGAATGCGGCTGCCGTCCATCTCGAAGACGTAGCAGGGCGTCCCGCAGTGCCCGCACATGAGGTAGTCCACCTCGGCGTACTCGTCCTTCTTCTTTTTGGGGGGATTCTTCGGGCCGTCGAGGGGCATGGGGCATTCTAACAAGGAGCGCCTTCGTCCGTTCACCCGGACATCATTTGTCCCTCGAGGGGCTATCCTGTAATCGATGTCCTCCTCGACGGTCCTCATCGGCCTCGGATTGGCGATTCTCGCGCTCGGAGCGGTGGCGGCGGCGCTCGTGCTGGCGCGGGCCAGGGAGTCCGCGGCGCGGATCGACCAGCTGCTGACGGAGACGGCGCGCGCGCGGGAAGCCTCCCAATCCGTCGACCGCCGCTTCGAGGATCTGCGGGGATCGCTCGAGGCGCGGGTCGGCGGCGTCGAGAGGCGGCTCGACAGCGGCCAGCAATCGATCGCCGACCACCTCGGAAAGTCCGGGCATCTCCTGAAGGAAGTCGGCGAGAAACTCGGCCGCCTCCATGAGGCCTCGCAGCGGATCGAGAAGCTCGCGGGCGAGGTGACGCGGCTCGAGGACCTGTTGAAGCCCCCCAAGCTGCGGGGCACGCTCGGCGAGATGTTCCTCGAGCAGGCCCTCGCCCAGGTCCTGCCCCCCGGCGCCTACGCCACCCAGCACCCGCTCGGCGACGGCGTCGTGGTGGACGCCGTGGTCTTTCTGCAGGACCGCGTCGTCCCGATCGACAGCAAGTTCCCGCTCGAGAACTATCGCCGCAGCCGCGAGGTCGAGGACGAGGGCGAGAAGAAGCGCGCGCGCCAGCAGTTCACGCGGGACGTGAGGAAGCACGTGGACGCGATCGCCGAGAAATACATCCGGCCGGCGACCGGGACCAGCGACTTCGCGCTCATGTACGTGCCGGCCGAGGCCGTCTACGCGGAGATCGCGGCCGACGGAGAAGAGGCGGCGCTCGCCGACTACGCCGCGTCCCGCCGCGTCATTCCGGTGTCGCCGCGCCTGCTCTATGCCTACCTCTCGACGGTCGCGCTCGGCCTGCGGGGCATCGCGCTCCAGGAGAACGCGAAGGAGGTTCACCGGAACCTCGCGGACCTCTCGCGCCTCTGGGACAGGGTCGGCGGTCCGCTCGAGAAGCTCGGCGCTCACCTCTCCAACGCCTCCAAGCAGTACGAGGAGACCTCTCGCGCGTTCGAACGGTTCACGGTGCGACTCGAGACGATCGCCGAGAAGGCCGAGGCCGAGATCGAGGAGAAGGCCGAACCGGCGGTTCTGCCGATCCTGCCGCCATCCTGACCTCGGCCCGGGCCATATTGCCGCCCCGCCATCAGTCGGGTGAGGCCTCGCGGCCTCAATGACTTGACACGGGCCGGGCCGGATCGAGGCTTCCTCCCCGGTCCCGCGATCCGGTAGTATCCGCCCTTCTTCCGCGAGCCCTATATGAGTCTCAAAGTCACTTCTGAAATCGGAAAGCTCAAGTCCGTCCTGGTTCACCTGCCGGGCGCGGAGATCGACCGCATGGTGCCCTCCATGATGGAGGAGCTCCTCTTCGACGACATCCTCTACGGCAACCGCGCGCGCGAGGAACACCGGCGCTTCCAGCAGGTCCTCGGCTACGTGTGCGACGAGGTTCTCGAGATCCAGGACCTTCTCGAGGAAGTCCTGCAGGTCCCCGAACAGCGGGGCGCCATCATCGACGACCTCGGCAAGACCCTCGGATGGGGGCCGGACATGGAGGCGAGCCTGCGGGACCTCACGGCCGAGCAGCTCGCCGCGGCCCTGGTGATCGGGATCGAGAAGCCGAGCCCCGACGTCGCCAGCGCCGCATCGGAGCTCTACGAGCTGCCGCCCATCCCCAACTACTTCTTCCAGCGCGACCCGCTCGTCGTCGTCGGGGAGCGGGCGATCCGGGGCTCGATGGCCACCTCGGCCCGGCTGCGGGAGCCGCTTCTTTCCGGCTACGTCCTCTCGCTCCACCCTCGCTTCGCCACCCCGGAGGGCGGCAAGTTCTGGTTTCAGGAGTTCTCGGCCGATTACGGAAAGCCGTCCTCGTACGCGCGCATGCGCCCGACGCTCGAGGGCGGTGACGTGCTGGTGCTGCGCGACGACCTGCTCGCCATCGGGTACAGCGAGCGCACCGAGAAGACGACGATCGAGCGGCTGGCCGAGTCGTTCAAGAAGCTCAAGTCGCCGATCAAGCGCATTCTCGTCGTGGCGATCCCGCCCGCCCGCTCGTACATGCACCTCGACACCGTGTTCACGCACATCTCCCAGGACGAGTGCCTCGTGTACGGCCCGATGATCCTGCCCGACGGCGCCGAGGAGGCCGACGTGTACGAGTGCGACCTGACCAGGCGCGAGATCACGTGGACGACGGAGAAGGACCTTCTCTCCGCGCTCCGGGCGCAGAAACTGGATCTCAAGCCGATCCGGTGCGGCGGCCAGGACCCCATCGCCGAGCGCCGCGAGCAGTGGACCGACGGCGCCAACGCCTTCGCGCTCGCCCCCGGCGTGATCGTCATCTACGACCGCAACGAGGCGACGGCGGCCGAGCTCGCCCGCTCCGGCTACACGGTCGTGGACGAGGCGGACCTGCTCCTCGGCAAGGAGGAGCTCGAGCTCTGGAAGCCCTCCCGGAAGTACGTGATCCTGCTCGCGGCCCACGAGCTCTCGCGCGCCCGCGGCGGACCGCGCTGCATGACGATGCCGCTGGTGCGGGAGGACGTCAAGCCGTGAGCCGCGGCGTCCGGCATTTCGGGTCCCGATGAACCCGACCCCGTTTTTTCCCTTCGTCCGGCCGCTGGCCGTCGTCGCCTTCGGCGGCAACGCGCTGCTGCGCCCGGAGGACGACGGCTCGACGGCGCAGCAGCTCGAGCGGGCGCGCGAAGCCGTGCGCATGCTCATCCCGATCATCGGCAAGGGCTACGAGCTGATCGTCGTACACGGCAACGGCCCCCAGGTCGGCAACATCCTGATGCAGGCCGAAGAGGCCGCGGACAAGATTCCGCCGCAGACGCTCGACTTCTGCGTCGCGCAGACCGAAGGCTCGATGGGGTTCCTGCTCGAGCTCGCGTTCGACAACGAGCTGCCCCGGGCGGGGTTCCGCAAGCAGGTCGTGACGATCATGACGCAGGTCGAAGTGGATGCCGCCGACCCGGCGTTCCTGAAGCCGTCCAAGCCCATCGGCCCGTTCTTCTCGAAGGAGAAGGCCGAGCTCATGCGGAGAACGGCCGGATGGACGATGGTCGAGGACGCGGGGCGCGGCTGGCGCAAGGTCGTCGCGTCGCCCAAGCCCCGCGAGGTGCGGGGCGTCGAAGTCGCGGCCGCTCTCATCAACCGGGGCCACATCGTGATCGCGGCGGGCGGCGGCGGGATCCCGGTCGTCGTGACCGACGATGGCCAGGTGCGGGGCGTCGAGGCGGTGATCGACAAGGACTACGCGGCTTCGATGCTGGCGGCGTCGCTCTCCGCCAACCTCTTCATCGTCCTGACCGGAGTCGACCGCGTGTCGAAGGACTTCGGCAAGCCGACGCAGGCCGAGCTCGCCGAGATCGACGTCCCGACCGCGAAGAGGCTGCTCGCCGAAGGCCAGTTCCCGGCCGGCAGCATGGGGCCGAAGATCGACGCGGCGATCCGGTTCGTCGAAGCGGGCGGCAACGAGGTCCTCGTCACGCGCGCCGAGTCGCTCGCCGAAGCCCTGGAAGGTCGAACGGGAACTTACATTCGCCCCCGGCGATGAGCGCGCCCGGAGAGCCCGCGCCCGGGCCGGGCCGCTCCGCTTTCGGGGAGGCCTGGCCGTTGTATGCCGCCGGGGCTCTCGTCGCCGGCACGCTGCTCTCGGTTTTCGTGCTGCTGCATCCGCGCCACGCGGGCGCCGCGGCCGACGAGGGCGCGGCGGCCACGGTGACGGCGGAAGAGGCCGCGCTCCGGAGCGAGCCCTCGCCCTTGGGGCCGGCGATCGCGACGTTCGCGCAGGGCAAGCGCGTGCGGGTGCGGGCGGAGGCCGCGCGGTGGGTCGAGGTCGAAGCGGACGGCGGCAAGGGGTTTCTGCCTGCGGAAGCGGTCGAGCGCGATGCGGACCGGGAAGCCAGGCAGCGGAGGGCGAAGACCCTGCTCGCCCTCGCGCCCGTGTACGGAGTCGTCGGCGAGGACGCGGAGATCGCGCTCGCGCCGTACCCGCTGGCGGCCCGCGGGGGGCGGCTGGCGAAAGGCACGGTCATTGCGATCCACTCGGTCGACCACTCGTTCTTCGCCTTCGCCGACAAGAAGTGGGGGATCGCGTTCGTGGACTCGGCCCGCGTGGATCTGGTGCCGCCCGACCCCCGGGAGCCGGCCGTGTTGCCCGAAAAGGTGAGGCCGCTCAAGGACCTCACCGTGATCGACCTCGCGGCCGACCCCCCGCCCGAAGAGGAAGAAGAGGAGGGCGATGCGACGCAGGCTGGCGCGCCGCAGGCCGCGACGGCGGCGCCCGGCGTGCCTTCCGAGCCCGCGCCGGGGCTTCTCGAGCCGCCGGTCGTGCTCTCGCGCGTCGAGCCGGCGTACACCGAGGCGGCGCGCCGCGCAGGGATCGAGGGCACCGTCGAGCTCGAGGTCTCGGTCGACGCCGCGGGAAAGGTGACCGACGTCGAAGTCGCGCGCGGCCTGCCGCTCGGCCTGTCGGAGGCGGCCGTCGAGGCGGTGCGCCGGTGGACGTGGCACGCGGCGCGGACGGCGGCCGGTCCCGTCGCATCGCGCAAGGCCGTTCGCATTCGCTTCCAGCTTCGTCCGGAGGACGCGCGCTAGCAAGCCGCTCTCGGGCCCTCCCCGGGCACGTCGCGCGCCCGGTCTATACTTCTCTTTCCCCATGTTTCAGGTCCTGTACGAGGTGGACGGGCGCGAGCAGGTCTTCAGCGTTCTGAAGGACGTGCTGTCGATCGGGCGTGCCAACGACAACGACATCGTTCTCAACGACTTCTCGGTTTCCCGCCGCCACGCCTTTCTCAAAAAGGAAGGCGGCGGCTGGGTCATCCAGGACAACCAGTCGACCAACGGCGTTCGCGTCAACGACCGCCTCGTGCCCTCGGCGCCGGTCAAGGACGGGGACGCCGCGGTCGTCGGGACCTTCGTCCTGCGGTTTCGAGACGACCCGACGGCATCGCGACGGGACCGGGTGTTCGACGCGACCTCGACCTGCATCCGGCCGATCGCGGAGTTCAACGAGGACTTCGGACTCGAGAAGGGGCCGGGCCCGGCCCCGGTCTCCGAATCGACGGCCGAGCGCAAACGGGTCGTGCTCGACGTCGCGTACAAGAACAAGGTCTTCGAGATCCTCGTGCAGGTCGCCAAGGCGCTCATCTCCGCCGACGACCTCGCCACCGTGCTCGACAAGGTCATGGATCTGATCTTCGAGTTCCTGCCGGCCGACCGCGGCTTCCTGCTCCTCGAGGAGGAGGGGGCGCTCCAGCTCAAGATGTCGCGCTTCGCGTCGGGCAAGCGCTCGACGGCCGACGGCGCGACTCCGTACTCGCGCACGATCGTGGACATCGTCGTGCGGCAGAAGGCGGCCATGCTGACCTCCGACGCCCAGGCCGACCAGCGGTTCGAGGCCGGGGAGTCGATCCGCATGCAGCAGATCCGGTCGGCGATGTGCGCGCCCCTCTGGAGCCGCGACCGGGTGATCGGTGTCATCTACATCGACTCTCCGCTCCACGCGGGGACCCTGTCGGGGCAGGACCTCGACCTGCTGACCGCGCTCGCGAACTTCGCGGCGGTGGCGATCGAGCGGGCGCGGCTGCACGAGCACGTTCTCGAGGAGAAGCGCATCCGGGCCCGCCTCGAGCGCTACCACTCGCCGCAGGTGGTCGACGAGATCATCGCCGATGTCGGCGCCACGGGAGACATCAAGCCCGTGCGCGCCAAGGTCGTCACGATCCTCTTCGCGGACATCGTCGGGTTCACGACCTGGTCGGAGAAGATGCCGGCCGAGACGCTGGCGCGCATGCTGACCGAGTTCTTCACGCTCGCCTCCGACGCCGTCTTCGCGTGCGGCGGCACGATCGACAAGTTCATTGGCGACGCGGTGATGGCGTTCTTCGGCGCGCCGCTCGACCAGCCCGACCACGCGGACCGGGCGGTCGCGGCGGCCCTCAAGATTCACGCCGGACTGCGCGACTGGAACAAGGAGAGGACGGCCCGGGGCGATCCCCCGCTCGAGGTCCGCATCGCGGTGAATACGGGGGAGGCGATCGTCGGGGACATCGGGTCCGAGCGGCGCGTGGATTACACCGTTCTCGGCAACGCGGTCAACGTCGCCGCGCGCCTCGAGGAGTTCGTCGCTCAGCCCGGCGACGTCGTGATCGGCCCCGACACCCACAGCGCGATCGAGGCGCGCTACGAGTGCGCCCAGCTCGGCTTCTTCTCGCTGAAGGGCCTCTCGACCCAGGTTCCGCTCTACAAGGTTCTCGGCAGCAAGTAGGGCGCGGCGCCCCTCGCCCGCCGTGTCAGAATCGCGCCGTGCGGCCGCTGCCCCTCGTCTTCGTCACGAGCCGCGCCGAGAAGGCGCTCGAGGCCGCACGCCTCGGCTTCGAGATCGAGAGGCTTGATCTCGACCTCCCCGAGCCCCAGGCCCTCGATCCCTCCGACGTCGTTGCCGCGAAGGCGCGCGCCGCGTACGCCGCGCTCGCGCGCCCCGTTCTCGTCGAGGACAGCGGGCTCGCGGTCCGGGCGTGGGGCGGCTTTCCGGGGGCCCTCGTCAAGTGGCTCGAAAAGAGCGCCGGGGTCGCGGGCCTCGCCCGGATGCTCGACGCTTTTCCGGACCGGGCCGCGACGGCGGTCTGCGCGATCGCGTACTGCGACGGGGGCGAGGTGGTGACGGCGCGCGGGGAAACGGCGGGCACGATCGCCGCGGCGCCGCGCGGCGCCGGAGGATTCGGGTGGGACGCGATCTTCCTCCCGGAGGGGAGCGACCGGACCTTTGCCGAGATGGCGCCGGCCGAGAAGGACCGCGTTTCGCACCGGCGCAGGGCCTGGGAGCTCATGGCGCCCCGCCTGCCGGAGCGCCGATGACCGACGTCCCGCCGGCCGGCGGTCGGGTCCTGGTTGTCGCAGCCCCGGCTTTGAATTAGGATTTTCGCTCCTCACAAGAACGGCATGGAACTCGCGGAGGTCGTCGGGCATCTCGCCGCGCTGCGGCGCTTCCCGGTCCGCGGTGTCGGCGGAGAGGCCCCCGACGAGGCCCGCGTGCAGGGCTCGGGCCTGGCCGGCGACCGAGTCTTCGACCTCTACGACGAGGGGCAGGGCTCTCTGATGAACGCGATGGCGACCCCGTTCCTCTTGGGGTACCGGGCGCGTTACCTCGACGACTCCATCAGCGGCGTGGACCTCGCGCCGTGGGTCCGGGTGCGAAAGCCGGACGGCGAGGAGGTCGCTCTGTCCGACCCCGCCTGGGTCAACGACGTGTCGCAGAGGTGCGGCCGCGGCGTGCGCCTGCGGGCGCGCCACGAGGCGGTGAGCGATCCGGCGCCCCTCCACGTGATTTCGACGCCAACGGTCCGATTTCTCGAGCAGCAGTACGGGGGCCCGCTCGAGGCGAGCCGGCTGCGCGCCAACGCGGTGCTCGACCTGCCCGAGAGCCGGGCCTTCGAGGAGGACCGGTGGATTGGCCGCCAGCTCTGGATCGGGGACGTCCTCGTCGAGATCGTGAGGCCCTGCGACGGGTGCGTCGTCACGAGCCTCGACGCGGAGACGCCGGAGCGCTCCGCCGGAATTCTCGCCGCCATCGCGCGCGGCCGGGGCGGCCGGCTCGGAGTGCGGGCCCGCGTCCTGACGGGCAACCGCCTGCGGGTGGGGGACCCCGTGGCGATCATCGACTGATAAACTGCTGCCGCTCATGTCCCGACCCATCCGCGTCCTGATCGCCAAGCCGGGCCTCGACGGCCATGACCGCGGCGCCAAGGTCATCGCGCGCGCTCTGCGCGACGCGGGCATGGAGGTCATCTACTCGGGCCTGCGGCAGACGCCGGAGCAGATCGTGGCGGCGGCGATCCAGGAGGACGTGGACGTGATCGGCCTGTCCATCCTGTCGGGCGCCCACAACGTGCTGTTTCCGGAGATCCTGAATCTGTTGAAGGAACGCGGCGGCGAGGACATCCTCGTCGTCGCGGGCGGGATCATCCCCGAAAAGGACATCGCTCCGATGAAGGCGCTCGGGATCCGGGAGATCTTCCTGCCCGGGACCTCGACGCAGACGCTGGTGGCGTACATCCGGGAGGCGGCTTCGGAGAAGCTCGCGCGGACGTAGGGTCGAAGCGCTCATGGAGCAGATTCCCGCCCGCGTCGACACCCGGTCGCCCGAGTTTCTCGAGCGATCCCGCTCCATGGAGGCGCTCGTCGCGAAGCTGCGCGAAGAGCTCGCGAAGGCGCGGCAGGGCGGAGCGGGACGGCAGCGCCACGCCGAGCAGAAGAAGATGTTCGTGCGGGAGCGCGTGGATGCGCTTCTGGATCCCGGGTCCCCCTTTCTCGAGCTCTCGCCGCTGGCGGCCAACGGCATGTACGACGGGGAAGGGCCGGGCGCCGGGCTCGTGACGGGGGTGGGGCGCGTGGCGGGCCGGGAAGTCATGGTCATCGCCAACGACGCGACGGTCAAGGGGGGCAGCTACTTCCCGATGACCGTCAAGAAGCACCTGCGGGCCCAGGAGGTCGCCGAGGAAAACCGGCTGCCCTGCGTCTACCTCGTAGACTCGGGCGGCGCCTTTCTGCCGCTCCAGGCGGAGGTGTTCCCGGACCGGGAGCACTTCGGCCGAATCTTCTACAACCAGGCGCGCATGTCGGCCAGACGCATCCCCCAGGTCGCCGTCGTGATGGGCTCGTGCACGGCGGGCGGCGCCTACGTGCCGGCGATGTCCGACGAAGCCGTGATCGTCAAGGGAACGGGCACGATCTTTCTCGCCGGCCCGCCCCTCGTCAAGGCCGCGACGGGCGAGGAAGTCACGGCCGAGGAACTCGGCGGCGGCGACGTCCACACCCGAATCTCGGGCGTCGCCGATCACCTCGCCGAGGACGACGCCCACGCGCTCGAGATCGCGAGGGCGATCGTGGGGACGCTTGGAGGCGGCGGCAAGACCCTGCCGGCCGACCGCGAGGAGCCCGAGGAGCCGGCGTACGACCCGAAGGAAATCTATGGGGTCCTGCCCCGGGACCTGCGGGAGCCGTACGACGTCCGCGAAGTCATTGCGCGCCTGGTGGACGGGTCCCGGTTCCAGGAGTTCAAGGCCCGGTACGGGACGACGCTCGTGTGCGGTTTCGCGCGCCTCTCGGGGTTTCTCGTCGGCATCGTCGCCAACAACGGCATTCTCTTCTCCGAGTCGGCCTTGAAGGCGACGCACTTCGTCCAGATGTGCGCGCGGCGAAAGGTGCCTCTCCTCTTCCTGCAGAACATAACGGGGTTCATGGTCGGCAGGGAGTACGAGCGCGGCGGCATCGCGAAGGACGGCGCGAAGATGGTCCACGCCGTGGCCAACGCCGCGGTGCCGAAAATCACCGTGGTCATCGGGGGCTCCTTCGGGGCCGGCAACTACGGCATGTGCGGGCGTGCGTACGGACCCCGGTTTCTCTTCACGTGGCCGAACGCGCGGATCTCGGTCATGGGCGGTCCGCAGGCGGCGTCGGTCCTCTCGACGGTCAAGCAGGAACAGCTCGCGCGGGCGGGAAAGCCCCGGATGAACGCCGAGGAGACGGCGGAGTTCGAGCGGCCGACCCGTGAGAAATACGAAGCCGAGGGCAATCCCTACTACGCGACCGCGCGCCTGTGGGACGACGGGGTGCTCGACCCGGCCGAGACCCGGGCCGCGCTCTCGCTCGCCCTTTCGGCCGCCTACAACGCGCCGATTCCGGAAACGGAGTTCGGCGTGTTTCGGACGTGACGGTGGCAGCGATCGCCCTCGTTCTGTTCGCGCTGCGCCTGGCCGGGCCCGCCGCTCCGGCGGCGCCCGTCGGGTTCACCCTCGGCGTCGAAGGCCAGACGAACCTGCGCGTGACGCTCTCCGGCCCGGCCGCGGACCTCGCGCCCGGACCCTTCCGGGGGTCCATCGCGTTGAACGGCTCGGCCTCCGAGATGCTCGTGGCGGGGACGGTGGCCCACGCCGGCGGGCGCTGGATGCTGCCCGTCTCCATGCGCTTTGCCGACGTGCCCGCGGACTGGGCCGATCGCTTCCGCCCGGACGGCTTCACCTACCGGCTGCGGTCAGCCGGCGCGGGCGCGCCGCGCGAGTGGACGGGGACCCGGAGCTGGAAGGACGTGGAGCTCGAAGGCAGCCGGGAGGCGCTCGCGGAATTTCTCGTCCTCGACGACGTGTCGCTGACGGACGTTTCGCTCCTCTCGAGCGAGGCCACGGCGCAGCTGACCGTGCGCAATCCTTTCGCGTTCTCGCTCAAGATCGCCGCGACGGAGTACGTTCTCTTCGCCGACGGCCGGGAGATCGGCAGCGGCAGGGCGCAGGGGATGATCCTGCACGCCTCGCAGAAGAACCTGCTGCGCCTGCCGATCGACGTGGATCACGGGGCGCTCCTCGGGGCCGCGGGCGGGGCGCTGGTGTCGGGGGGCGACGTCCCCGTGCAGCTCAAAGGCAGGCTCGTCGTGCGCCTGAAGGGAGGCGACGTGGCCTTGCCGATCGCGCTTTCCGGAAACCTGTCGGACGCGTCGTGACGGCAGCGGCGTACCGCACTCTTCGTTTCGAGAGGCAGGGCGCCGTCGCCCGGGTCGCGCTCGCGCGGCCCGAGGTGCGCAACGCCTTCGACGACGTGCTCATCGAGGAGCTCACGCGCGCGTTCCGCGAGGCCGCCGACGACTCCGAGGTCCGCGTCGTCGTGCTCTCGGGAGACGGCCCGTCCTTTTGCGCCGGCGCGGACGTGTCCTGGATGCGCAAGGCCGGCGGCTATTCGCGCGCCGAGAACGAGGCCGACGCCGGGAGGATGGCGCGGATGCTGCGCGGGATCGACGCCTGCCCGAAGCCCGTCGTCGCGCTCGCGCACGGCGCCGCGATCGGTGGCGGCGTCGGGCTCGTCGCGGCCGCCGACATCGCGATCGCCGCGGAGGGGACGGTCTTCTCGCTCGCCGAGGTCAGGCTCGGGATCCTGCCCGCGGTGATCTCGCCCTACGTGCTGCGGTCGATCGGGCCGCGGTTCGCGCGCGACCTGTTTCTGACGGGAGACCGGTTCGACGCGCGCGAGGCGCACCGGATCGGCCTCGCCCACCAGGTCGTTGCCGCCGGGGAGCTCGAGGCGGCCGGCCGGCGCAAGGTGGCCTCGCTGCTCGCCGCGGGCCCGGAAGCGGTCGGCGTCGCGAAGCGGCTCATCGAACAGGTGACAGGCAAGACCCCGGACGAGGCCATGGACCTCACGGTGCGGACGATCGCCGAGCGGCGCGCGTCGGCCGAGGCGAAGGAAGGGTTGACGGCATTCCTCGAGAAGCGCAAGCCCGATTGGGCGAAGGAGCTCGAAAAGTGAAGGGAACCCAGCGGCGGCTCGAGTGTCCCGGGTGCGGGAAGGCGTTCTTTGCGTGGAGGCCGGAGGATCTGCCCGGCGCGAAGGTCAAGTGCTACCTCTGCGGCAACCAGTTCGAGGACGAAGCCGCGCGGCGAAAGCCAGCGACCCCGGCGGCCCCACCCGCACCCGCACCCGCGGCCGCGCCGGCGGCGGCCACGGCCGAGCCGAAGGCGAGCTGACCGTGCGGCGGACCCTGATCGCGGCGGCCGCCGCCCTGGTTGCCTGCCTGGCGTCCGCGCAGGACGCGGCCGTGCTCATCGAGCGCGTGACCGGGCCCTCTTCGCACCTCGAGAAAGACCTGCGCGTCCTGACCGACGAAGTCGGCGGCCGGGTGACCGGAAGCGCGAGCTACGAGAAGGCGCTTCGGTGGGGCGTCGACGCCTTCCAGCGCGCCGGCGTCGACACGGTCCGGCTCGAGACCTACCCGGTTCCCGCGAAGTGGGAGGCGATTTCCATTGCTTCGGCCGTCGTCTCGCCGAGCGAGTTTCCGATGCGTGCCGTCTCCCTCGGCCTCGCGCCCTCCACCGCGGGCCCGTTGACCGCCGCCGTCGTGGACGTCGGAGACGGCCGTCGGGCGGACTTCGACCGCCTCGGCGCGGCCGCGCGCGGAGCGATCGCGCTCGTGCACAGCAAGCCCATGAACTCCTTCGACGATCTCTTCGCCGAGTACATGGCCGGCCCCGAGACGATGCAGGCGGCGGCGGACCACGGGCTCGCCGCGGTCCTCTTCACCTCGACGCGGCCCCGCGACCTTCTCTACCGTCACACGATCACGTGGGGCCCCATCGCGCCGATCCCCATGGCGCAGCTCGCGCGCGAGGACGGGCTGCGCCTGGCGCGCCTCTGCGAGGCGGGGGCGGCCGTGCGGATGACGCTCGACATCCGCAACCGCGTGGGCGGCCCCTGGGAGGCCTCGAACGTCGTCGCCGAGATCCGCGGCGCGGAGACGCCGGAAGAAATCGTTCTCCTCGGCGCCCACCTCGACGCGTGGGACCTCGGAACCGGGGCCCTCGACAACGGCGTCAACTGCGCGCTCGTCGTGGACGTTGCCCGCGCGATCGCGGCCGGCCCGCGGCCCAAGCGCACGATCCGTTTCGTCCTGTTCACCTCCGAGGAAACGGGGCTGCTCGGTTCGCTCGGCTACGTGCGCTCGCACCGCGCCGAGCTCAGCCGGCACGTCGCCGCCGTGATTCATGACATCGGCGACGGGAAGGTGACGGGTTACTTCACCAACGGGCGGCCCGACCTCGCCGGACCCGTCAGGGCGGTCCTCGCTCCCGTCGCGCCGCGCGGCGCGGGCTCGGTCGACGAGGAGGCGATCCTCGGCACGGACAACTTCGACTTCCTGCTCGAGGGCGTTCCCAATCTCGTCGCGAACCAGGAGACCTCGCGCTACCTCGCCGACTACCATGCGGAGTCGGACACGTTCGACAAGGTGGACCTCGAGCTCGCGCGCGCCAATGCCGCCGTCGCCGCCGTGGCCGTTCTCGGCATCGCGAACGCGCCCGGGCGCCTCGGGCCCCGCCAGACGCGCGCCGAGATCGCGCACGTGCTCGCCGACGCGAGGTGGAAGCTCGACGCGCAGATGAGGACCTACGGGATCTGGGCCGACTGGGAGAGCGGGACGAGAGGACGGCCGTGAGGACCGATTTCGGATTTCGGATTTCGAATTTCGGATTTCGGGATTGGGAGTGACCATCCGCCGGCTCCTGATCGCCAATCGGGGCGAGATCGCCCTGCGGGTCGAGCGCACGGCCCGGGAAATGGGCATCGAGACCGTGGCGGTCCATGCGGAGGCGGACGCGGCAGCGCTTCACGTGCGGCAGGCGGACCGCGCGCTGTCGCTCGGATCGGGGCCGGTTTCCGAGACGTACCTTTGCCTCCCGCGGCTGCTCGAGGCAGCGCGCGTTTCCGGCGCGGACGCCGTCCATCCTGGTTACGGGTTTCTCTCCGAGAACGCGGACTTCGCGCGCGCCGTGATCGCGGCGGGGCTCGTCTGGGTCGGGCCGCCGCCGTCGGCGATGGAGGAGATGGGGGGCAAGCTCCGCTCGCGCGCTCGCATGGAAGCCGCGGGCGTGCCCGTGGTGCCCGGATCCCGGTCCGGCGCGGACGACCGGGCACTGCGTGCGGAGGCCGAGAGGCTCGGCTTCCCGCTGCTCATCAAGGCCTCGGCGGGCGGCGGCGGGAAGGGCATGTCGCGGGTGGACCGGTCCGAGGACCTCCTCGCCGCTCTCGAGGACGGACGGCGCCTGGCGCTGGCCGCGTTCGGCGACGGGACCGTCTATCTCGAGCGGCTGCTCGAAGGCTGTCGCCACGTCGAATTCCAGGTCTTCGGCGACCGCGCCGGCAACGTCGTCCATCTGTTCGAGCGCGAGTGCAGCGTGCAGCGCCGCCACCAGAAGATCGTCGAGGAGACGCCGAGCGCCGCGCTTTCGCCGGCATTGCGCGAGGACATGGGGAAGGCCGCCGTCGCGGCCGCCCGCGCCGTCGGCTACGTCGGCGCGGGAACGGTGGAGTTCCTCGTGGCCGCCGACGGCGGCTTCCACTTCCTCGAAATGAACACGCGCCTCCAGGTCGAGCACGCCATCACCGAGGAGACGCTCGGGTGCGACCTCGTGCGGGCGCAGCTCGAGGTGGCCGCGGGCGCGGAGTTGCCTGCGGACTGGCGCACCGGCCGTCTCGTGCCGCGCGGTCACGCGATCGAACTGCGTCTCTACGCCGAGGACCCGGTCGACTTCCTCCCGCGCGCCGGCCGCGTCCTCGTGTACCGCGAGCCGGGCGGACCGGGCGTGAGAGTCGACTCCGGGATCGAAGAGGGCAGTGTCGTGGGCGTCGAGTACGATCCGCTCCTCGCCAAGCTCATCGTGCGCGCCGAGAGCCGCGCCGCCGCGATCGGGCGAGCGCGGCGGGCAGTCTCCGAGTGGGTCGTCCTCGGCGTCGAGACCAACCTGCGCGTGCTCGCTGCCGTGCTGGAGTCCGTCGAGTTCGCGTCCGGGCGCTATGCGACGGACCTGGTGACGCGCCTGCCCCCGGGCGGCGCGGCCCCGGAAGCTCCGGATGCCGCATGGATCGCCGCCGCGCTCGCGGCGTCGGGCCCGGGGCCGGCTTGGAGCACGGCGACGGGGCCGCGCGCCGGGGGCGCCGACCCGTGGGAGACGCTCGGCGGCTGGAGGGCGGGATCGTGAGGATGAGAAGCGTTCGGCTGCGCCATGGCGACAGGACCGAGGACGTGCTTCTCGAGAAGGCCGGCGAGGCCGCGGTCGGAGGACGCCGGGTCGCGTACGAGCGAGCCGGCGCCGGAGGCCCGTTCGACCGGATCGCGATCGGCGGCCGCGCGCACCGCGTTCTGGCCGCTCGGGACGGCGAGCGCGTGCACGTCTGGTGCGACGGCGTGGCTTACACCTTCGAGCGGGCCGCGAGCGCGCGGGCGGCGGCGGCGGACCACGGCGCGGACCTGCTCGCGCCGATGCCCGGCCGTGTGCGCAGGATTTTCGCGTCGGCAGGGGAGGCGGTCGCCCGCGGCGCCGTGCTGCTCGCGCTCGAGGCGATGAAGATGGAGCACGCGATCCGCGCCCCGCGCGACGGGGTCGTGAAGCGCGTCCTCGTCGCGGAGGGAGAGCTCGTGGAAGCCGGGGCGGAGCTCGTGGCGCTGGAGCCCACCGGGGACCGCGCGTCATAATGTGTCCGATGGAACCCTGGGAAGAGCACGCGATCCGGCGGCCGCACCTGCCCGAGCGCGTCACGGTCTACGAGGTCGGGCCGCGCGACGGGCTCCAGAACGAAAAGGAGACGCTCTCGCTCGACGACCGTGCCGCGTTCATCGACGGGCTCGCCGAAGCGGGGCTGCCAGCGATCGAGGTCGGCTCGTTCGTTTCGCCGAAGGCGGTGCCCCAGCTGGCCGACACCGAGGAGCTCTACCGGCGCATCCACCGGGTCAGCGGCGTCCGCTACCCCGCGCTCGTGCCGAACGAGAAGGGCCTCGAGCGCGCCCTCGCCGCCGGCGTCCGCGAGATCGCGGTCTTCACCGCCGCGTCGGAGACCTTCGCCCGCAAGAACATCAACGCCGGGGTGGACGAGTCGATCGAGCGTTTCCGGCCGGTCGTCGCGCGCGCGCAACAGGAGAAGGTCCGAGTGCGCGGATACGTTTCGACCGTCTTCGGCTGTCCCTACGAGGGCGCCGTCGCGCCCGAGGCCGTGCGCGAGGTCGTGCACAAGCTGCTCGACCTCGCCGTCGACGAGATCTCGCTCGGGGACACGATCGGCGTGGCCACGCCCAACGACGTGTTCGACGTGATCGAGACGCTCTACGAGTCGGGCGTGACGCGGGGCGTGCTCGCCCTCCACTTCCACGACACCAGGGGCACGGCGCTCGCGAACGTCTTCGCGGGACTTCAGTGCGGCGTTACGACCTACGACGCTTCGGCCGGCGGTCTCGGCGGGTGCCCGTACGCCCCGGGCGCCTCGGGCAACCTCGCCACCGAGGACCTCGTCTATCTGCTGGATGGCCTCGGGATTCACAGCGGCGTGACGCTCGCGCGCGTCGTCGAGGTGTCGCGGCGCCTGTCGCAGAGTCTCGGTCACCGCCCTCCGGGCCGCTACCTTTCCGCCGTACTGGGCTCGGCGGGTTGACAGATCGGCGCCGGGTGTGTAACCTTCTGAATTACTGAAGGTTAACTGTGGCAAAGAAGATCCTTCTGGCTGATGACAGCCTCACGATTCAGAAGGTCGTCGAGTTGACCTTCTCTGACAGCGAATACGACCTGTTTTGCGTCTCCAACGGGCAACGCGCGCTCGATCGCATCGACGCGGGAGAGTTGCCGGACCTCGTCCTCGCCGACGTCGTGATGCCGGAAAAGAACGGCTACGAGGTCTGCGAGGCGATGAAGGCAAACCCCGCGACAGCCCGCATTCCGGTCGTGCTGCTCTCGGGGACCTTCGAGCCCTTCGACCGGGACCGCGCGGAGCGCCTCGGCTGCGACGCCATCGTGTCCAAGCCGTTCGACTCGCAGCAGCTGCTGCGACAGGTCGAGGCGCTGCTTTCGAGGCCGGCCTCCGACGGGGCAGTCGCCGCGACGATGGCGATACGCACCATTCCGAATCCCCCGCCCCCGGCGGCCGCCCCGGCGCCGCCCGCGGCCGAGCCCGGGTTCAAGCCCGAGGACTTTACCGGCTCGATCCGCGTTCCGGCTCAGGTCGCCGGCGGCGCCGACATGTTCGAGGAAGAGTACGGGCAGGCCGACGTCGAGTCGGCCATCGCGGCCTTCGAGAAAGCCCATCCCGAGTTCACCTATGCCGAGGACGGCACCGCTTCGCCTTCGCCGGAGCGCATGCCTGGCGACGTCGAAGCGGCGCCCGGAGAATCCCGGGCGTCGGAGGCTCCCGTCGCGGGCTGGCTGCGCGAGGAGCCCGAGGCGGCGCCCTTGCCACCTCCGGCGCCGGCGCCGTTCTGGGTGCCGCGGGAGCCGGAGCCGGACGTCACGCCGATTCCGTTCGGCGCGGACGACTCGCAATCGCAACGGTCGACGGGACCCATGGCCGCGGCCGCCCCGCAGGGCGGACCCGAACCGATGCGCGCCGACGAGGCGCCGACCCAGCAGATTCCCCTTGCCGCCGAGTTCGCGGCCCTGTCGCGCGTGGACCTCGCGCCCGAGCGCGACACGGACCCGTCGCTGCGCCGCCTCCCCGAAGAACAGACCGCCGAGATTCCCCTGTCCCGCGTCGGTAGCGCGCCGCCGGCGGGGGAGTCGTTCACCCGGCGCGAGGAGTCCTCCACTCCCGTGCCGGAAGACATTGAGGTGCTGGCGCAGACGACCTCGATCGGTCAGCTGAAGGAAATGCTGTCGTCGGTCTCCCGCCCGGAGGCCGGCCTCTCGGACGACGAGATCGACCGGCTCGCGACGCGCGTCGTGGAGCGCCTGTCCGAGCGGATCGTGCGCGAGATCGCCTGGGAGGTCATCCCGGACGTCGCGGAGATCGTGATCAAACAGCGCATCAAGGAGCTCGAGGCCGGGGTCGAATAGAAAGCCCGCCGCGTTCTGATATATGAAAGGGCTCCAAAGAGCCCTTTTTTTGATGTCCAAGATGATCGATTCCGATCCCGTGCCGGCGAAAGTCCTCGACAAGACGTTCGAGCCGGCCCACTTCGAGGAGCGCTGGTACTCCCGCTGGGAGAAGGACGGCCGCTTCCAGCCGTCCGGGCAGGCGGGATCGCCCCGGTTCGTCATGGTCATCCCTCCGCCCAACGTCACGGGGCGCCTGCACATCGGCCACGCCTACGGACGCACGGTCGAGGACATCCTCGCGCGCTGGAAGAGGATGTCAGGGCACCGCGTGCTCTGGCTGCCCGGGACCGACCACGCCGGGATCGCAACGCAGATGGTGGTCGAGCGGCAGCTCGCGAAGGAGGGCACGGACCGGCGGGCGCTCGGGCGGGAGAAATTCATCGAGCGGGTCTGGGCCTGGCGGCGCGAGTCGGGCGACACGATCCTCGCGCAGCTGCGCAAGCTCGGCTGCTCGCTCGACTGGAGCCGGCTGCGCTTCACGATGGACCCCGACCTCTCGCGCGCCGTGCGGCACGCTTTCGTGAAGCTCTACCAGGACGGCCTGATCTACCGGGGACGCTATGTCGTCCACTGGTGCCCGCGCTGCGAGACGGCCGTTTCGGACCTCGAGGTGGTGCACCGCGAGACCCCCGGAAGCCTCTACCGGATCCGGTACGACGTGGCGGGGGTCGAGGGCGGCGCGATCGTCGCGACGACGCGGCCGGAGACGATGCTCGGCGACACGGCGCTGGCTATCCACCCGGCCGACCCCCGGACCGCGGCGCTGCGCGGCAGGCGCGCGACGCTGCCGCTCATGAACCGGGAGATCCCGGTCATCGAAGACGCGATCCTCGTCGACCGGGAGTTCGGGACGGGCGTCGTCAAGGTGACGCCCGCGCACGACGCGAACGACTTCGCCTCGGGACAGCGGCACGGACTGCCGGCGGTCGTCGTCATCGGGGGCAACGGAAAGATGACGCCGGAAGCCGGAGACTTTGCCGGGCTCGACCGTTTCGAGGCACGCAAGCGCGTCCTCGCGCGGCTCGAGGAGGAAGGCCGGCTCGTCTCGACCGAGACGCACACGCACAACGTGGGGCACTGCCAGCGTTGCGACACGGTCATCGAGCCCTACCTTTCGGCGCAGTGGTTCGTGAAGATCGAACCGCTCGCCGCGCCGGCGATCCGTGCCGTCGAGGACGGCGCGGTGCGCTTCGCGCCGGAGTCCTGGTCGAAGACGTACTTCGAGTGGATGCGCAACATCCACGACTGGTGTATCTCGCGCCAGCTCTGGTGGGGCCACCGCATTCCGGCCTTCACCTGCGAGAACGGGCACGTGACGGTGGCCGAAGAGGACCCCGCCGCCTGCGCCACGTGCGGCTCCGGCAGCCTCGCGCAGGACCCGGACGTCCTGGACACCTGGTTCTCGTCGCAACTCTGGCCGTTCTCCGTCTTCGGCTGGCCCGAGGCGACGGCCGACCTCGCGGAGTTTTATCCGACCGACGTTCTCGTCACCGGCTACGACATCCTCTTTTTCTGGGTCGCGCGGATGATCATGGCGGGCCTGCGATTCACGGGTAAGGCGCCGTTCTCGACGGTTCATCTTCACGGGCTGGTGCGCGTGGGCGGCGAGAAGATGTCGAAGACGAAGGGCAACGTGATCGACCCGCTCGAGGCGATCCAGGAGTTCGGCGCGGACGCCGTGCGGTTCACGCTGGCCTCGGCGGCGTCCTCGGGCCCGACGGTCTCGGTCGAGCGCGGGCGCATGGCGGGCTCCCGAAACTTCGCGACCAAGCTCTGGAACGCCGCGCGCTTCACGCTCGCTCAGCTCGAGGGCAAGAGCGCTCCCGAGGACCTCGCGGGCCGCCGCCTGTCGCTGCCGGACCGCTGGATCCTCTCCCGCCTCGACGCGACGGCGGGCGCCGTGAACGGGCACCTCGAGGAGTTCCGTTTCGACGAGGCGGCGGGAGCGATCTATGGTTTCCTCTGGCATGAGCTCTGCGACGGCTATCTCGAGATGGTCAAGCCGGTGCTCTCCGGCGCCGACGCGGCCGCCGCGGAGTCGGCCCGCGGGGTCCTCCGCCGCTGCCTCGAGGGCGCGCTCGCGCTGCTCCACCCGTTCATGCCGTTCCTGACCGAAGAGATCTGGGAGAAGCTGACCGGGCGGGCGGGCACGCTCGTCGTCGCGCCGTACCCGATCCGGACGGGGACGTGGGCGGACGGCGAGGCCGAGGTCGTGATCGAAGCCCTGCGCGCGATCGTCACGCGCGTCCGGAACTTCCGCGCGGAGCGGGGCGCCTCGCCGACCGAGCCGGTCGCCCTCTCGATCGACCCCGCGTCCCCCGGAAAGGCCGCGCTTCCGGCGCTCGAGACGCTGGCGCCCCTGCTCACGCACCTCGGCCGGCTCTCGGAGCTCGTCATCGCGGCGGCGCCGGCCGGCCGATTCCAGGACGTCGTGGCCGGCCTCGGCCTCGGCCTCGCGCTGCCGGAGGGATCCGCGCCCGACGCCGGAGCCCGCGTCGAGAAGGACCTCGCGGCGACCGAGATGGAGATCGCGGGCCTCGCGGCGAAGCTCCAGAACCCGTCGTATGTCGAAAAGGCTCCGGCCGCCGTGGTCGAGAAGACGCGGCTGCGCCTGCGGGAGCTCGAGGAGAAGCGCGCGGCCCTGACGGTGTCGCGGTCATGATCGCGTTCGGCGGAGGCCTGCTCGATCCCGACCGGTGGCGCGTGCTCGAGAACTGCGTGTGCCTGCACTCGATTCCGTCGTCCAACGCCCTGGCCCGGGAGCTGATCGACGTCTACTTCGACGAGGGCCTCGACATGAGGACGACCGTCCTGACCGCCGAGGCGCAGCCGGGAGCATACGGGCGCAACGCCCGCCACTGGGAAGCGCCGGCCGGCAAGGGTCTCTACCTCACCGTTCTTCGGCCGGCCGTCGCGCAGGAGCCGCTCTCCCTCGTCCCGATCGCGGTCGCGCGCTGGGCGAGGGCCGCGCTCTGTGAAGAGACCGGCGCCGCGATCACTCTCAAGTGGCCGAACGACCTGTACGTGGGGCGCCGCAAGCTCGGTGGCGTGATGGCGGAGTCGCGCACCCAGGGCGACGAGACGTGTCTGGCCCTCGGGCTCGGAATCAACGTTCTCGGCCGCGCCGATGCTCTCGGCGTTCCCGGGGCGACGACGCTCGAGCAAGAGACCGGCCGCGAGCTCGCGCTGACGCCGCTGATGCAGTCGATCCTCGACCGGTTCGACCGCGAGCTCGCGGCGCCTCGCTGGGAAGAGGAGGTCCGGGAGTGGCAGCTCGTGGCGGCGCACCGGCCGGGCGACCCGATCACGGTCCGCCGCAACGGGGACGAGGTCTCGGGCGCGTACCTCGGGCTCGATCCCTCCGGTTTCCTGCGCCTCGCGACCGAGGCGGGGGAGGTCACCGTCGCCACGGGCGAGATGTCTGCGTGGTGAGCCGGGGCCAGGGCGAGGCCCTTCTCGCCGTCGACGTCGGCAACTCGAACACGGTCCTCGGGCTCTGGCGCGGCAACGAGCTCGAGCGGCACTGGAGGCTGACGACGCGCCGGGACGCGACGTCCGACGAGATCGGCCTCTCGGTGCGGGGGCTGCTCGCCGCCGGGCCCCCGGCGCCCGACGCCGCCCTACCGACGCGGGTCGTCGTCGCGAGCGTCGTGCCGTCGCTCAAGTTCTCGCTGCGCCAGGCGCTGCGCCAGGTGTTCGGTCGCGAGCCGCTCTTCATCGAGCCAGGGGTCAAGACCGGGATGCCGATCCTGTACGAGGTGCCCCAGGAAGTGGGCGCGGATCGCATCGTCAACGCGGTCGCGGCGCTCGACGCCATGGGCGGGCCCTGTATCGTCGTGGACTTCGGCACGGCGACCACGTTCGACGTCGTGACGGCCCGCGGGGAGTATGCCGGGGGCGTCATCGTGCCGGGGATCGCGATCTCGGCCGAGGCCCTCTTCGAGAAGGCGGCGCGCCTGTGGCGCGTCGAGATCCGCCGGCCCGACCGCGTCGTCGGCAAGACGACGGCCGCGTCGGTGCAGTCGGGTCTCTACTTCGGCTATCTCTCCCTCGTGGATGGCATGATCGACCGGATCGCGGCCGAGGTCGGGGGGAAACCCCGCGTCATCGCGACGGGCGGCCTCGCCGAGCTCTTCGGAGGCGGGTCCGAGAAGATCGAGACCATCGACCCGCTGCTGACCCTGAAGGGACTGCGCCTCATCGATGAGCGCAACCGAGGAGGATAGGGCCTATTACGAGGCCGCCGAGGCTGCCTTCATCCGGCGGCGCGGCACGCCGTTTCTCCTCTCGCCGCGGGATTTCGCGCTGCTGAAGGAGTGGCGCGCGCTCGGTGTGCCGATCGAGGCCGTCGCGGCGGGGATCGACGAGGCCTTCTTGCGCCGCGAGGAGCGCCAGGCGGTCGGGCGCGTCAACTCGCTCTCCTACTGCGCGAGCGCCGTGCTCGAGGCCTGGGAACGGCGCGCCGACACGGCGCGGGGCCGGGGAGGGCCGGACGGTGCGGGAGGCGCCGAGCCCGATGCCGTTCAAGCACTCGCGTCGCTGTCCGGCCGCCTCGGCGATTGTCGCGCGCGCCGGCCGGACCTCGCCGGGCCGCTCGACGCCGCGCTCGCCTCGGTGGCGCGCATCGGGGGGTCGGTCAAGAGCGCCGAGGAGATCGAATCCTCGCTCGCGCGTCTGGACCGGCGGCTCGCGAAGCAGCTCTACGCGGAGCTGCCCGAGGCCGAACGGGCCGAGCTCGACCGCGACGTCGAGAGGCAGGTTTCCGGAGCGCTCGCCCGGATGGACCCGGCCACCGCCGAAAAGACCGTGAAGGCCCTGACCCGGCGCGCCGTGAGGGAGAGACTGGACCTTCCGAGGTTGAGCCTCCTGTGACCGGGGCCCGGGAAGTCCGGATCGAGAAGCTCGCCCCGACCGGGGAGGGCATTGCCCGCACGGCCGACGGCGTGGGTTTCGTGGACGGAGCCCTGCCGGCGGAGCTCGTCGCGACAACACTGTATGAGATGAGAAAGCGCTTCTGGCGCGGGAGCCTTCGCGCCGTGCTCGAACCCTCGCCCGACCGGGTGGACGGGCCGCACGCGGGCTGCGCCGGCTGCGACTGGGCACACTTCGCCGCGGGCCCGGCCCGGCAGTCCAAGCGCGAGCTCTTTCTCGAGAGCATGCAGCGCATCGGAAAGCTCGATCCCTCGCTCTTCGGCGAGCTCCCGATCGCGTCGTCCGCGCCGGAATACCGGCTGCGTGCCCGCTTCCACGTCTCGGACGGCAGGGCCGGCTACTACGCACCGGGGACGCACCGGGTCGTGACCGCGGCGGCCTGCGAGGCGCTTTCCGCCGCAACCCGCGCTCGCCTGCCGGCATTCGAGGACGCGACCCGCTCGAGCGGCACCTCGGTCTCCGAGCTCGCGACGCTCGAAACGCTGGAGGGAGACCGGCGGCTCCTTCGCGCGACGGTTGCGGGCGACCCGGCCGCGGCGGCCAGGCTCGGAGACGCTCTCGCGAAAAGTTTCGAGGGCGTCCGCTTGCGGTCGGCCGACGGCAAGAGGCTTCTCGACCGCGGCGACCGGGCGCTGTCCCTCACGGTGGGCGGCCGCGCCTTCTCCGTGTCGGTGGACAGCTTTTTCCAGGGCAATCGCTTTCTCGTCGGGACGCTCTTCGGCGACGTCGCCGCGGAGGCCCGCAAGGTCGAGCCTGGCCCGGCCCTCGACGCCTTCGGCGGCGTGGGTCTCTTTGCCGGAGCGCTCCTTGCGGCCGGGCACGCCGTGTCGTCGGTCGAGTCGGACGCCGGCGCCGCCGCCGACGCCTGCGCGACTCGCGAAGGTTTCGAGGACGGCAGCCGCTGGGAGATCGGCGAGGGCACGCTCGCTCGGTTTCTCGAGGAGGACGACCGCCGCTTCGACCTCGTGGTCGCGGACCCGCCCCGCTCGGGTCTCGGCGCCGACGTCGCGGGCGAGCTCGCGCGGCGCGCGAGGGCGCGATTCGTGTACGTCTCGTGCGATCCGGCGACACTGGCGCGCGACCTGCCCGCGATCCTCGCCGAGGGCTTTGCGATCCGCGAGGCCAGGCTCTACGACCTCTTCGCCTTCACCCACCGGGTGGAGGCGCTCGTCGCGCTCGAGCGGGCGAGGTGATCCGTCCGGTCCTCGCCCAAGGCGAGGCGCCGGCGGCGAAGGCGGCGGTCGGTCTCGTCACCGGGATTTTCTGCGGGGCCTGGTCGGTGAGCGGAACGACGTCGGCCGCGGCCCTCCTTGCCGCG